>Ga0194047_10001736_pt1 | contig 13015 bp, 12 predicted proteins | sample JunL225m_MetaG_2_FD_160070 | JGI IMG/M metagenome (GOLD analysis project Ga0194047, IMG submission 160070) | Anoxic zone freshwater microbial communities from boreal shield lake in IISD Experimental Lakes Area, Ontario, Canada - Jun2016-L221-5m | ecosystem: Environmental > Aquatic > Freshwater...
CCATTGCGATTACTGACGCGATCCCGATTATGATGCCAAGCATGGTAAGGAAGGACCTCATCTTGTTTACGCGAAGAGCAAAGGCTGCTATTTTTATAGACTGCCACAGTTGTTCCATATTCAAGATTCCTGCAAATTCAGCTCACCGGGAATTACCGGGGCTGTATCCACACCATTATCTGCTATGCCGCGATCAGAAGTCGCCTCATCTGATATAATAAGGCCGTCGCGAAAAACAATGCGCCTGGAAGCATATGCTGCAATATCCGGCTCATGCGTCACCATGATTATCGTGATACCCTGCTTGTTCAATTTCATAAACAGAGCCATCACCTCACCGCTTGTCTTTGAGTCAAGATTTCCGGTTGGCTCGTCGGCCAGAATGATTGTTGGAGAATTGACGAGAGCGCGAGCAATGGCAACCCGCTGTTGTTGCCCTCCGGAAAGCTGGTTCGGGAAGTGTTCGGCCCGGTCGGAAAGACCAACTCGCTCCAGAGCTTTCAGTGCCAAAACCCTGCGTTCTTTTGACGGAATTCTGGAATATATCAGGGGCAGTTCAACATTATTTCGAGCAGAAGTTCGTGGCAGAAGATTGAATACCTGGAAAACAAACCCGAGTTTTCTGTTTCTCAAATCAGCCAACTCGTTTTTACTTAGCTGTCCGATGTCAACCCCATCGAGCAGATATTCCCCCTGCGTGGCTACATCCAGACAACCTAGAATGTTCATACATGTCGACTTTCCACTTCCGGAAGCCCCCATGATGGCAATAAATTCGCCAGCGGCAACTGAAAGTGAAACGCCTTTAAGGGCTTCAACGCACTGGTCTCCCATGCTGTAAATTTTTGTTACACTGCTGATTTTAACTACTTCATTCATTTATGTTTCTCGGAAATGAAAAATTTGCTGTGCTATATCCCGGGACCTCTGGGAGGGCCGCCCCCCTGAGTTGACTCTTTTTTCTTTTCCGATAAACGCTCCAGGATCACGCTGTCACTCTCTTTAAGAGTTTCGGAGGCTATTAATTCAACATATCCATCCGCATTAAGGCCGGTTTCAACTGATATCGGGACCGGGCGGCCATCGCGAAGCAGATATACTTTTTCAGTTCTGTTTTTCTTTTCATTATCAGTTGCTGTTTGCTTAACATTGTCATCAGACTGCGGGGAGAAACGGAGGCTGCTGCTCGGGATTTTCAGCACATTTTGTTTACGCATCACTTCAATGGTTACATTGGCCGTCATGCCGGGCATCAGCTTCAACTCTTTATTCTCGACACTTACAATGACAATGTAGGTAACGACATTTTGAGTCATGATAGGCGCCTTGCGGATTTGGGACACGGTGCCCTTGAAATTCAGATTCGGGTATGAATCCACTGTGAAGGAGACCGTCTGCCCAAGGTTCACCTTGCTGATATCTGCTTCGTCCACGCTTGTCTGGATTTCCATTTTGGTGAGGTCTTGAGCGATCGTAAATAAGGTGGGTGTTTGAAATGATGCGGCTACCGTCTGCCCGATATCTACATTGCGCGAAATGACAACACCATTGGTAGGCGATTTAATTGTGGCATACTCCAGGTTTGTCTTGGCCTGATCATAGAGCCCCTGATTCTGACGGACACTCCATTCCGCAGCTTTAACCGCAGCACTTGACTGCTTTAGTTTGGTTTCTGCCGCGTCAAGGTCAGACTGGGAGATTGTCCCTTCTGCAATCAGCTTTCGGTTGCGCTCCGCTGTCCTTAAAGCATCAGCCTGTTCTTCCCTCACTCGCTCAAGGTTCGCTGCCGCGTTGAAATAGTTGCCTTGCGTCTCCTTTACTTTGGCATTAAAAAGGGCAGGATCAATCTGCGCAATAGCCTGTCCCGCCAATACCGGTGAATTGAAGTCTACAAACAATTTCTGAATGGTGCCTGATACCTGGGTTCCCACCTGTACCGTTACGACTGCCGCCAGGGTGCCGGTGGCAGAAACGGTAGAAACCATTTCTCCGCGCTCCACTTTAGCCGTCCGGTAATCTGATGTAGCTGGTTTCCTGGGAATAATTATACCTGCAATAAAAATTATAGTCAGGACGGCCAGAAGAATAATGCCTGCTTTTTTCATACATTGCCCTCATGCTGCTAAAAATATTTTCAGTTAGGTTTAACACGAAATCGGGTGCTGCCCTTGTATCCTCTTGGCATGCTCCAGTTGTATGGAAAACTTGTAAATCAAGCTTTGTAACAGAGCAGCTTTGAATCAATAAATTATTTGTAAAGAAAACTCAACGATAAAAAAGACAAAAAAGTTGTTGCAGATTCAAATAATATTTAGTAGAAGTTACGCTTACCATATTGGCCGCTTCTTTGCCAATGTTATTTCAGAAGTATATGCTCACGCCTGTACCTTAAGTTGTGTTTGAGTTTGCAAATAACCTAATTGGATTCTGAGCAGGTTATTGCACTGCCGGTAAATATTTCTACGGGAGTGCATTTTTGTACACGATGCTCTGTTCGGTTCGCCCGGCCGTCATTCTTAGTAAACCCTTTTTCTTGTTAATTCTAAGAGGAGATATTAGATGATACAATCTTTTGTAATAGAGGTGGGTTTTTGTCGAATGATTGCTGCAATCTTCGCACTTTTTTCAGTACTTATGCTCCATAGCGAAGTGGTCCAGGCGGCCAGCGAGGCAGATATTGAACGTATGTCAGTTATCTATTGTGGCGGCGAAGACGCCGCTTTCAAAGGTGAGGTCATGTTCTCTCTAAAATTTCTGCAGACAAAGCAGGTGCAAAGCGAGCTTGGACTTACGGATGCACAGATCAATAAATTGGGTGAAGCTTTGGAAAAGACCAGCAGTGTACTGACAGCACCTTATGCAAAAACTGGTTACCAGAACGAGTCTTTTGACGAAGTGGAAAAGAAGCGTGATGCATCTCGGAAAAGGGTTGCTGAAATCCTGAAGCCTCAACAGCTTTCGCGCTTTAAAGGTATATTGGTTCAATTATACGGCCCGTTTAGTTTGCCTAAAAAAGATTTGCGAGATGTATTGCGTTTAACGCCAGAGCAAAAATATCAGGTTGACGGCATAATGGCGCAACTGTTCGCAAAATTGAACGAAATCTCTGATAACCCGTTAAAAGCAAATGCAACTGGAACATGCAAATATGTACCGGTTGACAATGCAAAGCGTACTGACATTGTAAATAATAGCGAAAAGGCTTTCCTGAACCTGCTCAGTTTGGAACAGAAGCAGGTTATTGAAAAGATTAAAGGCAAACCTTTGAAGCTTGACGTGAAATAGCGAATTAAACGTGCAAAAACTAACGAATACACTGGAGAATGCATGTCTATAATTGAGCAGATGAGAAAGTCAGGTTTTGAGGCACTGACAGATGAAGATATAATGAAGCTGCTGACTGCTGAAGGTGGAATGCAGCAGGATCTTTTTCAATGGGCGCGAGATGTCCGGCGAGAGAACGGCTGTGATGATGTTCTGTTAAGGGGTGTTGTCGAGATTTCCAATGTCTGCAATAAAAACTGCGATTACTGTGCGATGAGGGCTTCCAATAAAGATCTTGTCAGATACACCATGAGCGCCGAGGAAATTCTTGCCATCGCACAGGCAATCAAAGATAACGGAATACAGATTGTGTTCTTGCAGGGTGGACAGAATCCCCGCAACGATATCCTGCTGGAGCAGGTTATTCCGATAATCAGGAATGATATGAAAATGGGGGTGTTGCTCTGCCTGGGTGAACGTTCCCAAGATGTTTACGAAAAGTTCGTAAGACTTGGGGCCATTTCATATATTCTTAAATTCGAGACATCTGACGCGGACCACTACAAAGAAATTACCGGAAGCTCACTAGAAAACAGGCTAAATACTCTCCGCTGGGCCCAAAATTCCGGACTTAAGGTGGGTACAGGAAATATTGTTGGTCTGCCTGATCAGCCCCTGCAGAGCCTTGTCAACGATATAAGGTTAGGAGTCAGCATCAAGCCTGATTTCATAAGTGCTTCTCCATTTATTCCCAATCCAAACACCCCAATGGAGCAGCATATCCACGGCAATGTTAACATGACGCTGAATACCATGTCGATTTTGCGTATCGCGCTTAAGACGGTAACCATACCATCTGTGAGCGCTCTTGAGAGCCTTGTGAAGGACGGCCAGAGAATGGGGCTTGATGCTGGCGCAAATGTGATTACAATCAACTTTACCCCCAAAGAGACCCAGTCGCTTTACAAAATTTATTCTGAGAGAAGGTTCGTTGTCAGTCTTGAGCATGCCTATAGTACGATAGAGAAGGCTGGCCTGCGTATTCACAAAACCGAATGACCTTACGGAATATTTTTGTACTGATCCATAAATAAAACTTACATAGGTACCGCCTACCAATTTGAAAGGACATCAAAAATGAAAAAAGCATTCTCAAGAGCATGTAGAGCCTCAGTGATATTTTTGCTTACTGCGGCGGTGGTTTCATTCAGCAGTTTCGGCTATGCTGCCCAAAAAACAAAAGATGTAACGATCAAAATCTCCTCAAAAAAATCACTGGTCAATATGCAGAGCGTTGACTCAACCAGTCTTACTGACGAAGGGATCAGGGCGGCGAAGCTGATCATGGATTTCCTTGATACTAAGAATGCAACGTCCGCCAAAGAGGCTCTTGCAATCTATGACAAGATCATACCCAAGGAAAATTATGGTGGCGACTACACAGCATTGCAGTGGATTATTGAATACATGCTTGCATCCGATGACGCAAAACCGAAGTTCATGACTGACAAGGCTTTTGAAAGCTACTACCGGTTTTTTGCTGATAACAATTTTGCCCAGTTGAGAGAATACCTGGTACGTAAATACAGACTCGGCGAAATTATCGACAAGGACCCCAATGACGGAATCAAGCGCCGGGCTTTCCTCGAAGACTTCATCCTCTTCAACAACCCGCGCAGAGAACTGTGGGAAAAGTCCAGCGACATGATCAAGGCGCTTAACATTAAACCAGGCACCAAGATGGTCGACATCGGTAGTGGCCCGGGGTATTTTACCTTCAAGTTCTCACGCTTGGTGGGTGATAAGGGTAAAGTCTATGCTATTGACAACGTCAAAGAGCATCTCGACTACGTCAACGGCTTTGTCAGCAGCAATGGGATGAATAACGTCCAGACCGTGCTTACCACAGATCACACCATCGGTATGGGGAACGAGCAGGTGGATGTGGCATGGATCTGCTCCCTGTACCATATAATCTACGTGACTTATAAAGAAGAGGCGAAGGATCAGTTTGTCGATAGCATCAAAAAAGTGCTGAAGAAGGGTGGTATCCTCTACGTTGCCGATAACGGACTCGTTCCGGAAGGTGTGCTGCCTTATCATGCGCCATATATCGACAAGGACCTTCTTATCGGACAGCTGCAGCAATACGGCTTTAAGTTCCTTAAGCAGTATCAGTTTATCCCGCAACGCTACATTCTGAAATTCCAGAAGTTGTAGTTTCAGCACACTTAGGGGACGAGTTGACTATTTCCAACAATACAATTGGTATTCTTGCCGCGCTCGGTTCGGCTGCTTCCTGGTCGATCGGCGCGGTTCTTTTTAAAGAGTTGGGGGAGTCGCTCTCCTCGTTTGCCATGACCCTCGTAAAAGGAGCCGTGAGCGTACTGCTTCTTGGTGTGTTGACACTTATGCTCGGCGGCTATGCGAATATTGGGAGGGAGGCGTATCTCTATCTGATACTGAGCGGAATTCTTGGGATTGCACTCTCAGATACATTTTTTTTCAGCGCCCTGAAAGAGGTAAGCCCACAGACGATTACGCTGCTATTCACTTTTGGTCAGGTCGTTACTGTAATCCTGGCGGTTCTTCTACTCGGTGAAACCCTTCCAATTCAGGGGTGGGTCGGGATTAGCCTGATTATTGCCGGCATTACCGTCGGTATGCTTAACGATGGTTCTGAAAAGGGTACATCATCACTACGGGGAATAATCCTGGGCCTGATTTCAATACTGCTGATGTCATTTTCAGTGATACTTACTAAAAAAGGGCTGTCTGAGGTTTCCACCCTTTACGCAACCTTCATCCGTATGCTTTCGGGAACGATGGGCATGCTCCTGGTTGGCATCGCAACTCGTCGGCTTGGAAGCTGGGTCACGCCGTTTAGGGAAACAAGATTGATGATCAAATTTGCCCTTTCGGTTTGCGTTATCACCTTCGGCGGCTTCTGGCTGGCGATAGTCTCTTTCAAGTACACCAGTGTCGCCATCGCCAACAGCCTTATCTCGACCGAACCGATTTTTGTTCTCCCTGTGGCGGCGTTTATTCTCAAGGAGAAAGTGACGTTACAGGCTGTTATTGGTGCAGTTGTCGCAACTATTGGCGTTATAGTTCTTTGTACAAGCGGCAACCCGGTTTAGCGGGCGATTCTTTTCAAGAGGATAGCACGATGAGTTCCAGGTTAAAATTGCTATTGGCGTTTGTAGCTTTTGCGGTTTTGTGCTTTTTACTGTCGCGCCCTTTGATCGAGTTTCTGGGCGAGCGCAAGTCCCGCATCGGTCAGTCCGCCGAAGACCAGATGCGTCCGGAGCGATTGAATCTTATGTCGCCTGATCAAGTCGTAAGACTCATAAACCCGAAGCCGTCGAGCACGATAGTTGATTTGGGAGCCGGTTTCGGTCTTTTTACTTTTCCTCTGGCAAAAGCTGCCGGTGATACCAGCAAGGTCTACGCGACTGATACTGATCCGACCGCCATATCTCATCTTACGGACCGTTCAAAAAAACTCGGGCTGAAGAATGTCATACCGGTACGGGTTCAGCCTGATGGTCTGGATGCTTTTTACACTCAAAAGCTTTTTGATGTAATTGTTGTTTCCGATGTTATACCGCTGATAGAGGCACCGGAAACCTTTTTCAGCAAATTAAATCCAAGCCTCCGGGAAGAGAGCGGGCGGCTTTGGCTTGTTGAGATGCGTTTGACTCCTGATTTTACTCTGGTTGAATTTTCAGATGCGATCTCACTGCGTAATAAGCTGCAGCCTAACGGGAGAGATTCAGTCATTATTCAAAGATTGAGTCCGGAAACACGTAAAATTCTGGATGCTCCCCCCTCTGCAAACGACAGTTTACCTTTGCGTCAGACGGTTATCAGGGATTTGAACCGAATACTTGAGGACGCTACGTTCTGGCCTGATGTAATCAGGAATAAGTGCCCTTTGAATCAGCGTGAAACCAAACTCAGGGAATCCCTTGAACAAACTCTCGAAAAAGCCGGAGTTTTCAAGCAAAACGCGGTTACCGGAAATGTATCCGAAAAGGAAACCTTGAGATTGCTGAACCGGCTTGTCCTGCAAGACATGCTTGGAACCGTGCTATGGGAGCAGGCCTTCAGTATTGATAATGCTGATGACCCCGTCAGGTCGCCATGGCCGCACTTGCTCAAAAAGCTAACGACAGGGCAGGATTATCCCGGCCTCTTCCGCAAAGCTGGATATACACTGGTTCAGGACCATAAAGAACTGTCGTACCATCATGTCTTGGAGTTCAAGCGATAGAGCTGAAAATGAAAGGAACGGAATTATGGCTGATTTTCAAAAGTTCAATCGGGCCGAGTTGTTCGCTGATGCCGAACAATTCATGGAACAGTACCGGACGCTTAAAAAGCTGGGATTTATTAACAACGGTGGTGATTTCTTCCCTACCGGTGTCCACTATCCGCCGATAACCATGTATCCTCCGATCACCCAGGAGGATTTTTTCAAGGACTACCGTTTACCGGATGATGGTTTGCTTGACATCTACGCCCATATTCCTTTCTGCGAAAAACGCTGTCTATTCTGCCACTACCCCGTAAAACTCGGACCTGGTTATGAGCTTGAGAAGGACCAATACCTTGCATCATTTGAACAAGAGATGGATATTTACATGGCACTGCTCGGCATTGACCGGATCAAGGCCAGGTCGATCCTTGTCGGCGGTGGGACACCGACTTATCTCACTCCAGACCAGCTCAAGCGGTTTCTCGACTTTTTTGTCAAACGTGTAGATCTCTCAAAGTGTACCCAGTTCAACTATGATGTTGATCCCAACACTCTACTCGGGCAGGATGGTGCTGAACGGCTCCGTATTATGCGTGATTACGGGGTGGACCGACTCACCATCGGAGTCCAGTCCTTAAATGACCAGACCCTGCGCAACATGAACCGTCATCATGGGGTCAAGGAAGTCCTCGACTCGATAGAAGAGTCCAGGAAATTCGGTTATCAGCTCAATATCGAATTCATCTTCGGTTACCCTGGCCAGACCATCGACAGCTGGATTGACGACATGGAGATGGCCATGTCGCTGGATGTCGACGAAATCCAGATGTACCGTCTAAAGATCGACGCCTACGGAGATTATCAAGGGCCGGTTAAGAATGTTATTGAAAAGCAGTCTCTGAGAGTGCTTGACGATGTTGAAACTCTGACGATGAAGCGTGTTGCCATCAATATGCTTACATCACGAGGCTACACTGAAAATATTCGGCGGGTGTTCTGCAAGACCAAGAAGCATTTCTCGCACTATGCCTGGAACCAGTGCTGCATGCTTTATGACGAAATCGGCTTCGGTCTCACGGCATTCAGCAGCTTGAGGGATCGTTACGGTTTGAATACACAATATTTTGAGGAGTACTATTCAAGCATTGCAGCGGGAAGATTGCCTCTCAATCGTGGACTGGTAAGGAGCGATGAGGAGCAGAAGCGTTGGGCGGCGGTTTTGCCACTGAAAAACAGCTATATACAGAAGAAGCTTTATCGTCAACGGACTGGTGAGTCGGTTGAAAATGTTTTCGGCGACAAAATATCAAGACTAAAGGAGCATGGACTGGTTACAGAGGATGAGCAGAGGGTGACTCCCACCAAGCTTGGGGCCATTTTCGCCGATGAACTTGTGCAGCAGTTTTCCAATGCCAAATATTTGCCGTTAGCGAGGGAAGAGTTCAGCGAGGGGCCGCTTAATCCTTATCTTTCCTGAATGCTTATGCTCCTCGATGCCGGGTGTCTATGTGCCTGGCTGTTCAGAAGTTAAAAATACAGGGATAAAGCCTTTGACGATTTTTTTATAGAGCTCCCGCTTCAGGGGAGCTTTCGCTATGGCGGCTGCGAGATGACGTATCGCAGCCGTTCTTTTGTTCTGCGTCGCCAATATAATTGCAGTTTCCAATTCCCAATATGCGATTTCCCTGTTGATCATACGCCTGAATTGATGTTTGAGGTGACTGTCAATAACCAGGGCCGCATGTATTGACGACTGCAGGATGTCGCATCTGCTTTGCGCCGACCATAAGCCGCCTCCATGAACACGGTAAGAGGCCATTACCTCATCAATATAACCGATTGGCCCCCACTCGGCGTTCAGTATATGAGTGGGCCAGTCCCCCATCGGCATTGATTCAAACCATTCCGGAATCTCGCCTCCGTTCCGGTAGACCACCGAGCAGGTGTGAATGAAATTCCCGCCTACGATGTCCTTCAGGTGGTATTCACGCTTCATTTTCCCCGGTTCGTAACATGTAGTCTCTTTATCGTCGGAAAGCACTGTTACGTTATGGAAGCTGCTGCTAAAACCAGGGTGGCTTTCCAGAAAGTCAACCTGCTTTTGCAGTTTGTCAGGTGATGTCCAGAGATCATCCCCTTCCAGGAGAGCAATATACTTCCCCCGACAGGCATGAAATGTACCGAGCGAGTTCTTCATCCAGCCCAGGTTCTTTTCTCTGAGAAGCAGGCGGATTCTGTGAGGGTAAAGCTTTTGGTATTCCAGCAGAATGCTGCGGGTGGCATCTGTAGAGCAATCTTCCCCAATTACCAGTTCCCATTCACCATCAAAATTCTGCATCAGGGCACTGTCAAGCGCCTGGCGAATGAATTTTTCATGATTGTAGGTGATCATGAGCACGCTAACCATCATATTATCCACCATCTTACTTCCGGCTCAAACATCGCCCCATCTGACGATTGTAGCGCCCCATGAATAGCCGACCCCGAAACCGACCAGCATTACAAGATCCCCCTGTTTTATTCTTCCTTCAGCCTGAGCATCCGCAAGCGCAATCGGAATCGTAGATGAAACGGTATTCCCGTACTCTTTGAAAGAAACATAGAATTTATCGTGAGAAATTTTAATCTTTCGCCGCAGGTGCTCAAGCATGAATCGATTTGCCTGATGGAAAACAAAGAGGTCTATATCGTTGAGAGTCTTCCCTGCCCGTTCGAGCAACGTAAAGACTGATTTAGGCACTGAATCGAGAGTGAAGGTAAAAACCTCCGCTCCGTTCATATAGAGATTCTGTTCGGTTCTCGTGTTTCCCTGGTCGTCAATTTCAAGTATTTGATCCGGTGTTGGAGGTTTCCTGAGGCCCCCGGAAGGAACTATCAGGTTGCCTCCCCCGCGTCCGTCGGTGCCGTAGACAAAGGGGCCGATGGGGGGAATTAAGCAGTCGTAAACCGTCTTGAGCAGTGTAGCGGCGCCGGCGTCGCCGAAAAGCGTTCGGACACTTTTGTCTCCTGGATGAATAAACTTCGTGTAGGTTTCTGCCGTGATAAGAAGAACATTTTGCGCCTGGCCCGTTTCAATCAAGCCCTTGGCTATGCCGAGACCATAAACATAGCCTGAACATCCCAGATTGAAATCGAAAGCGCCGATGTTATCAGGCAATCCGAGGCGGCTCTGTAATAAGCAAGCTGTAGTTGGCAGGAAATAATCAGGACTCTGGGTGCAAAAAAGGAGGTAGTCAATAGTCTCACGTGCAATGTCGTGCCTGTGCAAAAGCAGCTCTGCAGCTTCAAAACCGAGATCAGAAGAGCATTCATCTTTACCGGCAACATGACGGCAGGTGATGCCGGTTTTCTCCTCAATTTTTTCGACGCTCCAATCAGGAAACTCCACCGCAAGCTGCTCGTTAGTGAGGAGCTTCTCCGGCAGATAATACTCTATTGCTGCGATGGCTGCATACATATAGTCTCCTGCTCAGAATCCCGAAATCATCCGACCAGGGACACCGAAAAAAGTTGAACCGGCGGGTATTTCTCCGGAAACGGCCGTCCTTGCCCCGATTTTAGCACTCTTGCCTACGGTTGTCCCTGGAGCAACAGTAGCATGGCTGCCGAGAAATGCGCCTTCACCAATCACTGCACCTGCACCAACAGAGCAAAAACCGCTGATGGTCACCCCTTCTTCCAGGAGAGCATCAGCGCCGATAGCGGTAGAACCCAGAATTGTGGCAAAAGAGCATATTATTGCACCGGGGCTTACTAGTGATTCGGTGGCAATTATACAACCAGGGCTGACGTGTGCGGTTGGTGAAACGAGGGCAGTCGGGTGGACGATGCTGGTAAATCGTGCCCCCCTCTGCAGCAGTTTCCGGCAGAGTGGAAGTTTTCCATCGGGAGCTCCGATAGCACAAATAATTAACTCTTCTCCGGTGAAGTTGAAATCAAGGGAATCACACAAGATAGGAAAATCGATGTCGTAGCCATCCAGCGCGGTAGCGACAGAGTTAAGGAACGCCTTTATTTCCCAGTTTCTTTTTTCAGTCGGTATTTCGTGAGCCCAAGCGAGCAGCTCGCGGCCCAGGCCACCAGCGCCAACTATAAACAGGCTGGATTTAGTCTCCATTGATTACACCGCCACTAGGGCTGAATCTACCCGCTTTGCCGGAACCCCCCAGACGGTGGTTTCCGGTGGAACGTTGCGCACAACGACACTGCCGGCTCCCACACGACATCGGTCTCCGATCTGAATGTGGGGGAGTACAACGACGTGCGGCTGCAGGAGAACACCTTTGCCGATCTTGACATAACCGGTAATATCACAATGCGTGCCTATAGTGGTGCCTGCCCCCACCTGCACGTCGTGACCGAGACCGGTAAAGGAGTTGATGGTTACAAAATCCTCAAGGACAATATCACCGGTAAGTTCTGTTTTGGGGGAAAGAATGTAACCTTCACCGAAAAAATTTCGTCTAGGACGACCGCTATAGGGATACATGAAGCCGCGAAAAACTGCTCCCTGTTTCTTAAGACCTCTGCAGATGGCCAGCTTTTCTATTGGTTCCAGCAATGCGCAGAGGAAGGAGTCATTTTCCTGAGGCTGATACTCCATAGCATTTCCGAGGCAGGGAAGTTTAACGACCGTCGGACCATCGGAGTCGGAGGCAAGGTAACCCTTCAGGTTTGATTCACTGGGGAGTCCTACATCAAGCACCCACTCCAGTAGCTCCCGAGCAAATGCGCCCCCCCCAACTAAGACGATATTGCTGGTCACGATGACCCTGCAGAACAGCCGCCATCAACTACCAGAGTGGTTCCGGTAATCCAGCGCCCGGTCTTATTGCTGAGCAGGTATGCAACTGCGTAGGCAATGTCGCCTGGCTCACCCAATCCCAGAGGGTAGGCAGCTTTCATCCGCGCGCCCTGTTCAGGAGTGGCAATCTGGAACCAGCGTTCCGCCATTTCTGTCAGTACCAAACCAGGAAGGATGGTATTAACACGTATATCTTCCCTGGCCAGCTCCATTGCCATGCAGCGGCAAGCGGCTTCAAGACCAGCTTTACTGGCCGAGTAGGCAATTTGCCCCGGCTGGCCGATTCTTGAGGCAACAGAGGAGATTAAAACGATACTTCCTGGAGTTCTGCAGACCCCTTTCTGGCGGTATCCCTTGGCAAGACCTACAGCTGATTTGAGGTTTATATCGAGAGTATCCTGCAGTTGTTTCTCCGTAATGATTCGCAGCGGAGTCGTTGTCTGGATGCCCGCGCTGTGAACCACGCCATCGAGTGGACCGGTTTCCTGTGTTAGTTTCTTCATCCACGCAGGAATTTCTCCAATGCCTCCCAGATTAAGCGCCTCTATCCGCGAAGGTCTTTGAAGCGATGCGGCTGTCTTTTCCAGTTCTTCTTTGTTGCGCCCAACCAGAATCAGGGCTGCGCCAAGTTCGTCAAGTTTCAGCGCGGTTGCTCTGCCTATGCCGGCGGATGCCCCGGTACTAAT
>Ga0194047_10001737_pt1 | contig 13014 bp, 11 predicted proteins | sample JunL225m_MetaG_2_FD_160070 | JGI IMG/M metagenome (GOLD analysis project Ga0194047, IMG submission 160070) | Anoxic zone freshwater microbial communities from boreal shield lake in IISD Experimental Lakes Area, Ontario, Canada - Jun2016-L221-5m | ecosystem: Environmental > Aquatic > Freshwater...
CAGCTTGCGGCCCTGCGTATGTGCTGGCATCATGGTACATAGAGGCCTCCCGCAGTGAATGGGTTCATTTCTATTCCCATGCTACTACGGGAGGCCTCGGGTTTGTTAAATTTCGGGATGACTCATGTCTCGCTGCTGCGCCCCTACTTTCCCCGTCAGACCTGCCGCGTTATAATATCCACATGAAACGCTCTATCGCCCTCATCATCATGGCCCTGGCGCTGGCCGCGTGTGGCGCGGGGCAGCCAGCCACAGCTCCCACCGTCGAGGTCGGGAACATCGCCCTGGCCACCGAGAGCGGCCTGATCGACAGAGGCGCCGGCCGCCCCGCCGATGGCCAGGTCGCCCCCGACTTCAGCTACACCATGGCCGACGGCAGCCTCCACAAGCTCAGCGAGCTGCGCGGCAAGCGCGTGCTGCTCAACTTCTGGGCCACCTGGTGCATGCCCTGCCGCGAGGAGATGCCCGAGCTTCAGCAGGCCGCCAAGGACAACGGCGACAGCCTAATGGTGCTCGCCGTGAACCGCAACGAGGCCCCCGCCGCCATCGCCAAGTTCGGCAACGAGATCGGCGTGACCTTCCCGCTGATCGCCAACATCTCCGGCGACATCGGCGACCGCTACGGCGCCACCAGCCTGCCGATGACCTACTTCATCAACAGCGACGGCACGATCAGCAGCAAGCAGCTCGGCGCGCTCTCGTCCGCGCTCCTCGCCAAACACCTGGGAGATCTGCGATGAGCGAGAACGCCGCAGATGAGGTTATCCGCCTAGCCCAGCAGCAGATCGCCGAGCGACAGGAGCGTGAGGCCCGCGAGCAGGCGCTACAGATCGAGGGCCGCGCGCGCCGCGAGACGCCCTGGCGCTGGATGTTCGCCGGGGCCGGCGCGGTGCTGCTCCTCGCCCTGCTCTTCAGCCCCGGCGCGCCCCTCCAGTGGAAGATGTACGCCGTCGTCCACGGTGTCTGCGCCCAGGAGCACAACATCCTCCTCGGCGGCCTGCAGTTCCCGCTGTGCGCCCGCAACAGCGGGATCTACATGAGCTTCCTGCTCACCCTGGGCTACATCTACGCCATCGGCCGCGGCCGCGCCGGGCGCGTCCCGCCCTGGCCGATCACCGCCGCCCTGATCATCTTTGTCGTGATCATGGGCGTGGACGGATTCAACTCCATGTTTTTGGACCTCGGCCAGCCCCACCTCTACACGCCCGACAACCGTCTGCGCACCCTCACCGGCATGGGCATGGGCATCTCCATCGCCGTGCTGCTGCACATCGTGCTGAATATGACCCTGCGCAAGAATGTGGACGACGCCATGCCGGTGCTGCGCAGCTGGAGGGAGCTGCTGGGGATCATGGCCATCGATCTGCTGGCCCTGGCCGCGATCTACGCCAACCTGGGGATCATGTTCTGGCCCCTGGCCTTCACCGCCTTCTTCGGCATCACCGGCGTGCTCTACATGGTCTCGCTGCTGCTCACCAGCCTGTTTATGGGCTACGAGGGATCGATCAGCAGCCTCCGCCAGCTCGCCCGCCCCGCCACCGTAGCGATCATCCCCACCCTGATCATCCTAGGGGCCATGTCCTACCTGCGCTTCTGGCTCGAGAGCAAGGGGCTGATCCTCTAGGAGGGTTGCAGCAGCAGGCCCGCTGTCGCTCTGCGACAGCGGGCCTGCTGCTGCAACCCTCCGTTAGAACGCCGAGGTCGGCGTACACTGGCGCAGCGTGCCCTGGCGGGCCACCCGCTCGCCCAGAGCGATGCCCTTGTCCCAGCACTTCTCCACGCTCAGGCCATCGCGGTAGTTGCCCACCAGGAACAGGCCGGGGTAGCCCGCCTCTAGCTGCTCCAGGGTGGCGATGCGCTGGTTGTGGCCGGCGGTGTACTGCGGGATGGCCTTATTCCAGCGCGTGATGCGGGTCATCGCCGGCGCGCCGTGCGCGCCCAGGATCTGCTCGTGCTCGCGGATCACCATGTCGATCACGTCCGAGTCGCTCTGCCTGGCCGTCTCGGGGATGCGCGCCCCGCCCACGAAGGTGGTCGTCAGCACGTAGCCCGCCGGCGCGCTGCTGGGGATAAGCGTGGACGACCAGAGGATGCCCAGCACCTTGCGCCCCTCGCCCGACGGGCACAGCACGCCGAAGCCATCGAGCGGGTGGGAGATCGCCTGGCGCTTGTAGCCCAGGTGTACCACCGCCATCGGCGGGTAGGGGATAGCCCGCAGCGCCTTGGCCGCCGGCGCGTTCAGCCCGTCCACCAGGTCGGCCGCCACATAGGCCGGCACGGCCAGCACCACCATATCGGTGATCACCAGCTCGGTCTGGCCGCCGCGCTCCACCGTCAGCTCCCAGCCGCCGTCCAGCGGGCGCAGGGCGCGCGCGCGCGTGTTCAGCCAGACATTATCGCTGCCCAGAGCGCGGGCCACCGCCTGTGGCCAGGCCGACAGCCCGCCCACAAAGTTGAACAGCACGCTCTTCGGGCGCTCGCCCTTCGGCTTCTTCGGCTTCTTCGGAGCGCTCTTGCGGCCCATGATCATGCCACGGACAATGCTGCCCCCGCGCTGCTCGGCATCCCAGATGCTCGGGAACGCCGCCTTGATCGAGGTGGTCTTCGGGTCGCCCGCGTAGACCCCCGAGACGAAGGGGTCGACCATGCGGTCGGCCAGCTGGCGGCCGACCCGCCGCGAGAAGAAGGCGGACACGCTCTCGTCGGGCAGGTGCGTGCGCGGGATCAGCGGCTCGGCCACCACGCGCAGCTTCGCCGCCGTGGAGAGCAGTGGCGTCTTCACCAGGCCCACCGGCGACATCGGGATAAGCTCGGGCTTGCCGTCCAGCAGGATATAGCGCCGCGCGCCGCTGCGATCAGCCGTCAGGCGCTCGTCCATAATCCCCAGGTTAGAGAAGTGCTGCCAGAGATCGAGGTCCTTGCTCGTCACCGTGTTCGGCCCGCAGTCCAGCTGGTAGCCGTCCGCCGTCTGCACGCTGTGGATCGCCCCGCCCACCCGGTCGGCGGCGTCGATCAGCAGTACTTTCGCGCCCTTCCGGCGCAGGCCGTAGGCCGCGCTTAGCCCGCTGATGCCGCCGCCGACTACTACGCAGTCGTAGCTTGTCATCTATGTATCCTCGCTTCTGCAACATTAACGTGTTTCTCACCGCTGCGCGCCTTTGGCGCGCAGCGGTGAGAAACTATAGGCACTCCCACGCTGCCGCAGGCGCTTACACCGTCTTCGAGAAGACCGTCCGCTCGGCGGTCTTCGCCAGGTGCGCGTCAAGCTCCATGGCCAGCAGGCGCACGAAGAAGCGGCCCAGGGGAGTCACCTGCACCCGGTCGGGCAGCAGCTCCACAAAGCCATCCTCAGCGTATGCCTCCAGGTGGTCCAGGTCATCGCCCAGGGCATCGCGCAGATCCACCCCAAACTGAGCTCGCGTCAGGTCGTAGGGCAGCTCCAGGTTGCACATGAGGTGCAGGATCACCGTGCGGCGCAGCAGGTCGTCGTCGCTCAGCTTGTAGCCCTTCACCACCGGCAGATCACCGGCGTCGATCATCTTCTGGTAGCGGCCCAGGTGCGGCTCGTTCTGCACGAAGCGCCCGGCAAGGTCGCCGATGCTGCTCATGCCAAAGCCGACCATGTGCAGCGCCGGGCGGGTGGTGTAGCCCATAAAGTTACGGTGCAGCCGCAGCTCACGCGCCGCCACCGCCAGATCATCGTCGCGCAGGGCGAAGTGATCCATGCCCACCCAGTCGTAGCCCACGCCGCCCAGCTGGTCGATCGCCATCCTGAACAGGCTAAACTTCGTGAAGGTGTCCGGCAGCTTTGAGACATCGATCAGCTTCTGCTTCGGCTTCACCCACGGCACGTGCGCGTAGCTGAAGTAAGCGATCCGGTCCGGGCGCAGCTCGCTGATCGCCCGCAGCGTCTCGCCGAAGGTCTCGACCGTCTGGAGCGGCAGCCCGTAGACCAGATCCAGGTTCACGCCAGTGAAGCCCAGGTCGCGGCAGGCCCGGAAGAGCTTCTCGGTCTGCGCGAAGGGCTGGATGCGGCCGATCGCCACCTGCACATCCGGGTTGATATCCTGCACGCCCATGCTGATCCGGTTGAAGCCCAGGGCGCGGATCTGCGCCATCTGCTCCACCGTGCCGATCCGCGGGTCGATCTCCAGCGAGATCTCGCCGGCCGGGTCGATCGCGAAGTGCGTGTTGAGCAGGCCGATCAGGCGCGTCATCTGCGCCTCGTTCAGAAAGTTCGGCGTGCCGCCGCCCCAGTGCATCTGCACCACCTGCCGGCGCTCGCCAAGCAGCGGCGCGACCAGGGCCATCTCGCGCTCGACCCGATCCAGGTAGACGTCCACCACCTCGGCCCGGCGGGTCACCGTGGCGTTACAGCCGCAGTAGGCGCAGTGCTCGGCGCAGAAGGGCAGGTGGACGTACACCGAGAGGGCGTCTGTGGGGCGGGCGGCCACCTCGCCCAGCGCCTCGCGATAATCCGCCTCGCCGAACGTCCCCGTCCAGGCCGGCACCGTCGGGTAGCTCGTGTAGCGCGGCCCCGGCTTATTGTAGCGCGCCAGCAGCTCCGGCGTGATGATAACCTCAGACATGACGGCTCCCATTATATTGTTGGTTGCTGGCGGCTTCGCCGCCAGCAACCAACAAAAAAAAGATCTTTGGGGGCGGCACGGCCACCCCCAAACCTCCGCCGAAGGCTAGCAGCCCACCTGATTGTTGGTATCGCGAGTGCCGAACTCCGACTCGACGACCTCGACCGCCGGCTCAAGCGGCAAGTTCAGGTCGTTCTCGGCCTGATGCTTGATCAGCTCGGGGTCGTAGCGCGCGGGGATGGCGCCGCCGAAGGTCGTGTCGGCCACCTGCTCGGGGTGATCCTCTTTCATCCTGGCGATCTGCTCGCGGGTGAACACGCGGGTCTCGTCGAAATCCAGGTCGACCTCCATCGAGCCGCCCTTCATATGCACGCGACCAATGTCGTAGAAGCGCTTCTCGAAGGTCGTCTTGGCGAAGGCGCGCAGACAGCCCATCATATACTTGCGCTTCTCTTTATCCTTGATAAAGGGGTACTCAAGGAACGCCTTGCGCATGTAGAAGCGGGCGTAGTTACGCAGCACGCCCTTGAGCACATCCTCGCGCTCCATCAGGTCGGGCTTCATAATCGGGGTGACGAAGTTGTACTTCGAGTAGTCGCGCACCTCGACGCGGTCGCCGAGGTCCTCGAACAGCTCGGCGAAGGGCCAGGGGGTGTACATGTTCCAGTTGGCCATGTCCACCTTCCAGTCCAGGGCCAGCTGGTAAGTCTCCTCGATCAGCGCAGGCGTCTCATTCTCCATGCCCATGATGAACTGGGCCTCGGCGACCATGCCCGCATCCTGGATGAGACCAATGGCCTCTTTATTCTGGGCGATCGTGGTCTGCTTGCGGAAGATCTCCAGGTTCATCTGGGCGGCGGCCTCAGTGCCCAGAGAGATATGCATCAGGCCCGCCTTGCGCCAGAGCGGCAGCAGGGCCTTGTCGCGCATAATGTCAGTCACGCGGGTGTTGATACCCCAGAGCACCGGCAGCTTGCGCTTGGCCAGCTCCTCGCACAGCGCGGTGAACTTCTTGCGGTTGAGGGTCGGCTCCTCGTCGGCGAGGATGAAGAAGCCCACCTTATAGTCGCGCACCAGGGTCTCGACCTCGTCGACAAACTTCATCGGGCTGCGCGCGCGGTAGCGCCGCCAGAACTTCCACTGCGAGCAGAAGCGGCAGGTGAAGGGGCAGCCGCGGGCGAAGTTCGGCACCGCCACGCGCACGTTCATCGGCACATAGATGTACTTGTGCCACTCTAGCAGGCTCCAGTCCGGGGAGAGCGCGTCGAGGTCGGCGATCGGCTCGGCGGCGGGGGTGGCAATGACCTGCTCGTTCTCCAGGTAGGCGATGCCCTTGATCGTCGCCCGATCCTTCAGGTCGGAGCCGGCCTCGATGCTCTTCATGAGCTCGATAATGATCTCCTCAGCCTCGCCGCGGACGATGTAGTCGATCCAGGGCGCCTCGCTGAAGACCTGCGTGTACATGAAGGTCGGGTGGATGCCGCCGAGGATCAGCTTGGCGTTGGGGCGCTCCTCGCGGGCGATCTTCAGGGTCACCTGGGCCTGGATGATCATGGGGGTGATCGCCGTGGCCATAATCACGTCGGGCTTGTTGATCCGGATAATCTCGCGCAGCTTATCGTCGTCGATGTGGAAGGTCATCGCGTCGATGAAGCGCACGTTCTCGTAGCCGGCCTGCTTCAACGCACCGCCGATATAGGGAACCCAGCTCGGCGGCCAGTTTCCAGCAATCTCAGCGCCGCCCGCGTGGTAGTTCGGCTGGATCATCATGATCCGCATGCTAGTCTCCTTACGATCAGTAACGACTTAGATCTCTATCTGATAGACACAGGCGCTGCCGCTCCGAGCCTGGCAGGCCACCTCACGCAGACTGATGCGCGAGTTTACCACACGGCGAAGCATCTGTGTGAAGGCGCCGTAGTAGTAGCGACAGAGCACGCTGGCGATGCCTGAGGTGTCCTGGCTCACCGACCTGCCGATGCTCACCGACGGCGTACGCCCGATGCTGAAGCTGAACACGCCGCTGCCCACAAATGTCCAGGCGTGCTTGCTGATCGCCGGGAGCAGCAGGCGTAGGCTGAGTGGGGCGGGGAGCAGGCCCAGCACCGTGCGGATCGGTGCCGGGATACGGTTCGCCCGCACATAGTCGGCGGTGCGCTCGCCGGCGCGGTGCAAGATCTCGCCGGCGCGCTCGGCCCCTAGCCGCGCGGTGAGCAGTTCGACGAGCACATGAAACTCAGCCTCGGGGATCATCTCGTGCGGTAGGTGGCTCAGGTAGCCCTCAGCGTCGCCGGCGAGCAGCGCGCGCAGCTCATCAGGCCCGTAAACCTCACGTAAGGACGCGATCGTCTGGATGATCGCGTTGGGGCCGATCCTGGCCGCAGACATGGTGGCCGATACCACGGCGTCCTCCCACCCTGAGTGGTGTTGCCACCCAGAGCCGATGACATAGATGACATATATGTAGTTCAGATTGCAGACTACGCACACTATAATACCACGTGTCGCACCTGTGGGAGAGCGAGAACACACCAGGGGTTATAGTACCTTAACTAAATACACGACCCCAGCCGAGCGTACTCGGGCGGGGTCGGTGCAGCCTATCGCCTGCCCGCTAAATGTAGTACATCACATCGCCGCTCTGCTGGCGTTTGCGCTGACAAAGGTCGTCGAGGGTCGTCTCGACCAAGATCTGCTCGATCCGACCGCGCAGCTCCTGCCAGATCGTGTCGATCAGGGAGTAGTCATCGGGCTGCGTGGGCATCAGGTCCTCGCGAGAGGGCTCGGCAGGGAGCAGTGGGCCTTCCAGCGTGACCAGGGCGTCGAGCAGGGTGATCGCATCGGGGTGCCGGGCGAGCATATGGCCGCCCTGGGGGCCGCGCAGGCTCTCGATAAGCCCCGCCCGACGCATCGTGATCAGCAGCTGGTTAAGGTAGTTCACCGGGATGCCCTGACGGTTCGCGATCTCTTCGCTCTGCACCGGCCCCTCGCCGTAGCGCTGGGCAAGATCGAACAGCGCCCGCAGGCCGTAGTCACCTTTGCTTGAGATCCGCATCGCTGCTCCTGGCTGAACTAGAGTGAATCGCTCAACAATTGCCTCCATCCTATCATCAGCGCGGGCAGGAGTCAATTACCGCGCGAACAGCCGGTCGATCGCCTCGGCCAGCTGGCGCAGCGTCGTCACCTCGTGCATCGCGGCGCACATCGGCGCATACTTGTAGATGTCGCTGCTGAGCGAGCCGGGGTCGTAGACGCCCCACTTATAGCGCTCCTCGGTGGCGAACCAGATCACCTTGCGGGCGCGGCGGCGGATCTCGTCGAAGGCGGCCAGGTTCGGGTCGTTCTCGTTATTGCGCCCGTCGCCGAGCACGATCACCGTGGTGCGGGTGTCCACCAGGCCCAGGTGGTCGCGGGCGAACTCGCCCAGGCTCGTGCCCAGGTCGGTGCTGTAGCTGCGGGTGGGCCGGATGTTCTGAAACACCTGGGCGATCGCCTGGTCGGGACGCGACTCGGCGAAGTAGATGCTCATGTCGTGCAGGTGGTCGATGAAGGCGAAGGAGCGCGTGCGGCTGACCTGGTCGTGCAGCGAATAGATCATCAGCAGCATGAAGGACATCACGTTCTGCGTGGAGGCGCTGCGGTCGCAGAGGATGAGCAGCTTCGGCTTGAGATGGCGGGTGCGGTGGCGCACGTAGACTGGCACGCCGCCGAAGCGCTGGTTGGTGCGGATGGTGGCCTTCGCGTCGAGGGTGCCGGTCTTGCCGCGGCGCTGGCGCAGGGCCATGCGCGAGCGCAGGCGGGCGGCCAGGCGGTTGACCACGGCGCGCATGGCGTGGGAGTCGCCCTCGTCGAGATTCTCCAGGGGCTGGTCGAGCAGCTCGGACTCGCCGCGGCGGCGGGGTGGGAGCTGGCCCTGGCCCTGGGCGATCTCAGCCATCTGCCGAGAGACCTGCTGGCCGATCTGGTCGGCGAGGGCCTGCTGGTTCTCGGCGGCGGCCTGCATCACTGCGGCGATGGCCGCGTCGCTCATGCCGGCCTCACGCAGCTTCTCGATCAGCTCGCGCAGCAGCTGGTTGAGCTTGCTGAACTGCAGCTCGCGCATGGCCTGGCGGGCCATCCACTGCTGGTAGCGCTGGCCGGTCATGTGCGGCGGGTTCAGCTGGCCCAGCAGCTCGCGGATCTGCTGGTTCGACATCGGCTGGCCGGTGATCATCGAGCGGAAGAGCTCGGCGAGCTGCTCGGGCGTCATGTTCGCCAGCATCTGCTCGAGCATCTGCGCAAGCTGGCGCTGCTCATCCTCAGAGAGCTGGCCGCCGCCGGCCGGCTGCATGGGCGGTGGGGCGTCGCTGCTAAAGTAGAGCGGGAACAGCTCCTGGAAGGTCTCCGCGTCGCCCTGCTCCTTGATCAGGGTGGCCTGGAGCGCCATGCGGAAGAAGTCTCTATCGGCGATGCCCGCCTGCTCGATCGCGCGCATGGCGTCGGCGCTCTCGGCGACGCTGACGCGCACCCCGGCGGCGCGCAGGCCGGCGATAAACTCAGTGATCCGTCGATCCACGGGGCGCCCCTCCTTGCTGCCTGGAGGGGAGAGTTTAAGAGAGGGTTTCACCCTCTCTTAAACTCTCCCTAGTTATTCCACTCGCCGCCACTGCGGTAGCCGCCGCCGCGCGGGCGGTCGCCGCGCTCGGGCTTGTCGCCGCGCTCGGGCTTGTCGCCGCCGCCCTGGAGGGCGCGCTTGGCCCGCTGCAGGTCGCTCTCATACTTGAGCAAGACGCTCAGGGTCGTGTCGAGGGTCGCCTTATCAAGCTGCTTAGCGTTCAGCTCAACCAGCGCCTTGGCCCAGTCCAGGGTCTCGCTAACGCTGGGGTGCTTCTTCAGGTCCATGGCACGCAGGCGCTGCACCATCTCCACAGCCTGGCGGGCCAGCTTCGCGCTCAGGCCCGGCACCTTCAGCTGCACCACCCGCAGCTCGGCCTCCAGATCGGGGTAGCCAATATGGATGTAGAGACAGCGGCGCTTGAGGGCCTCGCTCAGCTCGCGGGTGTTGTTCGAGGTGAGCAGGACGGCGGGCATATGCTTGGCCTTGATCGTGCCCAGCTCGGGGACGCTCACCTGAAAGTCGCTGAGGATCTCGAGCAGAAAGGCCTCAAACTCGGCGTCGGCGCGGTCGATCTCGTCGATCAGCAGCACCACCGGCTTGTCGCTCATCAGGGCCTTGAGCAGTGGGCGGGGCAGCAGGAATCGCTCGGAGAAGAAGACCTCCTCCTCACCGGCGAGGCGGTCGGCGGCCTCGCGCAGGCTGGTGGAGTCGCCAAGCACCTGGCCGAGCTTATCGCGCAGGAGCTGGGTGTAGAGCAGCTGCTTGGCGTACTCCCACTCGTAGAGCGCCTTCGTCTCGTCCAGGCCCTCGTAGCACTGCAGGCGGATCAGCTCGCGGCCGTTGGCCTTGGCCCAGGCCTTGGCCAGCTCGGTCTTGCCCACGCCGGCGGGGCCCTCGGTGAGCAGCGGCTTGCCGAGCCGGTCGGCCAGGAAGATCGAGGTGCAGATCTCGTCGGAGGCGATATATTGCTGGGTGCTCAACATCGTACGCACATCGCTGATCGAGCTAAGCATGGTCGGCGCTACCTTTCTGTGCAAGACAAGGGAACAGGGAACAGGGAACAGGGAACAGAAATACCGCATCCTGATGCAGTGCAATTGCCTGAACTGTAACGTACGCTGAAACCTTGTCCAAGCTGAATATGCCGGTATGCGGGACACTGCGCCGGGGGCGCCTAGAATAATTTGTGGGGGATGTCATTAGTATAGCACGCAGTCGCGTGGCGTGCCGGCTTTGCGCTATACTACGCGCTATGAGCAGCTCAACGCGCTACCCTACGGTTTTGTTCGACCTCGACGGCACCCTGACCGACCCGCTTGAGGGGATCGCCCGCTGTATCCGCTACGCGCTAGAGCGGCTGGGCCGCCCGCCGCTGGGCGACGAGGTGCTGCGCACCTGGATCGGCCCCTCGCTGCGCGACTCACTTGCCAGCGTCCTCGACGGTGATCGGGCCCTGGTTGAGCGGGGCATGGCCCTCTACCGCGAGCGCTACGCGCCGACCGGGATCTTCGAGAATCGGGTCTACCCGGGCATCCCCGAGCTGCTGGCCGACCTGTCCGCCGCCGGGAGCTGCGTCTGCCTGGCCACCTCCAAGCCGCAGATCTTCGCCCAGCGCATCCTGGAGCACTTCGGCGTCGCCGACCACTTTACGGTTATTGGTGGGGCCACGCTCGACACTAGCCGCGAGAGCAAGGCCGACGTGATCGCCTATGTGCTCGGTGAGCTGCCTGGCGAGGCCCGCAGCGGCGCGATCATGGTGGGTGACCGCGAGCACGATGTGATCGGGGCGCGACAGCATGATCTGCCCACCATTGGTGTGGCCTATGGCTACGGCAGCCGCGCGGAGCTGGCCGCCGCGGGCGCATTCGCTATCGCCGATGATGTCGCGGCGCTGCGCGCGCTGCTGCTGTAGAGTATGATCGGTATGATCGATCATATTTGCATATCCTTGACACTTATGTTATACTGCCGCCAGGAGCAGGGTATATCTCTGCAATCCTCTTCGGGTTGCGTCGATGTAGCGCCTGCCACATTGACCGTCACTCCCCAATCTTCCAGTTCCCTGATTTAGATAGCACCTGTCGCTTCAACGCCATGCAGCTCACTGCGCGGCGTTTGTGGGGGCCGATCGCCGGCTTTCACCCATACATTTTCCACACCACATGTCCGTAGGCTCGTGAGTCTTAACGCAGCGCTAGCGGCACGGCGTGTCTTGCCTGCTCGCATCTTTGGCCCCAGCACTGGGCCTTAGGTTGCGTGCCGGTCGATGGCAAGCCTACGGCTGGCCTCCGCGCCGTAGTACGCCCATACCAAAATCCGCACACCCTCACACTGACACGTGACTGCTAAGGAGACACACGTCGTGAACGTCGCAGAATTAGAGTCAAAGACTCTCAGCGACCTGCGCGAGATGGCCCGCAAACTTGATATTACCGGCTTCAGCGGGCTCAAAAAGCAGGATCTAATCTTCAAGCTGCTCCAAGCACAGTCAGAGGAGCAGGGCAACACCTTTAGCGACGGCATCCTCGATATTGTCTCGGATGGCTTTGGCTTCCTTCGCGGCGACCGTATGCTGCCCGGAGCCGATGATGTCTACGTCTCACAGTCGCAGATCCGCCGCTTCGGCCTACGCACCGGCGACCGGATCTGGGGCCAGATCCGCCCCCCCAAGGAGAGCGAGCGCTTCTACTCGCTGCTCCGCGTCGAGATGATCAACGGGGTTGACCCGGAGACGGCGCGCAAGCGCCCCTCGTTCGATCAGCTGACGCCGATCTTCCCTAACGAGCAGCTCAAGCTAGAGACAGAGCCGAACCTGCTCCACACCCGCCTTGTCGATCTGATCGCGCCAATCGGTCGCGGCCAGCGCGGCCTGATCGTCTCGCCGCCCAAGGCCGGCAAGACGATGCTGCTCAAGGCGATCGCCAACGGCCTGACCTCGAACTACCAGGACATCCACCTGATGGTGCTGCTGATCGGCGAGCGGCCCGAGGAGGTCACCGACATGCGGCGCAGCGTCAAGGGGGATGTGATCTCGTCCACCTTCGACGAGCCGGTCGAGGACCACACCAAGGTCGCCGAGATGACCCTGGATCGGGCCAAGCGCCTCGTCGAGGGCGGGCAGGACGTGGTGATCCTGATGGACTCGATCACGCGGCTGGCCCGCGCCTACAACCTGGACATGCCGCCCAGCGGGCGCACGCTCTCTGGCGGTATCGACCCGGTGGCGCTCTACCCGCCCAAGCGCTTCTTCGGGGCCGCGCGCAATATCGAGGGCGGCGGCTCGCTCACGATCATCGCCACCTGCCTTGTGGACACCGGCTCGCGCATGGACGATGTGATCTACGAGGAGTTTAAGGGCACCGGCAACATGGAGCTGCACCTCGACCGCAAGCTGGCCGAGAAGCGGATCTTCCCCGCCCTCGACATCCAGCGCAGCAGCACCCGCCGCGAGGAGCTGCTGCTCGGCCCCGACGCGCTGCGCCAGGTCTGGACGCTGCGGCGCATGGTGAGCATGCTCGGCGACAACGAGGGCACCGAGCTGATGCTGACCCGCATGGCCAAGACGAAGACGAACATCGACTTCCTGGCCACCCTGAGCAAGGGCGGGCAGCCGTAGGGGAGAGGTTGTAGGAGCGGGCCAAGCCCGCTCCTACAACCTCTTTTTGATTCATCACCCCCAGGTTGGAGAAACAAAACCGCCGCACGGCACGTACTATTCGATGGAGATGGCCGATGTCGCGCTCCCCGCGCGCGTACAGTACAGGAGAACCACCCCATGCGATGCACAACATGTGACACCGAGCTCGCGCCAAACGCCCGATTCTGCAC
>Ga0194047_10001739_pt1 | contig 13009 bp, 13 predicted proteins | sample JunL225m_MetaG_2_FD_160070 | JGI IMG/M metagenome (GOLD analysis project Ga0194047, IMG submission 160070) | Anoxic zone freshwater microbial communities from boreal shield lake in IISD Experimental Lakes Area, Ontario, Canada - Jun2016-L221-5m | ecosystem: Environmental > Aquatic > Freshwater...
ATTTTGAGTGTCAGTGTATTTGAACAAGTCAATATTTTACAATTAGTTACGAATTCTGCTGGCACAATTTCAGAGGACCGCCCCTGTAACCAATTGAATTTATTTGACTTATAGTTGGACACTAGTGATTTTCATTAATTGGATTAGAGTGCGGGAGAACCACGTCCCTATAGTCGCATCGGGCGGCCATTCATGGGTTGATTTCTCCTAAATATTGTGCAAGCCTGACGATCAAACCAGTGCTGTAATGAATACCCTGTTCGCGCATACCTTGAGCAGCCGCATAAAACGATGGAATGAGCCCGCTTGTTTTAGCCTTTGCCAAAACACCTAATGTCCCGATTACCTGTAGTCCCATATATTCAGCCACATTCCTTCCGAGACGCTCATCAATAATGACTATACTGTCGGGGTGTTTAGAGGCAAGCAAGAGAGTCTGCTTCTCTCCGCGATCCAACTCAAACAGCACAGGCATGGTAACACTTGATTCATCGGCCACCGGCAAAACCCAACTCAAACTTTGCAAGTGAGGAACGAGAATCCTGCCGCCTTCTGCGCATTCTTCAATAACCGATTGAGCAACATATACACTACCAAACAATTGCGGCAATACTTGCAGTTGGTCAATACTGGCAAGCGCGATAAAAGGGGTTGTGTTAGAAAATACCCTCACAGTAATGCCGTTTCTCTGCGGAAATCTTCCTGCGTGTTTTCTAAAAGGGTTGCCCCCCCTTGCATGGCTTTTATCAGAAAATGTGCACGCGGCACACCCAACCAACTCGCAGCCATGCCCGATGAAAGTCGGCCCTCTATAAATAAGGCCATGGCGGACTGCTCTTTCAGAAGAGCAGCAAATTGCTGTGCATCCATGTGCAAGCCGAGCAGTATTTCCTGAGGGCAGGTTATGGGGATGGTGCTCTGCATTGTTTTTATTGGTTAAGCTCTTTATTGCTGTTTAACAGCTCTTCTTCATAAAAAAGAAAGTCTTATTGCCTCACATACCAAATGGTCGCTGTAATCGCTCGCACTATTTAATCATTCACATACAGAAAGCTCTCGATGTTACTGGCCGCAAACTTCAACATTTCAAGCGTCAGCACCGGTTGCACCCCAATTCACATGGCGTTAAACATGACGTTGGTGGTGTTCACTCATATAGTCCCTAATCTGGCGGCAACAAAGATCATGCACGTTGCAAGCAGGGTATTGGCGGTACCAAGCGACTGTTTCGGTAATTGCTTTGTCAATATCCCAAAGGGGGACCCATCCAAGCCGCGATTTTGCTTTGCTGATATCGAGCTTGAGGATATTTGCTTCGTGAGGGGCTCCTTGTTTTGAGTAATCTTCCCAGCTTCCCGTCCCCCAAGACTTGACAATGCAATCAACGAGAGAGCCGACAGAAAGAAAACTGGAGTCGGATGGACCAAAATTCCATGCTCCCGCATATTGTGCGGGCTGTTCATACATTTTTTGTGCAAGCAGCAGATAGCCGGAGAGTGGCTCAAGGACGTGCTGCCATGGTCGAACGGCTTGAGGATTACGAACGATAATTGGCTCGCCTTTTTCGAGTGCACGAATGCAATCGGGCACAATACGATCAGATTGCCAGTCACCGCCTCCAAAAACGTTGCCAGCCCGTGCAGAAGCGAGACTTTTCCCGTGAAGGTTAAATGATTCCGGGTTAAAAAAAGATTTCCGATAAGCTTCGGATACCAGTTCACTGCACGCCTTGCTTGAGCTGTAAGGGTCATAACCACCAAGTCGATCATTTTCGCGGTAACCCCACACCCACTCCTTATTGTCGTAACACTTATCAGTGGTAACGTTCACAATCACCTTGACGGACTCTGCCCGCCGGCAACATTCAAGAACGTTGACCGTTCCACCAACATTGATATCATAAGTGGATTTAGGATCACTGTATGACTCCCTGACCAGCGGTTGTGCAGCAAGATGAAAAACTATGTCGGGGTTTACCTCGCAAAAGTACTTATGCAGGTGTGCGTAGTCTCTTACATCCCCAATTCTGTGATTAATTTTTTTACTTAACCCTGTAAGTAAAAAATTATCGCGAATAGTGAGCGGCTCAAAAGCATAACCAGCAACTTCAGCACCAAGAGTGTTAAGCCAAAGGGCAAGCCATGAGCCTTTAAAGCCGGTATGACCAGTTATGAGAACTTTTTTCCCTGCCCAGAAATATTGATTCATTGTAGAGATAGCTCTTCGTTTACCAAACCTTCCAGGGAGCTTTTCCGGAACACCATAACTCTTCGAGGTGATTCTTGTCACGCAGCGTATCCATCGGCTGCCAAAAGCCATGATGAGAAAAGGCGGCCAATTGACCATCCTGCGCCAGTCGTTCCAGAGGCTCATGCTCCCAGCTTGTATGGTCACCGGCAATATAATCGATCACCTGAGGGGAGAGTATAAAAAAGCCACCGTTAATCATTGAACCATCACCCCTTGGCTTCTCCTTGAAGGTGCGTACCCGATGACCTTCAACCTCGACGGCACCAAACCTACCCGGAGGTGTAGCGGCAGTCATGGTTGCCAGAACCCCTTCGCTCTCATGGAAAGCGATAAGATCGGTAATATTGATATTTCCAACACCATCACCGTAGGTGAAGCAAAAAGCCTCTTCATCTTTCACAAAGTTGGCGACCCTCTTTAACCGACCACCAGTCATCGTTTCATCTCCTGTATCAACAAGAGTGACCCTCCATGGCTCGGCATAACGATGATGTACCTGCATTTCATTCTTCGCCATATCAAAGGTAACGTCCGACGTATGCAAGAAATAATTGGCAAAATACTCCTTGATGACATAGCCCCTGTAACCACAACAAATCACAAAATCATTGATGCCATAAGAGGAGTAGATTTTCAAAATATGCCAGAGAATCGGCTTACCACCAATCTCAATCATAGGCTTGGGCTTAAGATGAGTCTCCTCAGAAATACGGGTACCCAAACCCCCTGCCAGAATAACAGCTTTGCGAACGTTCAGTGAACTGCCCTCCCAAGTTGTGCCAAGGCTAATTCAGGGCTAAACCCAAGGCCATGCTTTTTCCGGCTCAATCTGATAAAAAGTATATAAAGCAACCGAAACCACTCACGTGGCAAGATGGCAATCAAAAGTGCACCTGATCGCACCAGACCACCAACATCTTTTGACGGCAATAAAACAGTACGATATATTTCAAAATTAAAACGTCCATAAGCCCGACTCGCAAGAATTCGCTTCAATGATTTAAGCGGGTAACGTGCAATTACTGATTTCTTTGCCTCATCCGAATACCCATCCAAACCCCAGATAACAGCAGGAAAAAATATATTCCATATTTCAAAATGGCGGCCAGTCCAAGTCTGGTAATGGAGCCTCATGCTAATTCCTGGTTGAGGCAAATAGTGTGCTGATCGACCAACTTTTGCCTGACAAAGAGCGTCAATGTGGGCAAAGAAAGTACCGACCATCTCAGGACGAAAATATTCTTTCCAGAGAGATTTTCTGATAACAATGCACGGAACATAGGTGAGGTAGCCTCCAAGATTCGAGAGAAACTCATCATTTTCCTCTGGGCTGTAAATCTTGACCTTATCTTCGGGCACACGTGAATGCTCGACAATCAGAAAATCCTGAAAAGATTGACTATTGAGAATAACTATATCAGGCAAAACCCTCTGTAAATACTCAAGCAAAGTAACAAGAAACCCCTTGACAAGCAAATCATCATCACCAAAAAACCAGACATATTCTCCGCTTGCAAGGGTTACAACCTTGTTAACATTTTCATCAAGTGAGGGAGCATCGAGAGAGCGGCAATAAACAAGATTGCTTAACTCAGAATATTTTGACTCAAGAAGGTTTTGAGTTGCAGCTCCTTTACTGTTGTCAGAAATACAGATTTCACATAAAGAGCCAAAACTCGGATCAACCATAATAGACTGCAACGCTTCATCAAGGAGATCTGTTCGATTGTTAGAAGGAATCACAATTGAAAGGAGAGGCTTCATGAAAGGTTATTTTCGATTTCTGCATAAAGCTCTGTGTAGAGACGACCAGCCATATCAAGACTAAACTCTTGAGCAGCAAGAGCTTGACAGGCAAGGTCAACACCTGGCCGTTTTATAAAATGGATCAGATTATGAACCTCTTCAACTCCCATTGCGCCCGATAGTTGATCATGATCCACAACAGCAACACAGGTCGAGTTTATCGATAAATCATCTAAAACAGCAATACCTTTAAGAGCGACGACAGGTAGACCAGCAGCCAGATATTCGCCAAGCTTTGTTGGTGAGCAAACACGCCTCAATACTGTTGGCTGAATAAATATAAGCCCACAATCATAGTTGTAAAGCTCTTGAGCAATGAGTTGATGATCCAAACTACGAACAGACAATTTTTCAATTGGAAAAGAGACTTTTTCGGCGGCAATAAATATATCGTCATGATCCCGTTCGTTTATAAAATCAAGATGGCAATCTACGTCGTGTTTCAAGAGGAGAGAGACAAACATTATAGCAAGATCAGGGCGATAGACCGGTGGCCGCGCCCCACCAAGGCAAACAAACCTCATTAGCTCGCCGGGCGATGTTATACGTGAATCTTTAAGCGGCTGATATAAAGAAAGATCAGTGCAAGTACGAATCACTTTGAGTGGTACATCTGGAACATTATACCTTTGTCTTAACAATAACTCTGCGGACTTTTCCAAAACAACAACAGCAGATGCTGATTGTACAGCCTTCTGATCAATGATTTTTAACAAATTATAAAATAATGAATGTTCACGGAGCTTGCCTAACTCCATCCACTCGCCAACTGTAAAGCTCCTGAAATCATAAATATAGGGAGTTGAACATAACGATATCCTGTAAATCAACACCGACATAAATCCGCGAAGATGTACAACATCTGGTTTTACATTCAATTTAATTTTCCAAAGGGTAATAATTCCTGTAATAATTTTTTTGACTGTAGCAAATTTACCAGTTACAAACAATAAAGGCACCCATTCAATTTGAGCAACGTTTAATTTTTTTTTCATTGTCAATATTTCTTCATCTGATCTACTCTCCTTCTCATAGCTCACAAGAGTGAATGAGTGACCAGCGGAAATAAGGCTTTCGACATAAGGCAGAACTTGCGACTGACCTAAAGGATCCAAAAGACCATCGTAAGTAATATAGAGAGAATTCAAAGCTATATAAATTTATAGAACAACCTTTGGATCTTTGAGAGCGCGCACAACCGTGGATTCTCCACCATCATACTTGACGACCCCCGAAAATATAACATGAGCACCGTTACGTTCAAACATGTTCACTACATCCGTTATACGCTGAGGATTATCAAACTCTGGTGAAAAAGCATCAAAAGTATCAAGAACTGCCCATTCTTTACGTTCAATAAAGCTCAAATTTTTTGGGAATCCGCGAATATCAGTAATTGGTATAAATCGTGAAAGAAAACCAAAACCTATGCTCTGAAAGAAATCAAAAAGCCATATCAACCATGCTATATTTCTTTCTATTAGAGACATAAGACGTGTATGAGAGAGCCTCTTTGTAATTGGCCGGAAAATATATTTTGAATGGATTTTTGTCCACCACCCATTTATTGGATAAAAATCGACAACAATCTCAGAACCTTGCTTTGCTTTATCAATTAAAGCTTTAATTGAAGCCTCGAAATCTGGGGTATGCTGCAATACTCCCAAACAAATAACTTTATCAAAACTGTTGTCTTGAAATGGAAGAGCATAAATACTTGCTTGAAAAAGGTGAAATCTATCAGGAGCTAAATGTTCATTATTTTTCATATTAGCTGAAACAGCATCTGAATAATCAACACTAAACAATGTGGCTTTAGTATGTCTTAATATAACACGACTAAAGCGACCAGCACCAGATCCTACTTCAAGAATATTTTGATCAACAAGGCTATTTTCATCCCAATTTGTTTCAGAAAAGAATCTATTTCGACTTAAATCAAGCTTAAAATGCTTGGAGTCTTCATCATGATCTAATTGAGTTTTATCAAATTTATTCCATTCGAAACCAAAATTCTCAGTATAATTCTCTAATTTTGCAATGCGAGGAACGCCATTAGTAATCAAAAATACATTACCATACTTATCAACAAGTTTATCACCCTGACGAGTTAAAATACAGTTATTTTTTGGATTTATAATATGCATTCGCTAAAAAAATAATGGACGTTTTATAGATACATTTTTACATCTAAAAGATAATTTTATTTTATACATCTACAATTGCGTTAATTATTGAGCTAAACATATATCAAAGCAATTTTCAAGCTTCCGTGTTGTCTGGTCTATATGGTAGCGTTGCGCAATATCTTTAAAATTTTCTGAAATCACTAGATATCCTTTCTCCCACTGTTCCAATACTATTTTTAACGTGTCAACAATACCCTCAACATCATCGGGTTCAACCACAAGACAACCAAGTTCGCGCAATAAATTTGCTGATGCTCCTTGTTTTGGAGTTAACCCTAAAATTGGCTTCTCAAACATAAGGTAGTCTACAAGTTTGCTTGGTAAAAAAACACTTCCATCACTATTCGGAGCATCAATCACCAAAAGAACATCAGCACTCGCTGCAAACTTAAGACTTTCTATAAATGACTTTGATCCTGTAAAACTTACATTATCTGAAAGCCCAAGTTGAACAGACATGTCTTGATATGTTTTACAAATTTCTCCAACAAAAATAACATCAAATTTTGATGCCGGTATTAAAGAGTTTTGCAACAACATTAACGCATGTAAAAAGAATTCAGGCGACCTTTTCCCATAGAATGAACCAGTATAAACAATACGAATTCTCTCCCTTGTTAACGGCTTGCTATTTATAAGGCTCGAAAAATCAGCATCATACCCATGTGAAATAACTTTAGCTTTGTGTTGCCATGCGACTGGATATTTACTCATCACCATCTCCACGGTTTCATCCGTGGTAAAAACTACCGCGTCTGCTTCCCTTATTACCGCCTCTTCTAAATGCTTTATTACTTGAGATTGTTTTGTATTAAATGAAAAATACGGGTTATCCACCCAAGGGTCACTAAAATGAGCCACCCAAGGAAGCCCACTGTCTCTCTTAAGCAAAAGCCCAACTATATTACTTGTGTGACAAGTAGCCCAAGAATGGATTATATCAAATGTATTTTTGTGTAATAATTTGTTGCCTGCAAATCTTGCTGAAAGAATCCATAAAAATTCTACTTCTGGCAGCCCAAAAGGATTCATTATCCCACTTCCACCAAATGGAAATAGGTGCTCAAAACCACCAATACGCCGCATTGTTAAAGATGATGGCATGGATGCAAGCAATGAATAGTCCGTTCTGGTCCTTGGGACTTTTTCCCTGTTGGTGAGAACCGTAATATCCCAGCCAAAGCGTGCTAATGACTTTGCTGTACGAGCAACAAGCAAAGACTCGGGCACAAGATGAGGTGGGAAATAATAGCTGACCAACAAAAGACGTTTCATAAGTGGCGGGATTGAATTATGTTTTTCTCCTTAAACCATGCAAAAGTTTTCGCAAGCCCCTTTTCAATGTTGATAGTTGGCGCATACCCCAAGCTTTTAATAGAACTGATATCAGCGCACCTACGGGTAACGGTATCCCAATCTCGCGGCTTTAGATACTCAATGCTTGAATGAGATGAGCAAACATTGATGATTGCCTCTGCTAATGTAGAAATGTTTGTTTCCTGTCCCGATGCAATATTAAAAGTCCTGCCTATGGCACCCGGATGAGAGCCAGCAATTCTAATAGCTTGTACAGTGTCGTCAATAAAGGTGAAATCCCTGGTTTCATTTCCAGTACCTGTAATAGAAAGTGTGGCCCCTTGAAGTGCCTTCAACATAAAGTTTGGAATAACATTTCTGTACTTTCCTGGATATTCACCAGGCCCATACGAATTAAAAAAACGCAAAACGACTGTAGGCATATCATGATGTTCATGAAAGAAATTTACATACTGCTCTCCAAGCAATTTTGTGACTGCATAAGGGGTATCAAGCGAATATTTATGAGAAACCTCTTTGATAGGTTCGCTGATATTTCCATACACACAGGATGAAGACGCGTAGATAAATCGTTGTACTGATACATCACGGGCATATTGAAGAATTTTGAGCGTCCCCATTCCATTGACCAAAAGATCTTTCTGGGGATAATCAACTGAATTCTGGTTAGCGAAATTTGCTGCCAGATGAAAAATAATCTCTGGTTTCTCAGAAAACACTTCCTTTAGTATTTCATCATCTACCACGGAACCACGCCAGAATTTTATCGGCAAATCACGTAAATTTTCAAGAAAGCCGGATGAAAGATCGTCAAGAACAAGTACTTTGTGATCGAAACACAACGTACTGACCAATCGGCTTCCAATAGCTCCAGCTCCTCCAGTAACTAATACAGTTTTCATATTCCTATTTCTCTAAGTAGATCACTATATGATCTGATTGAATATTTTGCCATAGATTCAACGCATTCAAAAAATCCATCCCAGTTATAAACCTGAGAAGGATCTGCGTAAACGTTCAATAAACCACCTTTTTTTCTTATCTGACATGCTATTTTAACAAACTGATCGACGTAGTCAGCTTCACCAACCCGACGCGCTGGAGCAAAACGAAACCCCCATGAATCAAGTACCGTAAGCGGGTGATCAAAACAACCGCTTACAGGAATCTCAAAAAAAGAACCAGCAACTTTTTTTACTGGACCATTTCTATAAGCAAACAAAGGCACTGTCGACGTAGAGTATACATAACCAAGTTCCTGAAGTAATTGAAAAAGAAAAGCAAGATGTTTTTTATTCTGAAAAGTGCCAAAATGAGGTACTCTGAATCCTTGTGGTCGTTTTCCTAGTATGTTGATCTGAGCTTCATGACCACGAAGAATATCTTCCCGGACAATCTCTAATGACAATTTATCATAAAAAAAACTACTGATATAGGTTCCCGTTTCTTCATCATAACGACAGTGATTAGTATAGCCGTGATTGATGAACTCGGCTCCTGTATCAGCGATCTTTTTATATACCGATTTGCCCTGCTGGAGCTGATACCCAGGAACTGCATACACTGGCATTATGCCCAGCTTCTGCAAACGGGCATGCACCCCTTCTACCACTGTAATATCCTGAGCCGTATCACAGTCAAATGAAAGAATGAAATAAGGCCTTACAAATCCCTGTTGGCGAGATAATCGAAAGTAATTCCAGAGTAGTATATCGCGAGATTTTTTTACGATTATCGGTAATGCTGATCCGAAGGAATTAGAGTACCTGCTAATTTGTTTCTGTATCGACATTAACAATACCCACAGCTTTTTTTGAGACTCTCCACAATTCGAGCAGATGTGCAACCATCCCACTTCTCTGGACAATGCCCCTGAGGGAAACGACCATCAAAAATGTCTGTAATAAAAGATTTCAGATTTTTAGTTGAAACCAGCTTATTTGTTCCCTCAGTTACAGTAACAGGTCGTTCTGTATTCTCCCTTAAGGTCAAGCAAGGTATTCCTAAATAGGTAGTTTCTTCTTGCACTCCTCCTGAATCCGTGATAACAAGCCGAGCTTGATACACAAGATTCATAAAGCCGATGTAGCCTAATGGTGAAACAACGTAAATACGGGCAGCATCCTGTAGTGTATCCCATAGACCAAATGACTCCAGTCGGCTACGCGTTCGGGGATGCACTGGAAATACCAACGGGATAGTTGAACTAATATCGATAAGGTGAGTAACTACCTCGGTCAATGAGCCCAAAGAATCGACGTTGACCGGGCGATGAAATGTTATCACTCCGTATTGGGTACCTTCCAATCCCAACTTTCGAGCTGTCTCATCAACAGCAATCCGTTCACGGAGCATCTCAAAGGAATCAATCATAATATTTCCAACCCTGTTAACCCGCCACTCAGCAACACCTTCATTTTTTAAATTTTCATCCGCGTCAGCCGATGGCGTCCAGAGCAGATCAGAAATGGAATCTGTTACAATGCGATTAATTTCTTCAGGCATAGTGAGATCGCGGCTACGGAGTCCTGCCTCCAAATGAGCAACAGAAATACAAAGTTTTTTGGCCGTAATGGCGCAGGCCATGGTAGAATTGACATCTCCAACAACAACCACCCATTCTGGTCGATTTGAAAAACATACTTTTTCATAAGCAACCATCACACCGGCAGTCTGCTCGGCATGCGTACCACTACCAACTCCGAGAGAATAATCTGGTCGCGGAAGATTAAGATCCTGAAAAAAAGCATCCGACATTTCAGGGTCATAATGCTGCCCAGTATGAATAATCAACGGAACACACCATAACTCTTTTTTCAAAGCATGATAAAGTGGCGCCACTTTCATGAAGTTTGGCCGGGCAGCGGCAATAAGATGAATTATAATTTTTTTTCTCATAAACAACCGAGCCACTGTTAGTCTGATTTATTGTCCAATCGCCTTCTTGTAAATCTGAACAACTGAATTTTCCATTACATCTGGGTGAAAATTACGCAATGCGTGCTCACGGGCATTTTTGCCGTAAGTAAAACGAAGAGAATCAGATGCTAACAATTGTTGTAAAGCTTGTCGATACCCGTCAGGCGTATTATCGCACTGAATAAGCCAATCACCATCATATTCAGGAATTGCTTCAACGGGATGCCTATTAATGATAATTGGCAAACCTGCAAGAGAAGCCTCAATAACAGTTTTTGACATACCCCAATAATCACAATGGGAAACCATAATATCGAAATCTTTCAATTTTGTGCATAACTCTTTATTTGGCATTGCCTTAACAAACTCAACCTTATCAAGACAACCGCAGTTTCGGGCTACATCAATAAGGTGCTCATGATATTCCCCATCACCAACAACCAAGTACGTACAATCCAAATCCTGAATCGCACGAATAATATTTTCTGGGTTTTTTTCCTTAAGTTGCCTGTTGATCGTAATCAGCTTCGGTCGGCCGTCCAAGCGGTAATGGCTTCTTACCTCAACATTATTTGAAACTGCGTTATAAACCAACCGAACGTTGCGAGCCCCATACTCTTTAGCATACCTCATAATTGGTTTGTAAACACATATAACTGCATCCGAATGTTTAAGAGAGATTTTTTCAAACTTCTTTTTAAAAAACCTCAATACTTTATCTTTTCTTGTAATAAGGCAGTCACGATCCCAGACTCCATGAAGAGAAATCACATAGGGAACTCCGATATCATCCTTAATCAGCTTTGCAAGATATCCTTCGATAAAATTATTATATGAACGAACCAATACCGGATTAATATCACGAGCCAGTTGCACCCCTGAGCGAATCCAGTTGCTCATCAATATCGGTTGCCATCCTAAAGTCCTCTTAAAACATGGAATTGGAAGATTATAGAGATAGAGACGAGCATCACCAACCATTATTTTTACCTTATCGTAATCAACCTGGTCATCACTGGTCATTATTAGGTGTACTTCCTGAAAAAGATTACCTGGGTTATAATACCTCTCAATAATTTCACCCTTTGCAACAAGCTCCGAAAGCCGATCAGGAATAATAACCAGAAGTCGTGAATAATCGTTTTTAGATGATTTTCTGCTCATTTAACACCTGTTACTATAGCCCATTCACCATTAAACTCTTGGTTAACTAAACAAAGATTTTTAAGAATGGCACTCACCATTGCTGGTACAGGAACAAGTAGTTCGCAATCACGAAATCCGGATTTCTGAATAAGACGTCTAAGTTCCCACTGAGTCCAACATGGCAGTTTATGCCCTTCACGGACGGACAATTTTTTTTGAGTCCTTCTATTATAATCAAAAATAAGAATACGCCCACCGGGTTTGAGTACCCTGTAAAATTCATTAATTGCCATAGAATAATCAGGGACTTGATATAACACGCCAATACAGAAGATCAAATCACAGAAATTCTCGGATAAAGGAATATCAGTTGCTGAAGCAACAAGATCAACATTACGTGGATAGCCTGCATTGTAATCATCAGAAGTAATATCTATTCCCATATATTTAGCTTGGGTACTTTTTCGATACTGGGCAGTCCCGCATCCTATATCTATAATTAAGTCTCCTTTTTGAGCATATTTATTTAAATAATATTCGACAAAAGGTATTTTTGGATTACAACTCATATTGGCAACTCTAACCACAAATTATTATTTTTTACTATTTCGTCAAAACGTTCTGATGGAATAGCTAAAACATCATTCGACTTAACAATTCCAGCTAATCGATATCCTGATGATTTCAAAAAAAATTCGATTTCGAGCTTCGAGGTATTACTTCGTTGTAAAAGGTTTTCGGTAACTTCCAAAATCAAAAGAGGCTTATATTTATTAAGGGAGTTCACTGCACCTTTCAAAAAATTAAATTCCCCCCCTTCAATATCAACCTTAATTAAATCAATGCGTGGAATATTATGATCATACAAAAAAATATCAAGGCTGGTACATTGAACATTAATGGTATCAACAACAAGATTGTCATCAACAACTATAAACCCACTAGCGCCCATATCTTTTGATAATTTTGCATGACCAACATTGTCAGACAAAGCAATCTCATGAATTTCAATATTATTAAGATTATTAAATTCCACATTTTTCTTCAAATGATGAAGGATTTTACAATCCGGCTCAAATGAGTAAACACGACTCTGTGGATATTTATTTGCGATTTTTAATGAATAATAATATCCATTATTCGCTCCAATATCGAAATAGTACATTCCGTTTTGGAAATAACTTAAAATAAAAGTTTCAATACTGGATAAAGAATATGAAGACTTAAATTCTAACCTCTGGCCGTCACCTTGTGTAAATCGATCATCGTTATAATTATAGTATAGCCAAATTGAATCTTCGGACTTTATATAAAAGTCTCCATTATCCGTTATCAGTCCACCCGTTAAGTTATTTTTTGTTATAATTTTTGCTAAATATAAT
>Ga0194047_10001740_pt1 | contig 13007 bp, 13 predicted proteins | sample JunL225m_MetaG_2_FD_160070 | JGI IMG/M metagenome (GOLD analysis project Ga0194047, IMG submission 160070) | Anoxic zone freshwater microbial communities from boreal shield lake in IISD Experimental Lakes Area, Ontario, Canada - Jun2016-L221-5m | ecosystem: Environmental > Aquatic > Freshwater...
ACCCCAAGCGCAACCCCAAGCGCAACCCCAAGCGCAACCCCAAGCGCAACGGTGACGCCGACTCTGACGCCCTCTGCAACAGCAGGCCCTGTAAATTCAGCCGCTGGTGTTGTTCACTCCGCAAAGCCTAGAGTTTCACGTACGCCGGTTGTGGTTCAATCGGAAGAACCCGTTCAAGCAACCCCTGTAGTTTCAAAGAAGGCCGCGAAGCCAAAATCTAGCAAGATTGTGAAGATGAAACCTGCGACAAAGAAGAGTACAAAAGCCAAGCCAACGGCGACTACCAAAACTAATTCGACAGGTGGTGTGAAATTTACGTTTTCATGCACAAATGGGTCGAAAATAATTAAAATTACTTCAGTTTCACCAACCTGTCCTTCTGGTTATCACCGGAAATAACTATTTAACTAAGAATTTAACTTTAAAGTTAGAGTTTTCTGGGGTGCATTGCAACACCTCGCCACATGAAGTTCTAGTTGCTGTGAATGTTGCCAAACCCTTTTTCACTGCTTTATAGAACCACTTAATTGTCCCGCATCCACTCCCAGGGTGCTGGCATCCAACAGCCGCAGTTGGACTTGGAGTGACTGGGGCAATTTCACTTGGCTTTACCTGCACAAGGTTCTTAGTTTTGGCGCCATCCCAAAAAGTGGAGTGAAGTACGATCGTTAGAACGGCTCCGGATTTAACAGTGATTGTCTCTCCGTTTTGCGCTTCAGCAATGACTTTTGTGGTGCTTGCATGGGAGCTTGTTGATCCCAAAACGAGTAAAGCCGCTAAAGTTGCGATTCCGCTTTTCGAGTAAGAAATCCTCATAAACTAATTTGATTAAATTATTTTAAGGAAGAATGCTCGTGTAGCAGAGAAGCCAGCGCCATCAGTCACGCGAACTGTGTAAGAAGTGGCCGCTAAAGTTGAATTAGGAACATTTCCTTTGAGTGCGCCGTTGGCTGGATCAATGCTTAGACCAAATGGCAGGGTTCCCGAACTTAGAAAATATGTGTAATTCGCATAAGCCGATCCGCCAGCAGTTACTACCGTTTGAGAGATATTTGTTGCATTTCTAGTCAAAGGAAGCGCACTGCCAGTTGCTAAGTAAGTGGTTGTGAGTGTTAGCGCTGGGCTGATTTGAAGATTAAAGGTTTTAGAAATCGAGGAACCAAGAGAATCAGTAATTGAAACTGTTTCAACTACAACGCCAGGTGTCGCAACCAAGGTTCCACTTGATGTGATCTGGCCTGTGGTCGTGTTAATGCGAAGTCCGGCGACAGCAGGGGAAAGTGAGTATGTGTATGGCGCTGTTCCCGATAAAGCGGTCACTGGGGTGAAAGCGGCAACTGTTTGCCCAACCATTAATTGTTTACTGGACACACTAACTGTTGCGTTTACTGGTGCTGGTGGCGGAGGTAATGCCGAGAAGCATCCATTACTTACTGGGCTCCAGTTCTGTTGAATCAAATATTTGGAAGAACCGATCATCACATTTGATAATGAATTATTTGGTTCAGTAGTTACGGCTCCAAAGACAAAGTTACATTTATCAGCATTCTCATTGCCGCGTGAATCAAACCAGGCATTTAACTCTGGGTCAGAAACCGCTTCGACTAGCTCGTGCGCGGTCACATTTGCCATCGCATCGCCAGCCGCGTTGCCATGCGGAGAAACGTTCTGTGGCGTACAGCCTGCAGTGGATGTACCAGGATCCCCAATAAAGGAGTATTTGAATCTTGTCGTAAGAAGATCTGAATAGCCATGATAACCACAGTAAGTAGTTAAGAAGCCATTTACTGAAATATTGCTACTAGTGAATAAGAAATAGATTCCATTTGTATCAGGAGTTGACCCACTAAAGGCTCCGCTAGCAATCGCCTTAGCGACAACCATTTCAGTACTGGGGTTGCTAAAGGTAATCGTGCCGTTAGAAATTGGAGCAGTAGTTGGATTTGAAATAGTAATTTGGGTTCTATTCGGAACTGCGGTCACCAAAGTACGGTTTCTAATTCCGCTTCCACTTACGCTTTCACCGACAGAAATCTTTGCGGTATCGCTAACAGTAAGAGTTGTTGAAGATGCTGAAGCACTGCCAGTCAAAGTAAAAGTTCCACCATCTAATGTGGTTCCCATAGTCGCAGGTATAGATGCGCAACCGCCCGAATTAACGGTATTTGTTACGTACTGTTTTCCAGAAATAATTTGATAGTACTGGGTATTAATTCCATACCAATCTGAACCACCAATTCCGGATATTAAGTTATTTAGAATTCCAGGAGTATATGTCGAACTAGTGTCACCACAAGGACTGGACCAAGTGCCGTACCAAAGGCTGTAGACCTTTGGATTAATCATGACTGGCGCTGGTGCGTGATAGAGGATAGTTCCGGTGATTGGATTTGCTGAGCGAAGAGCCTTGCCCATTAGTGGCATCTTCTCGATACTGCCTGTTACTTTCGAAGGCGAATCAGGGGAGTCATGGCGATCTTCACGGATGTTTCCAGTCTCGCTTGCCGCTACATAATCTTCGGCATGAGCAAAACTAATACCTTGAAGAGTTCCGCCAAATATTGTCGCCGCTAGTAAAGCTACTGATAATTTCTTAGAAACCAACAATGTTCCCACTCTCCAAAACCAATTATGGAAACATTATATTCAATATAAGGAAAACTCACTAAGCGGCATCGGGTTTTCAGCGAATTTTAAGCATCGGTTTTCACTCACGCAGCCGGATGCCTTACCGTGGCTTTCGCGTGGGCTAAGCCAAGGGCATCAAGCGGAACAAAATGACTTTTTAATCCTCAATTTGCTTATCCGTTAACCTTGGACTGTGCCTACGCTGGAATTTGATGAACCAAAGCCGATCCGAAAGAGCGGGAAGAAACCTCTCGTTTTGACTCTTGGCGCGGCGATCATTGCAGTGGTTCTTGCCATTGGTTATGCGCTTGCTTCGAATATAACTATAAATGGCGGAACCCCAATTAATTTGGGCCAAGGGGTTACCAAAGTAGTTGCTTGTTCTGGGCGAGATTTCGTAAAAATTGATTTAGCTAGTCATTACACGAATGACAATTCATCTTTCAAACTTAGTTCGCTTAGCTTGAGTCACATTCCATATAAATGTTGGGACAAAAAATTCACCTTCCAGATCGTTGGGACCAATAAAACTATTTTGGAAATTGACGGCACTAAGACATCAATTGCAGCGACCTATCAAGGTGGGGATACCTACTCGGATGATGGCGCAATAACGAATGCAACCGGATCACGAGTTCGTGGAAACTATGGCGCCTTCACGTTGGGAATTACAACTCCGGTTGCGATATCCGACGATATTAAAGACATCATGGTGAGCAGTAGTAACGGAATACCTTTGTTTTCTGGGCTTGTTGCCTATTGGAATTTTAATAACCGTGAAGAGCTTGGTTATTCAACTGATGGCAGTTTTAATTTGCAAAAATGTGGCCGCCCAACTTCAGGCGACGGGCTAGATGGAACACGTGGTTTACTTTTAAACGGAAATAGTTATCTCTCAAATACTTCAACAACAATTCCAAATTTAAATTGCAATTTACCAATGAACATCCCGATACCTTCAAGCCTGCTTGGAAACGCAAAATATTCTATGACTGCCTGGTTTAAAACTTCAGGCGGAAATACAAACGGCGGAATTTTGGCTTGGGGAACACCTGGATGTGGAAATACCACAAACCTGCGCTTCGATGGCTTTGGTAGATTTTCTGAGTACTGGTGGAATTGTGATTTTGTTCCGCCAATTAACGGTGGCAACTTTAACGATAACCAATGGCACTTTGTTGTATCTACCTACAATGGAACTGATCGAAATATCTATTATGACGGAGTAAGTATCGGGGCAGATTCTCCGCCCGTTATGTCTAATTTCCAGCAAGGGCCATTCTTAATAGGAGCGACTATTAATGACTCTGCCCTAACAGGGAGCCTTGATAACGTGGCAGTGTTTAGTCGAGCTCTTTCAAGTTTTGAGATCAAATCCTTGTATCAAACTCACAGCACTATCCCTAAGAACGTTTCTGAAACTAGTTAAGGAATATTAAAAGGCTTTACTCAGCACTTACCTAAGTGGGTTGTGAGGGACTCGAACTACATATCCTTCATTGGCCACATATGGATTCAATTGATCTTGATCCACAACCCATATTAGGGATTGGGTCTGACAATTACTAGATTTTGAACAGATTTAGGATGGACTTGGGCAGTATATTTTCTAGATTACTAAATGGCCTTGCGATACATATAGGCACTCGTTTGAACATCCCCTGCTGGGCAGGTTTTTCCTGCAACTTCGGATTTGATCAATCCAGCTTCTTTCGCAACTTTTTGGGAGGCTATGTTTAGGTCCGATATGCAGGCGGCCAAAGAACTTATCTTCGGATCATCTTGTGAATATTTCTCGACCAGTCGAATGGCATCTTTCCCTGCACCTTTTCCTCGCCCCCAGTTGGCCACAAAGTAGCCAAGATTGGCGGCACCCGATTCATCGACCTCATGAATTGAAATAACTCCAACTGGTTTTGATTCTTCATTCTCAATCGCCCATATTTTGTATTCAGGAAAATCTCCATTTACAAAGCCGTTTGCATGTTCAATTAAGTATGGCCTTGGAATGGTTGTCCAGAATTGAATTTCCTTATCTTGGCAGGCTTCAAATATCCAAGATGCATCTGATTTTATGATTTCTCTGATTTTATGAGCGAACACGTGCCAAGGATATCAATCGGATATGAGGCGAAATCATTGATGGGTAAAACCCAATTCAGGCTGTTTATCGTTTTCAATTAAGCGGATATATCGCCGACTATCGGCGAATATTCCACCCATTGTCTCTATAAGTGGGTTGTGAGGGACTCGAACTACATATCCTTCATAGGCCATATATGGAGTCAATTGATCTTGATCCACAACCCATGTTAGGGATGGGGTCTTACATTTACAAGATTTTGAACAGATTTAGGATGTGGGCGAAAATTTCACCTTAAATTCGCGCCGACTTACTGACTATTCTTGGCACCTGTAATAGCTTACCGGCATGAAAAAAATCGTTGGATTAGCAGTGATCGCCATAGCCTCAAGCTTGATCAGCCCAGCGCAGAGTTTTGCTGCCGCCCCTAAAGCCGGTGCCACATGCCCAAAGCTTGGTTCAACTTCAATCGCGGCCAACAAGAAATTCACATGCGTTAAATCTGGGAAGAAATTCGTTTGGGATAAAGGCTCTGAAGTCGCAAAGCCAGCGTCTCCCATGCAAGGAACCGCAGCGACTCCAGCACCAACTACATCTGCTACAACTGCACCAAAACCTTCTTCATCTCCAACACCAAAGGCATTTAAAGCACCTATTCCAATTTCACTTCCAGTTGCACAAAATGGGCTAATTACATTCTCGAATATTTTGGAACACATTACTGACATTCCTGGAACATCCTATCAACGCGTTCAAGACGTTATTGCGGCCAATTCTCCAGTCACAGTTCCCAATACTGTCTATGTCGGCCCCACCACAAACATTTATGTCAATGGTGGTCTTCCTAGAATTCAACAGATTCTTGCGAGAGAGCAACAGCTCTGGAATGGATTTTCACAAACATCTTTGTATGCCATGTACATTTATAATGCGGCAGATGAATCTGCTGCGGAACAAAAATTCGCTGCTGATTTTGTGGCTAAGGGTTATAACTCCAAAGCTGCGGAATATCTGAATGGTCCGCTTCGAGCTATAAAGGGAAATTGCTCACAACAGCTCAGCCCAGGTCAGTTCACTGGTCCGCTTACAGAGTGTCGCGGGGCAAATTCGGGTGGATATGTGGATTCTAATGATTCATACCTTCACCTTGGACAAAGTGCTAATAGCGCGAATGACCCCAATACCTCAGATGGAGTTGTAATTGCTCATGAGTACAACCATGCAATGCAAAGTGCACAATGGATTAACAGTCCATTCTGTAGCGACCCATCTGGCGCTGGGGCTAGATCAGTTTGTAGTCGAAGCTCATCAGCGAACGCAGGTTTTTCTCCCTGCTGGATCTTTGAAGGCTTGCCTACTGCAGTGGGATCTGCTGTTGCAGAGACGTCACTTGCGGGGTACATGAACTTCCGAAAGGGACTTCCTTATGGCTGGGGCCCAACAACAATTACGGATTACACACAAGCTTCACTAAAAGATTATCTATACAATCAATCAGCGCCTTCTTGCTATGAAAACGGTTCGTTGTACCTGCTTGGATATTCGGTAGGAACATTGACCACAGAAGCACTTATAGCAATTGGTGGCCCTCAATCCGTACTGGCAATCTTTTCTAAAGGCGCACAAGGTGAAGATTTTGCAACAGCCTTCCGCAGCGTATACGGAATTAGCTGGAGCGACGCTTCGACCATCCTTTCAAAGGTTCTTGCCGCCGAATATGCAACCTTCGGACCGCCACCAAAATAGTTAATATCTGAGTGGGTTGTGAGGGACTCGAACCCCCGACCCGGTGATTAAGAGTCACCTGCTCTACCAACTGAGCTAACAACCCGAGCTCATTCAAAGGGGGAAACTTCGAATGCAGTGCAGACCCTATCAGCGCCTATGGTCATAGGCAAAAGGGTTAAAAGCTTCTAAAGCGCGTCGCTACCTCGCTCATTTGTCCGTACTCGGACCACAGTTTCAACTGGTGTAACCCAGACTTTTCCATCGCCGATTGAGCCAGAGTTTGCCGTGGCAACAATGAGATCGAGAATTCGATTCAAATCAGAATCATCGACCAATACTTCAAGTCGCACTTTAGGAATTAGATCAACAACGTATTCTGCGCCGCGATAAATTTCAGTGTGGCCTTTTTGGCGACCAAATCCGGCAGCTTCTGAAACAGTCATTCCTTGAACACCATTTGCTTGCAGCGCACTTTTGATTTCATCAACACGAGCAGGTTTGACGATAGCAGTTATGAGTTTCATTGGATCCTCTGGTTATCTCGTAGTAAATGAGTTTATGTCATATGCCGATTCGGCATGGACCGTGGTATCTAGACCTTCTAGTTCGAGATTGCGATTGACTCGGAAGCCAATTGTTTTTGAGATTGCTAGTGCGATTAAGTAGGTCGCGATGAAAGAGTAAGCGGCGGTAGCGAGGGCGGCGATAAGTTGCTTGACGAGGAGCGAGGTATGGCCGGAGATAAATAGACCGTTACCCCCGTGGAGATTTACCGAAGTCGTTGCGATAAGGCCAATGGCTATCATTCCTACAAAGCCACCAATACCGTGAACTCCAACTACATCAAGGGAATCGTCATAATTAAATTTGTATTTGCGTGAAACGCCCCAAGCAGAGACGACGCCGCCGATGAGGCCAATCAGGAGCGCACCAAGGGGAGTCACGAATCCGCAAGCTGGTGTGATCGCTACGGCGCCGGCAATTGCGCCGGATGCAACGCCAAGAGTTGTTGCTTTGCCACCGTGGTAGCGCTCGTAAGTTAGCCATGACATTGCAGCACCAGCAGTAGCAATTTGAGTATTGATCATTGCAGTTGCAGCGAGACCGGATGCGCCCAGTGCCGATCCTGCGTTAAAGCCGAACCAACCAAACCAGAGCATTCCGGCACCAAGTAGAACCAATGGCATGTTATGTGGACGCATTGGATCGCGCTTGAATCCTTCACGCTTCCCAAGGACTAGTGCGAGTGCAAGGGCTGCAGCACCAGAGTTAATTTCAACAACTGTGCCACCAGCAAAATCAAGTGCACCAAGTTTGTCTACGATCCAACCACCACTGCCACCTTGGGAAGCAAAAGCCCAGTGTGCGACTGGGGCATAAACCAAAGTAATCCAGATTCCCACGAAGAGAATCCAAGAACTGTATTTTGTGCGATCGGCGATGGCGCCAGAAAGCAGTGCCACAGTGATAATTGCAAAAGTTAATTGGAACATTACAAATGCCAAGGATGGAATTGTGTGTCCTGGTTCGCCTACAACTTGATCGAGAGTCCTTGCTAGGCCAATATGATCGAGATTTCCAATTAAACCTGAGCCCGTATCTTTTCCAAAGGCGAGGGAGTAGGCGTAGAGAACCCAGAGGATTGTTGTAACTCCGATTGCAGCGAAGGACATCATCATCATATTTAGCGTGCTCTTGGCGCGCACCATGCCACCGTAAAAGATTGCAAGACCCGGTGTCATAAATAGAACGAGCGCACCGCTCATTAAGACCCAAGCGGTATCACCAGTATTGATGCCAGACATATTCACCTCGTAGTCGCGTTAGTAGTGGCTGTAGCTACAAGGGAAGAGTTTATTGATTAGTGGGTTTCGAACCTAGCGTATGAGTTATTTATTTCCTCTTCGGCTGCCTCGTGGCCAACCCATTCGCCACCGTGGACTTCCTTGCCTGGCTCTAGGGCCTTATAAACTTCAAAGAAGTGCTTGATTTCTGATAATTCATATTCTGGAACATCGTGGAGATCTTGCAGTTTGCTCTTGCGGATATCGCCATTTGCAACGCAGAGAAGTTTGTCGTCGCCGCCTTTTTCATCAACCATGCGAAACATTCCGATAACGCGACATGAAACTACGCAGCCGGGAAATGTTGGTTCATCCAACATCACGAGTGCATCAAGTGGATCACCATCATTTGAAAGTGTGTTCTTTACATAGCCATAATCATGTGGGAAACGTGTCGAGGTAAAGAGCATTCGATCTAGGCGAATCTCGCCAGTCTTGTGGTCGATCTCGTATTTGTTACGACTGCCGGCCGGGATCTCAATAACAACGTCAAAGATCATTGACTTCATATTGACTCCGCCTTTAACTTATTGGGGCTGGTATTGGAAAGTTTGGGGTGATCGACGGGGCTCGAACCCGCGACATCTCGGACCACAACCGAGTGCTCTACCAGCTGAGCTACGACCACCATGTTTGGGAAATTATACGGTAAATAACCGCTGGCTCATTCCCGCTTAATTATTAGGTATGAAGATTGCCTTGCGGTAATACTCGAGCTCTTCGATCGAATCACGGATATCACCGAGTGCGCGGTGGTTGCCCGTCTTGGCCGGGGCGGCAAAGTAGACGCGGGGATACCAACGTCGAGCTAACTCTTTAATAGATGAAACGTCGATGGTGCGATAGTGCAGATAGGCGCTGAGCGCCGGCAGGTCACGATCGATAAAGCCACGGTCGGTGCCGACAGAGTTTCCGGCTAACGGTGACTTACCCGCACCTGGTGCGTACTTCTCGAGATAGGAAATTATTTGAGCCTCGGCCTCGCTAAGTTCAACACCATTTGGAATCTCAGTGAGTAAGCCGGAGGCGGTGTGCATTTCGCGGACATAATCGTTCATTCCTTCTATCTGTGGTGCGCTCGCCTTTATGACGAGGTCAACGCCTTCGCCCAGGATGTTTAGCTCTGAGTCGGTCACAAGGACTGCGATCTCAACCAAGACATCCTTGTTGAGGTCTAGGCCCGTCATCTCGCAGTCGACCCAAATCAGGTTCGGCGAATCGTTTTTGGAGGACATGAGGCGAGCCTAAACCAGGGGCGGGAATTTCACTATTCGTTCACCTTCTCGTAACCAAAGTTCCACATTGTGAGCCTCGCTAGGCAGGAGTATCTGCACATGAGTTCTGCTGTGCTACCTGGGAGTGCGACGCCAAAAGCGCGTCAAATTACCACCAACCCACGGACTAGCGACAAAGTATTTCGGGGAGTCGTCACCTCATTTGGTTTTTCTGCACTTGTACTTCTAACTTTAATTGGAATTTTCTTAGCGGTTCGTGGCTTCCAAACTTTTAGTACCGAGGGCTTTCACTTTGTGACCGGTTTCAAATGGGATGTTTCAACCGATGAAGCTGGAAAAATTACTTATGACATGGGCATTGGTGCCATGCTGGTTGGAACTGTGCTTGTTTCAACAGTTGCGCTGATCGTAGGAGTCCCGCTATCTGTAGCTGTCGCACTATTTTTAACATTTTATGCGCCGGCAAGAATAAAAACACTATTGGTTTCCGTCGTCGATTTGATGGCTTCATTCCCATCAGTTCTTTTTGGGTTGTGGGGATTCTTTGTTCTCATGCCGATGGCTACTTACTGGGCGAAACTTATATATAAGTATCTGCATTGGATACCAATTTTTAGTTCGCCACAGACGTACTTTGAGCGCTCGCCATTTATTGCGGGTCTAGTTCTTGCAATCATGATTATTCCAATCGTCACCTCTGTTTCACGTGAAGTTTTCGCACAAACACCACTGGATCGAGTGCAAGCTGCTTATGCACTTGGTGCTACAAAGTGGGGGATGATCCGCGCGGTCGTACTTCCATTCGGTAGCAGCGGTGTTGTTGGTGGCGCGATGCTTGGCCTTGGTCGCGCATTTGGTGAGACCGTTGCGGTTTACACAATTTTGAACTTAGTCTTCCGACCAAACTGGCATGTACTTTTTGGTGCTGGTGGAAATATTGCTTCCCTGATTATTCTTAAATGGGGCGAGGCCACCGGCCTTGAAACAAAGGCGCTTTTGGCTGCTGGCTTTGTACTTTTCTTGATGACGTTGGTCGTAAATATGGCCGCTAACTTCATTGTTAGCCGTACTTTGAAGTCTGGAAAGTAAATGTCAACAACTGAGGTAAAACCACTACGCCCTTGGGCAATAACCCCCAAGCAAATGATTCCACCAGCGCTAATTTTTTCTGGTTCCTTTTTTGTAACAGTATTGGTTCTGGCTTTTACACCGCTTAAAGGCAAGCTGGCCTTTGTTGTGTTTTTCTTCTTGTTCTCATCCCTAGCAAATACGATTTATAGCGTTCGCAAGCGTGGTCGCAAAGCGCTCGGTGAAACTGTTGCAGCATCTTTAATATTTGGCGGATCGCTGATTGTATTTCTTCCAGTGTTTAGCATTCTATTTACCACGGTTCGTAAAGGTGTTGCTGGCCTCCATTTAACACTCTTCTCACAATCGATGGCAAATGCATCATTCCTGGATCCAGTTGGTAAGGGTGGTTTGTTACATGCCCTAATTGGAACCCTGTATTTAATTTTAATCGCGATGATTATCAGCGTTCCTATGGGAATTATGACTGCACTTTATTTAACTGAAATTAAAGGTCCAGGCTCGGGGTTTATTCAATTTATCGTTCAGGCTATGAGCGGTGTTCCTTCGGTTGTAGCTGGGTTATTTATTTTCTCGGCAATTATCTTGACGACACCAATCAAGGCTTCTGCTCTTGCTGGCGCTTTTGCACTTGCCATTCTTATGATTCCAACTGTTACAAGAACATCTCAAGAAGTTTTACTTCTTGTGCCAAGTGACCTGCGCGAAGCCGGCCTTGCAATGGGAGCGACCCAGTGGCGCACAGTTGCAACGATTGTTGTTCCAGCAGCTCGCAATGGCTTGATAACTGCAACGATTTTGGGTGTCGCGCGTATTGCTGGCGAAACCGCACCGCTTATCTTTACCTTGGGTGGCGCGGACAAGATCAACCTAAACCCATTCAAGGATTACAACTCGGCTCTGCCTTTCTATGTTTGGAAAGGACTTGCCCTTGGAACCCCAGAATCAATCGCTCGCGCTTGGTCTGGAATCCTTGTTTTGATCGTCCTAGTCTTGAGCTTGTTCATTGCTGCGCGTACCCTTGGTACACAGAAGATGAAGAAGTGAGTCGATTACTTTGCCAACCCCAGACCTACAACAGGAGAAAATAATGAGCACCGATTCATCATCAGCAGCCTCTTCTGCACCACATGGTGCTGCATCAAAGTCACTTGCTGATGTTTCGGCAAATCGCGCCTCTCATCGAACGCCTGGCAACAATCCACTTGGTTCGGGCCTAGAAGCTCGCGGCGTTCATGCTTGGTTTAGTAAGCACCACGCGCTTTCAAATGTTTCACTTGATTTTGCTGCCGGAACTGTGACGGCTTTGATCGGACCTTCTGGTTGTGGCAAGTCAACATTTATTCGTACTTTGAATCGCATGCATGAATTTATTCCAGGTGCTGCAATGGCCGGTGAAGTTTTACTTGATGGAAAAGATGTTTATGCAGATGGAATCGATGTAACAAAGATCCGTCTGCAAATCGGTATGGTTTTTCAGAAACCAAATCCATTTCCTTCCATGACAATTGGCGAGAATGTACTTTCTGGTCTCAAGTTGGCTCAGATCAAGACTGAAAATAAAGATGATTTGTTGGAAGAGTGCCTAGTTCGCTCTGGACTCTGGAACGAAGTTAAAGACCGTCTTGATGCGCACGCTGGTGGCCTTTCAGGCGGGCAACAACAGCGCCTGTGCATTGCTCGTGCGCTAGCAGTTAAGCCAAAAGTTTTGCTTATGGATGAACCATGTTCTGCACTTGACCCAGGATCGACTCTTCGCATTGAAGATACGATTGTTGAACTCGCCAAGTCGATAACAATCGTTATCGTGACTCACAACATGCAGCAAGCGGCGCGTGTCAGTGATTACACCGCCTTCTTCCTATCTGATGGTGGCCCAGGACAGATGATAGAGGTTGGACCAACCAATGAGATCTTCTCTCGTCCAAGTGATCAGCGGACCGAAAACTACGTATCGGGTCGCTTCGGTTAAGCCTTAACGTTCACAATTCGTTAACCAAGCGTTTACCTAGCGTATGCGGGATATTTCTTTGAATTCATAGGCTTTCCTTACGTTCATTTAACAGATCGAAAGGGAAATATGAAACTATCTTCATCAATTAAGGTAATTGCAGCAACAACAGTTGCTTTCGCACTTGCTTTAGCTCCAGCAGCAAACGCGACAACATGGAAAGCTGGCGGCGCTTCATCAGTAAACGGATTAATGGCTGCTTGTAAGGCCGCATACCAAACCTCAACAGGTGATGACTTCCCTTATAACGGAACCGGTTCAGGCGATGGCAAGACTGGTATCCACAATGCAACGATGGATTTTGCTTTCTCAGATAGCGTTGACACTGCACCAATCGCAAACGAAATTCACTTGCCTTCATTCGTTTGGCCAGTAGCAATTCTTGTAAA
>Ga0194047_10001741_pt1 | contig 13002 bp, 14 predicted proteins | sample JunL225m_MetaG_2_FD_160070 | JGI IMG/M metagenome (GOLD analysis project Ga0194047, IMG submission 160070) | Anoxic zone freshwater microbial communities from boreal shield lake in IISD Experimental Lakes Area, Ontario, Canada - Jun2016-L221-5m | ecosystem: Environmental > Aquatic > Freshwater...
CAATATAATCATATACTTATGCTTGTTATGTAGAATTTAAGTATCTATTGCTCTACAAGCCACTGTTCTACATTGAGAGTTACCTAGCCTGTTAATAACTTTTTTGGCTCACCCTATTTTAGTGTCTATTTTTTCTAACGATGTCTTGCCGACTCTGTTCTAACGGCCTCAATTAAACAGGCAACATTTTCTGGCGGCGTAAATTGTGAGATTCCGTGACCTAAATTAAATATATAACCGTCCAACGCAGATAAATCATTTCCAATAGTCTTAGTTAGTGCTAACTCATTAAATAATTCAGCAATCTTTTTTCTAATGATCTTTTGATCACCTAAAAGTATTAATGGGTCTAAATTACCCTGTAGTGTAATTGCCTGGTTTCCTAGCGACTCTCGTGCCTGAGATAATGATATTGTCCAGTCTAAACCCAAAACACTAGCTCCAGATTTCGCCATATCTTTTATCCAAACTCCACCGCCTTTTGTAAACAGCAAGATGGGTACATTCTCTTTTATCATACGGTCTTGTTGAAGTCGGTGAATAACCTCTTTCATTGGCGACAAGGAATACTCTAAGTAATCCCCGTGAGATAAAAGACCTCCCCACGTATCAAACAACATCACCGCTTGTGCCCCAGCCTCGATCTGTAATCTTAAATACTCAGTTACAGATTGAATATTAATATCCAATACTCTTTTCATTAAATCGGGTCGTTTATAAAGCAAGGTTTTGGTTTCTTGGAAATCTTTTGATCCGCCCCCTTCAATCATGTAGCACGCTAGGGTCCATGGGCTTCCTGAAAACCCAATTAATGGCACTCTTTGTTTGCCATTTTGCATTAAGTCTTTTCTGATTTGACTCACCGCATCAAAAACGTAGCTTAGCTGCTCCATATCTGCAACTCTTAAGTCTTGGATACTTTTTTCTGATCGCAGTGGATGCTCAAATTTAGGCCCCTCCCCCTGTTCAAAGCTTAGACCTAAGCCCATTGCATCTGGAATGGTTAAGATGTCTGAAAATAAAATTGCCGCATCTAATCCATATCGGTCGATAGGCTGCAAAGTTACTTCTGATGCTAAGTGGGGGTTTTTGGCTAACTGTAAAAAACTTCCGGCTTTTGCTCTTGTCTGATTGTACTCAGGGAGATATCTGCCGGCTTGTCGCATCAACCATATGGGGGTTGAATCAAGTTTTTCAAAACGGCAGGCTTTTAAAAACCGGTCATTCATTAACTCAGGGAAATGATTTCCTGACATTAAAGGGTATACGTTATTTTTTTCTTCTGAATCGCGCAATTGCCGCTAGCTGTGCTGCCGCCATCGCAAACTCTGATTGAGCATGCGCAAAGTCTATGTCTGATGACCTTGTAGCCATAACATCTTCCGCTCTTCGTTTAGCTTCATTTGCTTTAGCTTCATCCAAGTCCGCACCTCGAATAGCCGTATCTGCCAATACCGTTACTGCATGCGGCTGAATTTCTAAAATACCTCCAGCAACGAAAACAAACTCTTCCTCACCATCTGGTTTTTCAATTCTCACGGAACCTGGACGAATTCTTGTAATTAAAGGCGTATGGCCAGGCAAGACTCCCAATTCTCCGGACTCTCCAGGCAGGGCAATAAACTTTGCCTCGCCTGAATAAATCGAGTTTTCTGCACTTACAACGTCAACATGTATGGTAGCCATAATGTATAAAAACCTTTATTAAATTAAAGCTTCTTCGCTTTTTCGATTGCTTCATCAATTGTGCCGACCATGTAAAAGGCCTGCTCTGGCAAATGATCTAACTCACCATCAACAATCATCTTAAAGCCACGAATGGTTTCTTTTAATGTAACGTATTTTCCTGGAGATCCAGTAAAGACTTCCGCAACGTGGAAAGGCTGTGACAAGAAACGTTGAATTTTACGTGCGCGTGCAACAGACTGTTTGTCTTCTGGAGATAGTTCGTCCATACCTAAAATTGCAATAATGTCGCGTAACTCTTTATAGCGCTGAAGAGTTGTTTGAACACCACGAGCAACTTCATAATGCTCTGTTCCAACAACCAATGGATCTAATTGACGGCTAGTTGAATCTAACGGATCAACCGCAGGATAGATACCTAAAGCAGCGATGTCACGAGAAAGAACAACCGTTGAATCTAAATGTTGGAATGTTGTAGCAGGTGATGGATCTGTCAAGTCATCCGCTGGAACATATACCGCTTGGATTGACGTAATAGAACCTGTTTTTGTTGAAGTAATACGCTCCTGCAAACGACCCATTTCATCAGCAAGAGTTGGTTGATAACCCACCGCAGATGGCATACGACCCAATAATGCAGATACCTCTGTTCCTGCCAAAGTATAACGATAAATATTATCAACGAAGAACAAAATATCTCTTCCTTCGTCACGGAAACTCTCGGCCATAGATAAGCCAGTTAACGCAACACGCAAGCGGTTACCTGGAGGCTCATTCATTTGACCAAAAACCATCGCCACTTTATCTAAAACATTAGAGTCTTTCATCTCGTGATAGAAGTCATTACCTTCACGAGTTCTTTCACCCACACCAGCAAACACAGATAAACCAGCATGTTGTTTTGCAATATTGTTGATCAGTTCCATCATGTTCACGGTTTTACCTACACCAGCACCACCGAACAAGCCAACCTTACCACCCTTAGCAAATGGGCAAACTAAGTCAATAACCTTGATACCCGTTTCTAATAAGTCTACAGATGGAGACAACTCATCAAACTTTGGAGCCGGCTGGTGAATCGCTCTACGGACATCAGTTGCGATTGGGCCTGCTTCATCAATTGGGCGACCCAATACATCCATAATTCGGCCAAGGGTTGCTGGTCCTACCGGTACTGAAATTGGCGCTCCTGTTCCACGGACGCTCATACCGCGTCGCAGTCCATCGCTAGATCCCAAAGCAATAGTTCTAACTACGCCATCACCCAGCTGTTGTTGAACTTCAAATGTTAAGCCTTTTTCAGCGAAAGATGCTTCATTGCTTTCTTCTAAAACCAGGGCATCATAAACCCTAGGCATTCCATCGCGCGGGAACTGAATATCCACAACAGCTCCAATACATTGAACGATATTTCCGTTACTCATCGCATTTCTCCAATCAAATCAATATTTACAATTCTTTAAATTAAACCGCTGCTGCGCCACTTACAATTTCTGATAACTCTTTAGTAATTGCTGCTTGTCGTGTCTTGTTATAGTCAAGCTGTAATTCCGCAATTAAATTCTTCGCATTATCAGATGCTGATTTCATGGCAACCATTCGGGCAGACTGCTCAGAGGCCATATTTTCAGCAACTGCTTGATAAATTAATGCTTCAATATATTTTTTCAACAAATCATTTAATACCGTTTGTGCATCTGGCTCATAAATATAATCCCAGCCATATGCAGAAGCTTCTTGTGCTGTCTGCTCTAAATTTGCAAGAGGCAAGGGCAATATTTTTTCAATAATAGGCTCTTGTTTCATCGTATTAATGAAGCGGTTGTAGCAAAGATAAACTTCATCAACTTCCCCTTTATCAAAAGCATCTAATTGAACTTTAATTGTGCCAATCAAATCATCTAATAAAGGCTTATCTCCCATATGAGTAGCGTGCGAGATTAATTTTGCTTTGATACGATTTAAAAACTGGAAACCCTTTGCCCCAATTGCGGTGCACAGAATTTCTTTTTTGTCGCCATGCCAAGTCTTCATGCTATTCGTTAACATACGTAGAATATTAGTATTTAAACCTCCACATAAACCTTTGTCTGTGGTGATTAAAATAATGCCAACATTTTTAACTTCACGTTCAAGCAAAAAGCTAGGGCGATACTCTGGGTTTGCGCGTGATACATTGGCTGCCACATTTCGTATCTTCGCCGCAAATGGTCTTGCAGCGCGCATTCTTTCCTGCGCACGGCGCATCTTCGATGCGGCGACCATTTCCATCGCTTTTGTAATCTTTCGCGTATTTTGTACGCTCTTGATCTTATTTCGTATTTCTTTTGTACCAGCCACGTGGCTCTCCTCGCTTCTTTATATTAGAAAGAAGCTGAACGTTTGAAGTCTTCGATTGCCGCTTTTAAAGCAGCTTCATCGTCTTTAGATAATTCTTTAGTATCTTCAATACGCCCGATAAGGTCAGCATATTTAGACTTAAGATGGTCCATCATGCCCTTCTCAAATGGGAGAATATCTTTAACTTCAATATTGTCCAAGAAGCCATTATTCGCAGCATATAAGGATGCAGATAACTGCCATACTTGTTGCGGATTGTATTGTGACTGCTTCAACAATTCAGTAACTCTTTTTCCACGATCCAACTGCTTGCGAGTTGCGTCATCTAAGTCTGATGCAAATTGTGAGAATGCCGCTAATTCACGATACTGTGCAAGGTCGGTACGAATACCACCGGATAGTTTTTTAATTACTTTAGTTTGCGCTGCACCACCAACTCGTGAAACAGAAATACCGGCATTAATCGCAGGGCGAACACCCGCATTAAACAAGTCTGTTTCCAAGAAGATTTGACCGTCCGTAATAGAAATCACGTTTGTTGGAACGAATGCAGAGACGTCACCCGCCTGCGTTTCAATAACAGGAAGAGCAGTCAAAGAGCCAGTTTTACCCTTAACTTCACCATTCGTAAATTTTTCAACATACTCAGCATTTACGCGTGCAGCTCTTTCTAAAAGTCTTGAGTGCAAATAGAAAACATCACCAGGGTAAGCCTCACGACCTGGAGGTCTACGGAGCAAAAGAGATACTTGACGATAAGCAATCGCTTGTTTCGTTAAGTCATCATAAACAATTAATGCATCTTCACCACGGTGTCTAAAGTACTCGCCCATCGTGCAACCAGCATAAGCTGATAAATATTGCATCGCTGCAGAATCTGAAGCAGTTGCCGCCACAACGATTGTGTATGAAAGCGCGCCATGTTCTTCAAGTTTACGAACTACGTTATTAATCGTTGATGCTTTTTGACCAATAGCTACATATACACAATAAACGCCCTTACCTTTTTGATTGATAATCGCATCAATCGCTACAGCCGTCTTACCTGTTTGTCTATCGCCAATAATTAATTCACGCTGACCACGTCCAATTGGAACCATCGCATCAATTGACTTAAGACCTGTTTGTAATGGCTGACTAACTGATTGACGCGCAATAACACCTGGCGCCACTTTTTCAATAATGTCTGAATTTTTAGCATTGATTGGGCCTTTACCATCAATTGGCTGCCCCAATGTATTGACCACGCGACCTAATAATTCAGGGCCGACTGGCACTTCAAGAATACGTCCAGTACATTTGACCGGATCTCCCTCGGAGATGTGCTCATATGCACCTAAAATAACGGCACCAACTGAGTCGCGCTCTAAGTTGAGAGCTAATCCAAACGTATTATTTGGGAACTCTAACATTTCACCTTGCATCACACCAGATAATCCGTGAACGCGGCAAATACCGTCTGTTACTGAAATAACAGTACCTTGATTACGAATTTCAGCGTCTACGCCAACACTGCTAATTCGACTTTTGATCAGCTCGCTGATCTCAGATGGGTTAAGTTGCATTTATAACTCCTAGGGTCTTTTAATTTCGTTGTACTACTTATCTTTTACTCATGAAAGTAAAGCCGCTTGCATCGCCTCAAGCCTTGACTTTACTGATGTATCTAATACCTCATCGCCTACTTGAACCCGAACACCGCCAATTAATTCTGGATCAATCGTTACAGTAGGTTTCAAATTTTTGTTTCCAAACCTTTTAGCTATTGCACTTAAAAGTGCCGCGACCTCTGAGTCGTTCATCGGAAATGCACTAGTGATTTGTATTTCCGCCGAACCTTCTCGAGAGTTTTTTATGACATCGAACTGTATCGATATTTCTGGCAAAGCTGCAATACGATGATTCAAGGTCAGCAAACTAATAAATTTTTGGATCGCGAGTGGCGCTTCTGATGGAAGCCCCGCCAACAATAATCCCGCCAATTGCTCTTGAGATACATTCGGATTGGACGCAAGTATTGCAACCTCGGGATTACTTGCCATATGAGCTAAGGCGCCTAATTGCTCTGACCACTTTCCCATCTCAGCAGAAGTTGCTGTTCCAGCTAACGCTTCAGCATAAGGTCGTGCTATGGTAGCTAAATCAGCCATCTTATAACTCAGCTTTCAATTGGTCGAGTAATGCAGCATGCGCAGCAGGATTAATTTCTTTTCTCAGAATTTGTTCAGCACCTTTGACTGCCAACGATGCTACTTGAGCTCGTAACTCATCTCGGGCACGAATAATTTGCTGATCAGCATCTGCTTTAGCTTGCGCAATAATTCGACTTGCTTCTGCTTGGGCGTTTTGCTTAATTTCATCCGCACTTAATTGCGCCCGCTTTTCAGCATCTGCAATGCGTTGAGTACCTTCGTTTCTTGCCTCAGCCAAGGCTTGATCAGCGCGCTTAGTGGCAAACTCTAAATCAGTTTTGCCTTTTTCAGCAGCGGCTAATCCATCTGCAATTTTAGCTGCTCTTTCATCCAAGGCTTTAACAAGTGGGGGCCATACAAACTTTGCCACCACCCACCAGAGGATGAAAAAAACAACCATTTGCGCGAATAGGGTCGCGTTCAGATTCACGGCTTTTCCTTTCGGTTCAATTTGACAAAACTACTGTAATCAGTAGTCAGCACAGTACAGCCTATTAAGCTGTTAATTTTGATAACAATGGGTTTGCAAATGCGAAGAGCATAGCAATACCAACACCAATCAAGAAAGCAGCATCAATCAAACCAGCCAATAAGAACATTTTAGTTTGTAATGGCTCCATCAATTCAGGCTGACGTGCACATGCCTCAATATATTTACCACCCATTAATCCGATACCCAAACAAGCTCCGATAGCGCCAAGACCGATAATGATACCGATACCGATCGCTGTCAAACCTTGAATATTTCCGATGAACTGATTTAGCATTGCTGACTCCGAGTTAAAATAAAAAATAAAAAAATTAATGGTGGCTATGTGCTTGACCTATATAAACTAAGGTAAGCATCATAAAGATAAAAGCCTGTAACAAAATAACCAAAATATGGAAGATTGCCCAGGCCGCACCTGCTATTACATGTCCTACAAAACCAAAAATACTTGGGTCTAAACTAAATGTCCAAATACTTCCTAGCAGTGCAATCAACATGAATATTAATTCTCCGGCATACATATTTCCAAAAAGTCGCATGCCTAGTGATACCGTCTTTGCTACGTATTCAATTAAGTTTAAAAATAAGTTAAACGGTGCTAAGTACCATTTCGCGCCAAATGGTGCGGAAATCAACTCATGGGCAAACCCACCAACACCCTTAATTTTAATGCTGTAGTAAAGAATGATAAGCAACACAGACAAAGACATACCCATTGTCCCGTTTAAATCGGTTGTTGGCACTATCTTATGGTGTGGGATATGAATATGAAAACCCCCTAAAATTCCATTTAGGCCATTGACCCAATCGATTGGAATTAAATCTAAGGTATTCATAAAAATAATCCAACAGAATACAAACAAGGCTAAAGGAGCAATATAAGTACGGTCTCCATGCACGATATTTTTTGATTGAGTTTCTACCAGTTCTACTACGAGCTCTACAAGCGCCTGAAATCTTCCAGGAACGCCAGAGGTGACTCGTCTTGCTGCCAATACAAGAATGCCAACCGCTAACAAACCCATTAACAATGACCAAAAAATCGTATCGTAATTGAGGATACTAAAGTCTAGAATTTCTTTTTGAGCATGTCCCGTTGAATTGAGATTAGTTAAGTGCTCAAGTATATATTCAGTGGGTTGTAATCCTGCTGAGGATGCGGCTTCTGATGACATCAATATTTTCCAATAACCTTAGTAACTATTTATTCTTAATCTTTATAAAACCAATCAACCAATAAGACTGCAAAGTAATTAAATACATTCCTAAAAAGGATAACCAATGTAAATTAGGAAACAACCGAATAACAAAAATTATTATAGTTAATGTTAGTGTAATTTTTATGACTTCTGCATACACCCATGAACTTATAAATCTTTTGGCACTCACCAAATTACTTTTTTTTACAGCAGAGACTCTTATTATAAACACACTGCTAGGGATTACCCCTAAAGCCCCTCCAAGTACCACTGAAAGAACAAGCCCTTTTGTATAAAAATAGAAACTCCAAAGTATCGCAATTATTGTAAACGCAAATGTTAAAACGCATTGAAGTTTCACAATTTGCCATGGACTATTCACCCGTGGCGTCAGCTCTTTTTCACTGAAAATTTCGAGAGCCTCTACCCGGCTTAGTCTTTTATATTCTGGCTCTGAATACTCGTCATCAACTGAAGTCTCTTTATTCATTCTTGAATCTTTTAAAAATTACCCAGGCCCAGTTTTTGTAATAAATTATGTAGTTCATCCGTTTGAGAATACTTAATTTTGATTTCTCCGCCTTTTGTGCGTGGCTTTATTTCTACAGACAGGCCAATCGAATCTGACATGAGTGTTTCTAAGCGCTTCAAGTCTGGATCAGACTTCAATTTGGATTTTATATTTTCAGTTTTTCCGCCACCCGTTTTTTTGGTGGAGTTTAAGATTGCATTAGCGAGCCTTTCGGTTTCTCTTACAGATAAGCCCTGTGCCGCAACTCTTTGCGCCAAGCCTATTTGCATGGCAGGTGCAATTGGCAGCAATGCTCTCGCATGGCCCATGTCAATCTCACCAGATAGCAATAATGCTTGAACAGACTTACTCAACTGTGTCAGGCGCAATAGATTCGTAACGGCACTCCGTGACTTACCTACTACTTGTGCTGCCTGCTCATGTGTAAAACCAAATTCTGCGATGAGTCTTGCCAAACCATCCGCCTCCTCAAGCGGATTTAAATCCTCACGTTGCATGTTTTCGATCAGCGCCATTGCCGCAGCAGTCTGATCATCCACGTTCTTTATCAGAACCGGTACAGACTCAAGTCCTGCCATGCCAGCCGCACGAAAACGTCGCTCCCCGGCGATGATTTCGTATTTATTATCACCAACCTGCCTTACCAATAAGGGCTGCATTACTCCTTGCGTTCGAATACTTTGCGCTAACTCCTCTAACTCGCTTTCATGCATTTGCATCCGAGGTTGATATTTTCCTCTTTGAAGTTGAGATAGCTTTAACTCTTTAGAGGAGCCCGCTTTTGCATCTTGGCCACTTAGGTCAATCGACTCCCCCAGCAGAACTTCAAGCCCTCTGCCAAGGCCCTTTTTTTTCATCATATTTAAATTGTCTTTATTCTTTCTATCATTTCCGCGCCAAACTCGATGTAAGCCTTTGCACCTCGCGAAGACTTATCGTAAACGACTCCGGGAATTCCGTACGATGGCGCCTCTGCCAAGCGAACATTCCTTGGAATAATTGTTTTAAATACCTTATCCCCGAAGTGCTGCATCAGTTGTGCAGAAACTTGTTGTTGCAGAGCAGTTCTAGGATCAAACATCACTCTTAATAGACCAATGATTTTTAAGTCTGTATTTAAATTGGCGTGGACTTGTTTGATACTGTTAACAAGGTCTGACAAGCCCTCTAGCGCAAAATACTCACACTGCATTGGCACAATAACGCCATGTGCGGCACAGAGTCCATTTAAGGTAAGCAATGACAATGCTGGCGGACAGTCTATTAAAATAAAATCATAATCCTCCGCCACCTTGTCTAAGGCGTTTTTTAGTATGGACTCTCGATGATCGAAATCTACCAACTCTATTTCTGCGCCAGCCAAATTACGGTTCGCTGGAACAACATCATAACCACCTGATTCTGAAGGACATTTCGATTGATTAATCGTGCTGTGGCCAATTAATACTTGATAAATCGAGTGGCTTAATTGATGCTTATCTACACCGGAGCCCATTGTTGCGTTACCTTGTGGATCAAGGTCTACCAATAAAACCCGCTGTTCTAAAGCCGCCAAACCCGCAGCCAAATTTATGGCTGTTGTCGTTTTTCCAACCCCACCTTTTTGATTTGCAATACAAAATATCTTAGCCATCACCCATCCCTATTCTATATATTTGATTTTCTCATGGATTGAATGGATAAAATACACCGATAAGCATCTAAATATGGAATTATTAGCTCATCGTTAAATATGACACTGTAACCATCAGGCAACTCCTCAAGCTCGCTCGAAATTTTATGCGACTTCATTGCAAACATGACCCCCTTTTCTTTTATCAAGGGCTGCGAGTATTCGATGAAGTTTTTCAATTCTGTAAACGCTCTGGAAATAGTTGCATCCATTGAAAATGGGCTTTCTTTTGCAAAATGCTCAATTCTATCTTCTACAACCGTTACATTGTTTAGCTGTAGCCGTCCTTTTATATGCTGTAAAAAGGCGGTTTTTTTTCGAACCGCGTCAACAAGAAAATAGTTAAAATCTGGCAGGAATATAGCTAAAACCATACCCGGAAATCCTCCCCCGACACCCAAATCAGCTATTTGAGCTCTTTTCGGGAGAAGGCCTAAATCAACCGTTTTTAATATCGAGGGTATAACGGCCAAGGAATCCATAATATGGGCTCCCAAGTAATCTTCATTACTATGGATGGCACTTAAATTGTGAATAGCGTTCCACTTAAAAAATTCAGCGCTGAAAAGGGTAAGTTGATTCAGTTGTAAAGCCGTAAATGTTAGGCCTAGCTCACCAAGCCCCATCTGCACTCGGGCCTCAAAAAAAGACTGATCAAAAACACTCATGCTAAAGCACTTTTTCTTCCAGAGCTCTTTTTCATGTGAATGAGCAAAATTGATATCGCGGCTGGCGTTATGCCAGAAATTCGCGCCGCTTGTCCCAGAGTTTGAGGTCTATGAAGAATCAGTTTTTGTCTAACCTCATTAGATAAGCCCCCCACTTGCTCATAATCTAAAAATTTCGGCAACTCAAGATGCTCATAGTAGGAGTGGCGCTCAATTTCAATTGCTTGGCGATCAATATATCCTTGATATTTAATGCCTATTTCCACCTGTTCATTGATCTGGCCCTGAAGCGCCAAATCAAAGTCCTCTTGCCCAGAAGCCCAGCGCCCCTCAAAGGCGTCCATCAACCCCCTATATGACACTTGAGGCCTCTTTAACAACTCAGCCAAACTGTACTCGTGTGTTAAGGCCTGCCCAAACACCTCGATGCTCTCTTCGTCGCTAAGATTTTTTGGAGAAACCCATGAGCTCATCAACCGCGATGTTTCACGTGAAACAGCCTCCTGTTTCTTGCAAAAAAAGTCCCAGCGCACGTCATCCACCAAACCCATCGAGCGACCAATCTCTGTCAAGCGAGTATCTGCATTATCCTCGCGCAAACTTAAACGATATTCTGCTCGGCTAGTAAACATGCGATAAGGCTCTTGAACACCTTTGGTCGTTAAGTCATCGACAAGAACACCCAAATATGCCTCACTTCTTAATGGGTGCCAAGGCGCTTGCTCCCTCACCTTAAGCCCTGCATTAATTCCAGCCAACATACCTTGCGCCGCAGCCTCTTCATAGCCCGTGGTGCCATTGATTTGACCTGCAAAAAATAAACCCTCAATTTGCTTAGACTCCAGGCCCTGCGTCAAAGAACGCGGGTCAAAATAATCGTACTCAATCGCGTAACCAGGCCTTAATATATGAGCGTGCTCAAGCCCAGGAATGGTATGAACCAAATTAAGTTGCACATCAAAAGGCAAACTAGTCGAAATACCATTGGGGTAAAACTCATTTGTAGACAAGCCTTCTGGCTCCAGGAATATTTGATGACTAGCCTTGGTTGCAAAACGATGAATTTTATCTTCAATCGAGGGGCAATATCTCGGCCCAACGCCCTCAATTACACCCGTATACATCGGCGATCGATCCAATCCGCCACGAATAATGTCATGGGTTTTTTCATTGGTATATGTAATCCAACAAGGAAGTTGCCTTGGATGTTGTTCAGGCCGTCCCATGAATGAAAAAACAGGCATAGGATCTAAATCCCCGGGCTGCTCTTTCATTTGAGAAAAATCAATTGTTCTTCCATCAATTCTTGGTGGGGTCCCTGTTTTTAAACGGCCTTGAGGAAGCTTTAACTCTTTCAAACGCTCAGAGAGTCGAACGGCAGCAGGATCTCCTGCTCTACCACCAGAATGATTCTCCATTCCAACATGGATTTTCCCATTTAGAAAGGTGCCAGCTGTTAAAACTACCGTTGGAGCATAAAAATGAAGCCCAAGCTGGGTTATTGCCCCAATCACACGCCCTCCATTTAAAACCAAGTCGTCCACGGCAGATTGAAACAGTGTTAGGTGAGGCTGGTTCTCTAACAAGGAACGCATTGCAGCCTTAAATAGCGCTCGGTCAGCTTGAGCTCGTGTGGCACGAACAGCAGGCCCTTTACTCGAGTTTAAGATACGAAACTGTATTCCAGCAAGATCGGTAATTTGAGCCATTGCCCCACCCATCGCATCAATTTCTTTAACCAGATGTCCTTTGCCAATACCCCCAATTGAAGGATTGCAACTCATTGTCCCCAGGGTCTCTATGTTGTGAGTAAGTAAAAGAGTTTCGCAGCCCATCCGAGAGCTAGCTAACGCGGCTTCGCAACCGGCGTGGCCTCCACCGATCACAATTACATCAAATTGTTTTTTAAAATCTATCATTTATAAAAATATTTTGGCAATAAGTGTTTCACGTGAAACACCAAACCATATTATCTTATGAAATCGATAATATGATAAGAGTCATTTGCAGTTTTCAAGATTAAAGCAGTCACAATCCAAATAAAAAATTGACGCACCATCTTACTTCCATGCTTTAATGCAAAAGCACTACCAATGACCCCTCCAACGATATTAAAGGACATCATCCAAACAGCAATACCCCAGTGAATATGTCCAGTTGGAATAAATAACGCTAGAGCGGCGAAGTTGCTTAAACAATTAACAATTTTGGTGGCCGCTGCAC
>Ga0194047_10001744_pt1 | contig 12976 bp, 13 predicted proteins | sample JunL225m_MetaG_2_FD_160070 | JGI IMG/M metagenome (GOLD analysis project Ga0194047, IMG submission 160070) | Anoxic zone freshwater microbial communities from boreal shield lake in IISD Experimental Lakes Area, Ontario, Canada - Jun2016-L221-5m | ecosystem: Environmental > Aquatic > Freshwater...
CAATCTGACGGTCGTAGCTGTTGCCTTACCTTCGTTGGCTGTCGCGATATCGCTCGGATACGCGGTTCGACGTCACATAACGCAGCAGCGCTTTAACACCATGGTTATTGTTCTGATGCTTTTGTCTGCAATCAGCGTAGTGATTTCAGCATTCACGCATTAGTCGTGACCGAACATCATCAGCCATTGCTCGCGAGTGCGTGGGCGAAATACATAGTTGTTTTCTTTTACATCTGACAGGCGAGCAGCCGAGGGTGCTGAATATTGATGTCCGGGCAAAACCACAGTGTCGTTCGGTAACGATGCAAGCAAAGTCAAACTGTCGTACATATCTGACACGTTCGAGCCTGGCAAATCTGTACGCCCACATCCATCAAGAAAAAGTGTGTCCCCAGAAATGAGGCAACCGTGCGTAAGAAAGCACTGACTACCAGGTGTATGGCCAGGTGTATGAACGCACGTGATCTCAACGTTGCCAACGTTTACTATGTCTCCCGCCTCATGACTGACAATGTCATTTTCAGAAATACCCGTGGTCTTAAGAACCCACGGTGCTTCATGTTTGTTGACATGAATCGGAACGTGTAGGCGTTCTAACAGTGAAGCCACGCCTTCGATGGTGTGACCCATCATTGAGCCGCCAACGTGGTCCGGGTGGTAGTGGCTCGCAAGAACGCCCGTCACAGTCATGCCGTCAGCTTCGGCTATCGCCAGCAAATCATCAACTGCATACGCTGGGTCGACAATCAGACATTCCTTTGTGTGGGAATCACCGACCAAATAGGCGAAATTGACCATCTGGTGGGCTATTGGGTTCTGAGTTCCGAAATCACGGCCACTGAGAAGTTGTCGAAAATAGAAAGGATTGTCGTCTTGAGTACTCACACACAGCAGAATAGAACAATGACGAGCAACAGACGCCTTCAAGCAGGAGATTGGGTGGCAATTGGGCGTTCCCGAATCCAGGTGACGCAAGCCTTCGCAGACTCCATTCACGATGGGGACGAAGTTCTGGCACTTGCAGCTACTGCTGAATTGCGCCGCATACCGAGCGAGGTCGTGCAACTAGTGGAAATCGCAGTGAGTGAGGCCGTGTCAGCCTTTCAGCTTTTGTCTGGAGTATCCGATGAGTCGATCAATGAATTTTTTGTTTTGGCTGCCCGCGCACTTGCTGACGACGAACTCTTTGCAGTTATACGTGGGGTAAACGATGCCGATGTCCGTGCCGCTGAATCTCGTGGTCGTTCAACAACGCGCCTGGTACTGAGTGAGTCCATGAGGCACGACATGATTGAAGCTCTCACGCTGTGGAGCGTGGCGCCCATGTCTCGAGACACTGTCGTTGGTAGCACTCAACACAACGGTTGGTCAGTGGAACAGCGAAGTGCCCCTCTTGGTGTTCTTGGTTTTGTCTTCGAAGGGCGACCAAATGTATTTGCAGATGCGACGGGTGTGTTGAAAGGTGGAAACACGGTGGTGTTTCGAATTGGCAGTGATGCGCTCGGCACCGCCAATGCAATCATGGACATGGTTGTAAGGCCATCGCTCGTTGCTGCGGGACTTCCCATACATAGCGTCGTGCTATTGAATTCGGTTGAGCACGCAGCTGGGTGGGCACTCTTTTCACATTCCCGATTGTCTTTAGCGGTCGCTCGGGGCTCCGGTACAGCAGTTGCTGATCTTGGCGCTATCGCGCAACAAGCTGGGGTTCCAGTCAGTTTGCATGGAACAGGCGGTGCATGGATGTTGCTAGGAGAACATGCCGACGTGTCTCGTTTGTCTTTGGCTGTAGAGCACAGCCTTGATCGAAAAGTGTGCAACACATTAAACGTGATCTGTGTCTTACGTTCTCAGGCACAAAAGCATATGGACATTGTTGTGAAGGCTGCGCAACGTGCGTCGCATCAACGTGGTGTAGAGCCACGCATTCATGCTGTTAATGGTGCAGAAAAGTTTTTACCTTCGTCAGACATCATTGCTGTTCACAGATCTGGTGGTATCGCCGAGGAGAAACAGGTAACTACGGCCGGATTAGTTTCACTTTCTCACGAATATGAATGGGAAGTGAATCCAGAATTTGCAATCGTTGTTGTTGATACGTTGACCGAAGCGGTACAGCTTTTCAATGAGTACAGCCCACAGTTTGTTGTCAGCGTTATTTCTGAAAATCAAGAAGAACAGGATCTTGTGTGGGCCTCAGCGAATGCGCCGTTTGTAGGTAATGGTTTTACTCGTTGGGTGGACGGGCAATTTTGTCTCTTGCGCCCTGAGTTGGGTCTGTCGAACTGGGAACAGGGGAGGCTCTTTGGTCGCTCCGGAGTGCTTTCGGGTGACTCTGCTTTTAGTGTTCGATTGCGAGTCCGTCAAGAAGATGCCGACCTTCACCGTTAGGGAATTAATTTTTCCAATAACCACCCTATGAATCGGTGCCTTCGCCCGGTTCTCTCTTCATGTCTGTCTGCATATGCAGTGAAGCGTAGAAGTGAATTGATGCCTATCCATCTGATGGGTTCAAGTTCCCACTTAGGTGATTCATGATTTCTAATCGGAAGTGGTGGCGCGATGCGATGATTCGAGATCGCTCGAGCAACTTCGAGGGCAGCTACGTAACTAAAAGCAACTCCGTCTCCGACATAACCACCAAGGGAAGCAATGTTGGTTTGATGATCGACACGTGCTGAGGCGAACCAATCTCTGTGTACCCCAAGTGCACCACCCCAACGATGAGTGATGGTCGAATTTCCAATGGCTGGAAACATTGTTCGCATGGACTGTTCGATTAATCCATGAATGTGAGAATTTCTGTCAAAGCGCGAATCAACCCTGCTTGCGAATTTGTATGGTGCTCCGCGACCTCCGAAGGCGATGCGATCATCAGCAGTTCTCTGAGCATAAATCACCATATTTCTGGCGTCGGACACTGTCTCTCTATTTTCCCAGCCGATATCTTTCCATTGCGATTGGGTGAGAGGTTCTGTTGCCAGCATGTATGAATATAAAGGCGCAACATCACGCCGGTGCTTCGGAATGCGCGCTGTGAAGCCTTCAGTGGCTCGAATAGTCCAGTTGGTGGAAAGTGAAACTGTCTGCTGTGGTGTACGTGCAGTAATCGTGTGTGGTTGAATGTCAACAACGTGAGTGTTTCCAAAGAACGACACGCCGCGAGTCAAAAGAATTTTAACTATTCCATGCACTAATTGCGCGGGGTGTAACGCCGCACAATGCGGACTAAATGTTGCTCCGAGAGAGCGTGGCACGTTGATTTTCTGCATTGAGTCCGAAGCAGATAGTTCTTGAATAAATGTTTCATCGAATCCAAAGTCTCGAAATGATTGAACTGATTCAAGCAAGCGGTTTTTTTGTGGCAGGTTCGTGGCAAAGGAGAGGGTGCCGCCCTTGCGCCAGCCACATTCAATGTTGTGAGTTTGAACAAAGTCACCAATCTGGTCGACAGCTGAAATTAATGCTGTTTGTAGCTGAATCGCAGATTCTCTTGATGATTGAAGGGCTACTTCGTGAAGTGACATCGGCGAAAAAGCACTACACCAACCCCCGTTACGACCGCTTGCCCCGAACCCTGGCTGTTGTGCGTCGAGAACGGCGATAGAAAGTGACGGATTAGCTTCCAGCAAATGATGTGCGCTCCATAATCCGCTGTATCCGGCTCCGACGATGACCACATCAAAGGTGCTGTCAGGAGTGACTGGTTCGAAATCAAAAGACGGGACTTGTGACGCCCAAAGCGAATGCGGCCATTCTGCAAAGGCTTTGTCCATAAAGCGATGTTAGGCGATGGATCTCGCTAGTGAGATGTTGTCAATGAGACGTACATCTCCGAACCATACAGAGACACATATGACGCTTGCGTCGTCAGCTTTTGCTTTCTTCCGCAACGTCGCCGAATCAACGACTTCGAAGTATTCCACCGTCGCATCAGTTGACTCTTCTATTCGTACAAACTGGCTCTTCATTGAAGAAATGTCAGTGCTTCCAATGGCGAAGGATGACGCGATATCGCAAAGTGTCTTGTAAATGATCGGAGCTTGAATGCGATGTTCTGGCAATAATCGTTTGTTTCTACTTGATAACGCAAGACCGTCTTCATCTCGGACGGTGGGAGCCCCAACTATTTGACACGCCAGGTTGAGATCGAGCACCACATGGCGAATGACAGCAAGTTGTTGGAAGTCTTTCATCCCAAAATAGGCAATATCTGGCCGAACCGAATTCAACAATTTCACTACAACTGTTGCGACGCCGTTGAAGTGACCTGGCCGATGTTCGCCTTCCATCGACTGTGCGATGTCTCCAGCATCAATAGAAGTGGCGAAACCTCCTGGATACATATCTTCAGCGGAAGGCGCGTACAGCACGTCAACATGCGACGAAGTGAGCAGATCTATGTCCGCAGCAAGTTGTCGTGGATATGTCTGTAAATCATTCTGATTATTGAATTGCAGTGGATTTACGAAAATGGATACGACTGTCGTGTCGTTCTGTGAGACCGAAGTTGATATGAGAGCAATATGGCCCTCATGTAAGGCACCCATAGTGGGGACAAAACCAATGGACCGTCCGTTTTTGGCCTCTTGTGTAGACCATGCGGTCATGTCCGATGGAGTCCGAAGAACCAACATTATTATTGAAAGCTATGAGAGCTATCGGGAAAAGTGCGAGCCTGCACTTCTTGTATATATTGTGAAACCGCTGTCACGGATTGTTGCCGCAAATTGTTGTAGGCCTTTGCAAAAGTAAGAGATTTTTCTGAAAGCCCTAAGAGGTCGTGGAGCACTAATACTTGACCGTCGCAGTCGACGCCTGCCCCAATGCCAATAGTCGGTACCAATGAGAGGGAAGTGATTTCGGCAGCGAGTTCCGCAGGAACGGCCTCGATGACAAATGCACTCGCTCCGGCTTCTTCTACTGCACGTGCGTCTAGGAGCACGCGATCTTTTCCGCCAATTTGTGAACCGTCTGTTCGGCCCTGCACTTTATTTCCACCCATGCGGTGGAAACTCTGCGGAGTGAGCCCGATGTGACCCATGACAGGGATATCAGCCCGAACGATTGCTTCGATGGCCTCGCGTACGTACACGCCGCCCTCTAATTTAATTATTTCAGCGCCGGCTTTCATTAGTCGCACAGCGTTTCGCACTGCATCGTGCGGTGACGCCTGATAAGAGCCGAAAGGCATGTCACCGACAATCAGAGCTTTAGGTTTCACTGAGGCCACCATTGAAACGTGGTACTCCATTTGTTCCATGGAGACGCCAAGTGTTGTCTTGTGGCCTTGCATCACTGTTGCGACTGAGTCGCCAACCAAAATAATGTCGATGCCGGCTGCATCGACAATGCTGGCAAATGTTGAGTCATACGCGGTCACCATCGTCAAGGCACGATGATCGGCCTTGTAGGCCGCAAGGCTAGGGACTGTAATTTTGACTCGTGGTGTCGACATCGCTGCGCTCTCCTTGACCCATCAAGGCTATGGGAGAAATCGTCGTGCTTTCGCTGAGCCGTAGGTCACTTATACGTAGAGGCGACGGATCTCAGGCTCCGGGTCATGGGTCAAAGCAGTGTCAGTGTTGATAACAAGGGTCGGGCGGTCATCAAGATTGAACTGGCTCCAACTGGGATGACCATGTGTGGCGAACGAAACAATTTCAGAAGCGAATCGATCAGCAATGGAGGCTCTCTCGGGTCCATCGCCGGTCATCATCAGGACTCCCTCTGCATGAAGGTTGTCAAAAGCAAATGGAATGTCGAGTGCGTGACAACAACCAACAGCACCTCCAAAAGCTGGAGTTGGCCATGTGAACCAATACATCCACGTTGGCATGTTGTGGGCAATACGTGCTTCGCTTAATCGGCGGGCTGGTTGACGAAAGCCGGTGTCTGTATTAACGGCTGAAATCAATTCTCGAGCAGCTTCTCCCGGACGCAATGTTTCATACGCATCTCTTGCTTCAGACGCGTGCGACCCAAATGCTTCATTAGTAAAAGTCTCCCAAACGGACATGTCTGCATCAGCCAGCGATTGATCAAATGTCGACCACAATTTATTTTCGTCTCGGTTCGTACCTATGACAAGGGGAATCGGAGACTCGGCAGCTGACTTCAAAATGTCGGATGACATTGATGCCCCACCTGCAGTAGGGGCGTAGAAATCAAAAGCCTTGGTTGGTGAAGTCACTTGTTTTTGTTGTGTTGCAAGAATTGCATCGACTGACATTTTTTTCACATCATCAAGTGATGACACTTCGGCGAGCTCTAAAAATTGTTGCTGTAGAGCAAGTGCGCGATCTTTGTTTCGAAGCTGCCCAATAGAAGGACTCATTGCCCATGCCTTATGTGCGAGTCCACCAATTTCAGGGCTCGCCAATAGCGAAACGACTGCTGAACCCCCGGCTGACTCACCAAAGATGGTGACATTGTTTTTGTCTCCACCGAATGAGGAGATGTTTCTCTGAACCCAGCGCAAAGCCGAGAGCATGTCAAGATTTCCAAAGTTTCCATCACCCAAGTAGCCCAGAGCACCGAGCCGATAATTAATGGTGACAACAACAGTCCCTCTTGAAGCTAGAGATTCACCGTGGTACCAAGCGACAGAACCAGCACCGTTGGTGTAGGCGCCACCATGTATCCAGAACAAGACAGGAAGAGATGTGGTGTCGTTCGGAGTGTTCGGTATGAAGACGTTGAGATTGAGGCAATCCTCTTTCATGTGAGAGGCATCCATATTGAGGGCCATTTCCAACATGCCAGGAGTCTGCGGACAGATTGGGCCATACGAAGTAGCGGTGAGGTTCTGTTCGTAAGACAAAATGTCAACCGGGTTTTGCAAGCGAGCAGCGGTAGCAAAGGGGATGCCTAAAAACTCAATTCGTCCATTGGCTGAACGATTGCCTGTGATGCTGCCTGATGGGGTATCGATCGTGAAATTCTCGTTGTGCATATCCATACGGTACCTGTGATTGAGGCCGTGGTCACTAGCGTGTTGTACATGTTGAGACAATTGGCAGGACGCCTGTACGTCGATATGCATCGACGCATATCGTTTTGGGCCTCAACGAGTGCTAACGATTCCCGTGGAAAAAAATTTGCCTTTTTCGGGGACCGCAGCTTGATCATGTGGCAACCAACCACAATTTTTAATGAGCAGTACATCTCAATCGGACACGACACATTGATTGGTCCCGACGTTGCATTGTCTGCCGGGATGGTTCCTGGTCAAACATGCATTTCGGATGTGGTGGTGAAAATTGGCGATCGATGCTTAATCGGCCGAGGCAGTGGCATTGTCGGGCACTTTTCTATAGAGATTGGTAATGACGTTTGGACAGGACATCACGTCTACATCACTGATCAGAATCATGGGTATGAAGATGTCACCACACCGATATCACAACAAACTCAACCAGAGCGAGCCGTTTCAATTGGTGATGGTTCATGGCTCGGTTATGGAACTGTTGTTCTGCCTGGGGTCACTATAGGAAAGCATGTTGTCATCGGCGCCAATTCAGTGGTTACTCATGACATTCCAGACTTCTCAGTTGCTGTCGGATCGCCAGCTCGTGTGATTCGTCGTTACGACGAAACACTTGGCTGGGTTGCAGTCGGCTACACCGACAAGTCGTACGGAGTTTGACAAGTTTTCATTTCGTTCTCGCGCGCAAATTTGCTGATGCGTTCACTGATCGGTACACCTTGGACCTCTGTTTCGGCGAAGAATGGACGGGTGGAGGCATTACGAAGGGCTACAGCAAAGGCTCGTCGATCTGAAATGTATGTGCGGTAGTCGGCTATCCACTCAGGAACCAGTTGCTGGCCTTTGGCGTCTGCGGGACGGTCTGCGGCAATTAAGTTTATGGCCGCTTCGAGAGAGTCCGTTGCTTCGTCAACCAATTGCGCTTTGTGTTTCAGAGCAACCGGGTCATTGGCTTTCATCGGTGTGACATCTTTTATTGCAAATCGAAGATTCTCAGCGGTTTTGCAATGCGCTTGCGCTCGTGCCTGCCACGCGGTGTCATGAATTTTGTTAATACTTTCTCGAGGTGCAAAACCAAATGCGTAGACCCACATGGCAGCAATCAGAACACAAATTCCAGTGAGAAGGACCCGAGTAATTTTCTTGACGAACACGCTGTTAATGCTACGACGTACGGTCTGCAGATGGTGGGCGCCAACACAGTAATAATTGACACACCGCGCACATAATTCCGACGGGAAGCGCAACAGGCGCCAATGATTGATTGAGATCGAATAAATGGTCGAGCGACCACTTCCCAGGGCCAAGCAAGGCGAGGGATCCCGCAACAGCGATGATAGAGGCACAATATTCCCATCCACCATTAGGTAAAAAAATGAAATAGCCCACCTTGGCGTGCACCGTAATGATTGCAACTGTCATGAGAGCTATCACTGCAATGCAGCTCACCGCCGTAAGAAGTCCGGCCGTCATTAAAGCTCCCGCTGTGATCTCGGTCGTAGAGGCAAGAATCGCTTGTTGTTTCGGCCATTTCATCCCAATGCTTGAGAACCACGAACTAGTGCCGGGAATGCTTTTGGCCTTGTTAAGTCCGTGCAATGCAATGGAGAAACCCAGGCTCACTCGAATTATGAGAACTGCAAGATCAAATTGGCTCATGGCTTCACTGTAGGTGGCCGCCGTGAGTCGTGTCGCACTGACAGAATGGACTCGTGTTTGGATTCGTTACATGGCCAAAAATTTGTTCCGTCGTTGTTGTCTGTTCTATCGCAGGTCTCCTCGGTGCCTGTTCGTCAGCAAAATCTCAAGTTTCCTGCGGCAATGGCAGCTCGATTTCTTCGTTCGTCGCAAGTTTTTCACAGGGTCTAGATAATTTCTCTGAAGATCAGTATGCACAATTGCGTACTGACTCGTTAAATGTCTACGAAGTTGCTGTAAATGCGGTGACGGACAAAGCAGTGTCATCTGACGCAACGAAAATTGCGCGCAAGATTTCCACCTTTGTGAACGTGATGGAAACTGTTGATTGGGATGTAAATCGAGCTCTGAATATTTCGAGTGCGTTGAGCGCCGCTTCGGTGCTTGGGGCTCAAGATTCTCTTCGGCAAGCTAACTCAATTGAAGCTGCCGTCATCGCTAGGTGCGGGATGCCATCAACAGTTGTTCCCAGTGGTGGCGGAGAGGTCACACTTCCAATGAATCCGATTCCAAGCCCTACAGCCACAGACCCGATTACGAACGTAATCAATGACTCGTCAGAGTTAACCGTTGTTGGTACATCAATTGCAATTCAATTCGGTCTTACCGTTTCTGATAGCGAGGCTTTGTGTTTGGGAACGGCCCTGTCAAATGTGTACGACGTCAGCGGCGCAACCTCGAACAATGCTCAATATCAGAAACAATTTCAACGTGCTTTCGATAATTGCGGAATCAAATTCTCTGTTCCTGGCTAAATACTTCGCCATGGCGCTATGACGCTCTACAGTCAATGACATGGAGATTGTCTTTGTTCGTCACGCAGAACCCGAGTGGGTAAAAGACAAATTAAATATTGATAATCCTCCGTTGACAGAGCGCGGGTTTGTGCAGGCGCAACTGCTTGGTCAATGGGCAAAAAACGAACACTTTGATGAAGTTTTTGTTTCTCCACTTGTGCGTACGAGACAAACTGCAGTTCCGATTTTGGAGACTCTCTCAAAGGATTTGCAGATTGCTCCGTGGTTGGAGGAAATTCGCAATCCAATTTGGCATGGAACTCCAGAAGAAAAAGCTATCGAGGCATACAAAACAGAGAAGTCCAAGAAATCCCATGAACGGTGGGGTGGTCTTGACGGTGGCGAACCAGTTCGGGATTTCGTGCAGCGCATCAACATTGGTGCAAGTTTGTTTCTCGAAGAACATGGGCTTGTCCGCGCAGATACTGAGCTACCGATCTGGAACAAGACGTCTGCTTTTCGAGCAGATGTCCGGATTCTGTTGGTTGCGCACGCTGGTACAAGCAGTGTGAGCATTTGTCACATGCTCGGATTTCCTCCCACGCCGTGGGAGTGGGAGAGACTAGTTATTGGTCACGCGACCGTTAATCGTTTAGAGGTTTTTGAAATAGGAGACGGGATGACGTTCGGCCTTACTCAATTGTCTGGTAACGAACACCTTCCAGTCGACCTGCGCACGTATTGAGTAATCTGCGTTCAGCTGGAGTGCTCTAGATTGCATGTATGACTGAACAGCGACCACTTGATCCTGATGCACTGAAGATGTTTTCTTTTGGCATTTTTAGCAAACTCGAAGGTGCTGTGACAGCCGGAATGATTCATCTCGGTGATCGCCTGGGTCTGTACGAAACTATGGCATCGTCAGCTGATGGTGACACTTCAGAATCATTGGCATCAAAAGCCGGTCTCCATGAGCGGTGGGTGCGTGAGTGGCTGCATAACCAAGTAGCAGCCCGAATTGTCACATGTCCGGATCTCTCTGTAACGCATCCAATGTTTCATCTTTCTCCCGAAGGTGTCGCGGTGTTGGCTACTCCCAATCACCCGGCATATGGAATGGGAATGTTTCATCGTTTGCCCCAGACCATGGGGGCACTTACTGCAATGCCTGAAGCGTTTCGCACTGGCGTAGGACACGACTACGACTCACATGGTCCTGAAGGAGCGGTGGGCATCGAAAGAAGTTTCGAACCCTGGAATCAAAACTTTTTGATTCCCATGGTTATTCCCGCGCTCGATGGCATCAGTAAAAAGTTGTCCGAAGGAGCACTAGTAGCAGATATTGGTTGCGGATCTGGTGGGGCCGCCCTGTTGATGGGTTCAACCTTTCCCAATAGCTCCATTGATGGTTTCGATATTTCACAGTTTGCTCTTGAACGTGCAGCCGAGCGGAAAGCAGAATCAGGAGCACGAAACGTTTCGTTTTTTGATCCACGCGTTCATCCAATCTCGGCAGACAATCGTTACGACCTCGTGTGTACCTTTGACTGCATTCATGACATGACTCGACCCACAGAAATGATGAAGACGATTCGTTCAGCCCTAAAGGATGACGGCACCTGGTTATTGGTGGACATCAAAGCTCATGACAGCCTTGAACTCAACATTTCAAAGAATCCCATGGCCTCGCTTCTGTATGGCATCAGCGTTTTAAGTTGTATGTCTTCAGCAATGTCAGAACCCGATGGCGAGGGTCTCGGAACGCTAGGACTGTCTGCGAGTCGTGCAGAAGAAATGGCGAGAGCAGCTGGATTCACTCAATTCAAGAAATTGGAAGTCGAACATTCAGTCAACGCCTTCTATGAGGTGCGTCCATAACGCTTTCATAATCGACGTTCTTTTCTCACCACTGGATCGTGTGGCGAGAAAAGAACGAAGACAACTTGTGGCTATGCGGCTGGAGTTGACAGTGGAGTAGTGGCGTCACATGCATCGACTGCGGCAACCACTGGGGTTGGGTCGATTGCGTCGCCACCAAGAGGATGAACTTCGAAATGAAGGTGAGGTGTATTGGTGTCTCCGGTCTTACCGACATAACCAATAACTTGTCCAGCTTTTACTTTGGTGCCAATTGTGATCCCATCAGCAAGCTTGGACATATGACCGTAGAAAAAGTATGTTCCGTTCGCCATTGTCAAGCGAACTCCATTGCCGGCAAGTTTGTCAACACCGACTGTGTAGAGCTTTGTGATTGTTCCATCAGCAACTGCGTATTCGAGGTTGCCTTCCTTGGCAATAATGTCAACGCCAAGGTGAATTCGATCAGCCCCGCGTGGTGCGTGCCACGTGTTTTCGAAGCTGCACTTTCCTTGCACTGGAAAGACTGCGATAGACACTGCAGGCGCAGAGATAATGCCCAATTTAAGGGCCGTTGGATTGGTGAGTGTTCCAGTGATTGTGAGACCGTTTGATGTTTGGTACTTCTGAAGAGCAACAAATGTTGCTCCACCAAAGATGCCGTCAACTCCACCTTTTATTTCGATTCCTGCGGTTACAAGTGCATTCTGAAGAACACGTACTTTGTCGCCGCGATCACCACGTGCTGGCAACGCTGCGGGATCAAGAAGCGTCGAAGCGCTCGCAATGCTGACACTTGCAACTTGGATAGCAGCAGGGACTGGAGCTGCGATAGGTGCAATCAATGCGAGCGCAACTGCTGTAGGAATGTCAAGAAGTCCAGACGAGGGGAGCCCTTTGCTGTTCTGGAAGGCAACAATTGTTGACGTAGTTCCAGATCCAAAGGCTCCGTCAATTCCGCCCTTGACAGCGAAACCTGCCGCTGTGAGAGCCTTCTGAAGAACAATGACGGCGTCTCCTTTGGCGCCACGCACTGGAAGATTTGCTGCTGTGAATGGGTACACAACTGCTGGAAGAGTTGTGGTGGTGGTTGTTGGTGCGACAGTAGTGGTTGATGGTGCGACGGTTGTTGTGGTTGCTTTTACCGTTGTGGTTGAAGCAGCTGACACCTTCAGAACTTTTGCTGTAGCAGAATCAACTACGCCAGTAACTTTGATGCCTACTACTTTTTGAAACGATTTGAGGGCACGTTGAGTGGCTTTGTCGAATACGCCAGTTGCTCCGCCCGTCAATGTGAAGCCATTACGGATGATTGCTGTTTGTACAGCAACAACGTGCGCTCCCTTGTCTCCAAATGATGGTTGTCCAGGTGCTGTTTTAGCCGATGGTGACGATGCGGTAATGACTCCAGTCGAAGCATGGACTCCTGCAGGTGCCACGAGAAGCCCCATGGCGACAACTGCTGTTGCGAGTGTGATTCGGCTGATGAAATGTGTGTGGTTGTGAGACATCTGTCTGCTCCCTGTTTTTGATCCGCAATAGGGATCGGCAGGTCTAGGCAGAACTTGAGGAATTTCTCACAGAAAATGTTCTTAAGACCACCGAGAGTGATGTTTGTGAGGATGTAAACACCAAAAGTGACGATGTGTGGAGAATCAGGGCCAAAAGGACCTGCAGGCGTGTGGAAACATGGGTC
>Ga0194047_10001746_pt1 | contig 12955 bp, 11 predicted proteins | sample JunL225m_MetaG_2_FD_160070 | JGI IMG/M metagenome (GOLD analysis project Ga0194047, IMG submission 160070) | Anoxic zone freshwater microbial communities from boreal shield lake in IISD Experimental Lakes Area, Ontario, Canada - Jun2016-L221-5m | ecosystem: Environmental > Aquatic > Freshwater...
GAGGGCATTTGTATACAAGCAGCAATATCTAAATAGGGGTTTTGTAAAAACTCGAGTAAGGCACTTGCTGTTGGCCCTTCCTTGGGAGCGCGAATCAGTTCTAACCAACTATTGATTGCGGCCGCTGCCCTAGTGGTATCAATCTTCCAACCAGTTTCATCTCGAATATTTAAGGCGGGACCTAAACGCGCTAGCAATGCTCGTACCCGTCTTGCTGCGAGGCGATCTTGTGCCACTAACGCAATATTCGTTTTACCGGCAATTAAATGGGATTCGATAGACTTCGTTGCAGCCCAGGCCAATTCCTCAAAGCGTCTTGCTGAAATCAAATACCAATCTGGGTAGTGCGCCACTTGAATATTGCTATTGAGTTGGCGCTCTTGCTCTGCATTTAAGTCGATTAATTCACCGTCTGCATTTACTCCAGCAAGAGCCTCAGACCATAAGGCAACGGACCGCCAATCTAATCCAATTTCTACGACGGGAGCATATTGAGCATAGTCACTTAAGTACTTACTAATCACCTCTTCATCAATCGGCTTAGGGTCTGCAGTTTGAACCCAAATAAATGGGCGAGGCTGAGTTTGATGAACTCTTGCCTCATCCAAGTGGGCAGCCATTGCAAACTGCTTACGAAAAACAGCATCCCCAGCGCCGCTTAAGTAACGCCAGAAGGTCAATAACACTTCAGACTCTTGATCCACTACTTTTCGTGCAAGATCCGGATACGCTTGTGCGATTGTTTTACCTAATACCTCTTCTAATTTTTTGGTCCACGTTTCAGAGTCAAGCGTCTTACTGTCGATTAACAGCTTTAACTCATCTTGCAGTTGTGGAATGATGGCTTCCGACAAAATATCGCAAGCATCAATGACAGACTTTGCCAAACCCCATGCGCCCGAATCACTCTCTGCCTTAAACCAAGCCTTCAGCTTGGGATGTTTGCGCAGGTTGATATAAACCGATAACCATCTCTCTAAGTCCGTTTGCTTCTTCGGAAACTTCCATGCACCTGGCGCTGCTTCTAACCAATCAGTAAAACTGATCACTTGTGGCAAAAAGGCAATGTGACTAGGCAGATCTTTTGGTCGGTTTTGCTCTAAGGCCTTTCTCACCCCAATCAGTGGACCAGCAGTACTCAGTACCACTAAAGGGCGCTGATTCGTTTGCACTGCACAATCCCAGATCCCTTGAGCCAGCTCGGTAAGCGCATGGCTATCAGGCGTAACTGCCCATGTCAGCGGCTGCTTTTGCTGTGAAATGGTGGGAAAGGGCTGGGGCATTACAGGGGATAAATGATTGGCATTTTAGGGTTGATTTTGAAACTGTTTGTGAAATTTAGGCAGACTGTTTCGCTTATTGCTAATATAAGCCTTGTAATACCCCATTTAAATAAGTTGCTAAATAAGTCTAAACAAGGAATTTCCATGAGTGCCGGCATTAAATATGTAACTGACGCCTCTTTTGAACAAGACGTCCTCAAATCCGATAAACCTGTTCTGCTCGACTTCTGGGCTGAGTGGTGCGGTCCTTGCAAAATGATTGGCCCTATCCTGGAAGAGCTTTCTGGTGAGTATGGCGATAAGTTGCAAATCGCAAAAATGAACGTGGATGAGAACCAAGGCGTACCCGCCCAGTTCAATATTCGCGGCATTCCGACCTTAATTCTATTCAAAAATGGCACTGTAGCTGCTCAAAAAGTAGGCGCTTTGGCCAAATCCCAGTTGACTGCATTTATTGATAGTCATCTGTAAATAGTCCCACACCACAGGTTCACCAGTTGAGCCTGTGGTTTTTATCCCCTCTGCGTACTTGTCAGGCTCATTTTTTAGTGTAGTATTGCGTTTATTAGCAGTTCAGCACCTTTTTCGGTGCAGCCATTTCCAGCAATTTTCCTCCCCCTTCTTTTAAGTACATCTCCCAAATTCTGTCTTCCCCTATCTGCGTGATTTAAATCAGCGCAGCGATACCCCAAAACAAATTCCCTTATTCATTTTTATCTTTATCAACACCCGAGAACCACATGCAATTAACTGAACTCAAAGTCCTCCACGTTTCCGCTCTACTTGAGATGGCAGCTAGCTTGGAGATTGAAAATACCCAACGGATGCGCAAACAAGAATTGATGTTTGCCATTTTGAAGAAACGCGCTAAAGCCGGTGAAATGGTTTTTGGTGATGGCACATTAGAAGTGTTGCCAGATGGCTTTGGTTTCTTGCGCTCTCCTGAAGCCTCTTACATGGCTTCTCCTGACGATATTTATATCTCTCCTGCGCAGATCCGCCGCTTTAATCTGCACACTGGTGACAGCGTGGAAGGTGAAGTACGCACCCCTAAAGATGGTGAGCGTTACTTTGCCTTAGTCAAGGTCGACAAGATCAATGGTTTAGCTCCTGAGGCCCTCAAGAACCGCATCATGTTTGAGAACCTCACGCCACTACACCCGAATCGCACAGTTCTTTTAGAGCGCGATATCAAGGCAGAAGAAAACCTCACCGGTCGCATCATCGACATGATCTCCCCAATCGGCTTTGGCCAACGGGGTTTGATTGTGTCCTCACCTAAATCTGGTAAGACGGTGATGATGCAGCACATCGCCCACGCCATTGCTGCCAATCACCCGGATGCGATCTTGATTGTTCTCCTGGTGGATGAGCGTCCTGAAGAAGTTACCGAGATGCAGCGCTCTGTTCGTGGTGAAGTCGTGGCCTCTACATTTGACGAGCCAGCTGTGCGTCACGTTCAAGTTGCTGAGATGGTGATTGAAAAAGCCAAACGCTTAGTGGAGATGGGTAAAGATGTGATCATCTTGCTTGACTCGATTACCCGCCTTGCGCGCGCATACAACACGGTGATTCCTTCATCGGGCAAAGTGTTATCTGGTGGTGTCGACGCCAATGCTCTGCAACGTCCAAAACGCTTCTTCGGTGCGGCTCGTAATATTGAAGAAGGTGGTTCCTTAACCATCATCGCTACTGCCCTGATTGAAACCGGTAGCCGCATGGATGACCTTATTTATGAGGAATTCAAAGGCACGGGTAATATGGAAGTGCACCTAGAGCGCCGTTTGGCTGAACGTCGTGTTTATCCATCGATCAATCTCAATAAGTCCGGCACCCGCCGCGAGGAATTGCTGGTCAAGGCTGAAAACCTCCAAAAAATCTGGGTATTACGTAAATTACTGGCCGATATGGACGATATCGAGGCAATGAACTTCATTGTGGATAAGCTCAAATCGACTAAAAACAACGGTGAATTCTTCGACTTAATGCGTCGCGGAGGCTAATTTAGAGCTACAGGAGGCCTGGAATGTCCATTTCAGGTTGTTTTAGCTCCTAAAAGTGCGCTTTGTTGTTGATTTCATGGCATAATTTCGCCTTTGTTGCACCAAATAATTACCTTTACTGCTTTTAAAACTTGGGAAAGTATTTCAGCCAATTTGGCTAAAACGGCTCCCCGCTCATAGGACTCACAATGAAACCTGGCATTCACCCCGAATATCGCGAAATCGTCTTTGTAGACGTTTCTAATAACTTCAGCTTCAAGACTCGCTCCACCATGTCCACTAAAGAGAAAATCAAGTGGGAAGATGGCAATGAATATCCATTGGCCAAGATCGAGACTTCATCTGAATCACATCCTTTCTACACTGGTACCCAAAAAATCATGGATACCGCTGGTCGTGTTGAGAAATTCCGTCAGAAATTCGGTACCAAGGCTGTTGCTAAGTCTACCGGTGATGGCGCTGCTAAAACAGCCGAGAAAAAAGCGGCTGCTGCAGAAGCTAAGGCTGCTGAAAAGACAGCTAAGAAGAAGGCTTAAAACACTTCTATTCGCAGGGTATGTGAAATACCTTCTCTGCGAGATAATCAAGGCAGCGTTTGCTGCCTTTTTTATTTTTCGCTTTACCTTTCGCTATACCTTTCGCTATACCTTTCGCTATACCAATAGATTCGCCCTTTAATAAAGTCCATGGTTAAACTCACCGCCGCCGCTACTAAATCGATTCCGCGTATCGTTATCTTTGCGTTGACCTTGGTCTATGGCTTTGTTGGTCTGTTCTTTCGGGACCCTTGGAAAAATGAAGATGCGATTGGTTTTGGTGGGATGTGGAGTTTATTTCGTGGCAACTCGATGGATTGGGTGGTTCCACACTTAGCCGGTCGTGATATTTCCTTAGGTACGCCACTACCCTATTGGATGGGTGCTACCCTGATTAAATTATTTGGCCCATGGATTGGCGCTGCTAATGCGGCACGCTTATATTCAGCAATTTGCTTTTTTGCCGCTGCACTTGCCATTTGGTATGCCACTTATCTCTTAGGGCGTCGTAGTGAAGTTCAACCTATGGCGCTTGCTGTGGGTGGTCAACCGAATTTGAAGAGCTACGGGATGACATTGGCGGATGGCGCCTTACTCATCTTCTTAGCTTGTGTAGGTCTTGCTCAGCGTGCTCACGAAACCACGCCAATGATGGCGCAACTCATGGGTATCAGTATCGTGCTCTACGGCACAGTCCGAGGTTTAGATAGACCATGGCAAGGTGGTATTTGGACAGGTCTGGGTATTGCCATTGTTGCTCTCTCCAGTAATCTCACTCTCAGCTTAATCATTGTTAGCGCTACCATCATTGCGGTCATTGCGAGCAATGCAAAACTGCGCTTTCGTTGGACTCTCACCAGTACGGTGATCGGTTTAATCGGTTTTGCAATTTGGCCAATCGTTTGGTATCTGGCCGACCTTCCAATTCAGTGGCGGCATATTGCTGAAGAAGGTTGGCGCAATATGCCAGAGATGCGGGCAAGCCCTTCGCTTGAGTCCCTTAGCTTCTTGAGCGTGAACTTCTGGGCTTATGCATGGCCGGTGTGGCCGCTGGCGATCATCTCGTTGGCCCACTGGGGTCGTGTAAGGGAGGCAGGTACTTGGCGCGCTCCGCACCTTTGCATTCCTCTGAGTCTATTTATCGGAAGCTTGATTTATGTTTTGTTTCGTTCAGAAGCCAATGAACATGACTTGTTGATTCTGATTCCGAGCTTATCGATCATTGCTGCCTTTAGCCTGCCAATCCTGAAACGCAGCATGATCAGCTTTATCGATTGGTTTGCGATGTTTAGCTTTACGGTGATTGCGCTAGCGATTTGGATTATTTGGTTAGCTAAAGTGACCGGCTATCCAGAGTCTACTGCTGCCAACTTGGCGCGTCTGCTACCAGGATTTGAGTTTCAATTTAACCTTCTTGGATTATTAGTCGCGTTGGTGATTACTGGTATGTGGCTTGCAGTAGTGCGCTGGAGAACCTCGCGTGCCCCTAAAGAAATCTGGCGTTGCCTGATTATCTCTGCAGCAGGCACTACCTTGATGTGGGTGTTATTGATGACCTTATGGCTACCAACAATTAACTATGCCAAAACCTATCGTCAAGTATCTGCGCGTCTAGCTCAGGTAGTCCCCTCTGGCGGTGGCTGTATCGACACTAGTAATATCGGCTTTGCACAGCTCGCCTCTTTTCAGTACTTTACTAAACTCACTTTACGTGATGATTCTAATTGCCCTTGGATGTTGACCCATACCCAATCTGAAGCAAAAGCCTACGCCAAACTCAACAATAAAAAACTTCGTCTCCTTTGGGAAGACCGTCGTGCAGCTGACCGCGACGAACGCTTGCGTCTTTACGAAGTCATTCCGGAATAAAGAGTGCTGCACTTTAAATTATCGCGTTTGCGCGAGGATGTTCCTGCCATACTCAAACTCGCCGGGCCTATACTGATTGGTCAATTAGCCGTCATTGCTTTTGGTGTTTTAGATACCGCCATGACGGCGCGTTATTCTGCCGAAGATTTAGCGGCACTCGCGATGGCCTCAGCCATCTATATCAGCATCTATGTAGGCTTAACTGGCGTAGTCTCTGCCCTTGCCCCAATTGCAGGACAACTCTTTGGTGCAAAGCGCCATTCAGAAATCGGTGAAGAAGTTCGGCAGGCTACCTGGCTTGCCATGGGCTTAACAGTTCTTGGCTGCTTAATCCTAATCAATGCAGATCATGTGCTTGCGATTTCTCGTGTGAGTTCTGATATTGAAGGCAAAGCCAGGTTGTATCTTGATATTTTGGCCATTGGCTTACCGGCAAGTATGGCAATGCGCGTATTGATGGCCCTACATAATGCGGTCTCGCGTCCAGCAGTCATTACTATCATTCAGCTAATTGGCCTAGGCTTAAAAATTCCACTGAACTTACTGTTTATTTATGGCGGCTTTGGCATTGAAGCCATGGGAGGTCCTGGCTGCGCTGTAGCCACTGTCATCATCAGCTGGTTATGGCTACTGATGACCTTAGGGTTCGTTCTATTTGATCGCTTTTATAGACCCTTTGAGATCTTTGTACGCTTTAGCATGCCAGACTGGCATCGTATTTGGACGCTCCTAAAACTAGGTGCCCCGATTGGCTTTAGCTACCTGATTGAAGTGACTTCATTTACTTTTATGTCTCTGTTCATTGCGCGACTTGGCACTACTGCGTTAGCGGGACATCAAATCGTAGCCAATATGGGGACGGTGATTTATATGGTGCCGCTCTCTCTATCGATTGCGACCATGACGCTAGTCTCTCAATCGATTGGCGCAAATAAACCAGAACGTGCCGAAGAGATTGGCTGGTCCTCTGTTTTCTTCACAACAGCTCTATGTATTACGATTGGTATCGCCGTGTGGTTGTTCAGAATGCAATTATTAGATCTGTATGATCCACCCGCAGAAGTGAAAGTCTTTTCAATTCCCCTATTCTTATTTATCGCCTTCTATCAAGTCTTTGATGCTTTGCAAGTGACTGCAGCCTTTATTTTGCGGGCTTATCGTATTGCATTCTTACCCATGCTCATTTACGCCGGATCGCTTTGGGGTGTGGGCTTGGGAGGTGGTTACTTAATGGGCTTTAATGTCTTTGGCAATACGCCGGCATTCTTGCAAGGGGCCAATGGATTTTGGGCTGGCAATAGCATCAGCCTAGGCTTGGCTGCCTGCTTTCTGCTTTATCTCTTTAGAAGAACGGCGGAGCGCTATGAAAAAACGCATCCGCCGGTTGAGGTCTGAAAACACTCAGGGCGTTTTCTTAGCTTACTTACTTAATTACTTACTTGCTTGCTTACTTACTTATAAACTTTTAAAGTAGAAGCATCATCATCCAAGCGACGCTTGAGGTTGCGTTCATAACCCGCTGAGCCTGGGTTATTGGTAATGAAATTTTGTGCTGCCAGGTTTTTACGCACATCTTCTGCTAAATCTAAGGAAGCCAGTTTCATTAACTTCGCCATGCTCGGTTTGAAAGCATTGTCTTTACCATCAATTCTGACCTCTTTACCCTCGCCAGAGGCCACAAATGAGGCAATGATCTGAGTTGACTGCGTATCAACTACATTAAAGTCGACTGTGACATCTAAGACAACTTGCTGAGAAGAGGACTTGGTTCCAGGAATGTCATCGGTGTTATCTACTACGGAGATCTCTACTAAGACACCATAGAGTACATAGTTGGCATCTGGAAAATCGCCAGCCTTAATCCGTTTCACAATATCAAAATACTCATCACCTTGATTCGGCGCGACTGTTGATGGTTTAGCCTGCACTACTTTATAACCAGACTTAATTAATAAGCCACGAATTGGATTTGCTAAATAGCGTAGCTCCCCATATTCCATCTTGCTTTCATAGCCTGACTTTTTCTGGCTCTGCGTTTCCACATTCGAAGCCGAATTGCTATTACCTCCCGGATCTACCGGCGTAATGATGGGGCCTGTTCCTGGCGCAGTCGCTTTTGGATCAGCTAGATTAGTGAACTTCACCGGAAATGCGGAAGAGTTTGGGCCCCCCGTTAAGGCAGAGGCATCTGCTTTATCTGCATCGACTTCAATAGACTTTGGTGTGATAGTTGAAATGACATTGTTATTGGTCTTGTGACGAGTCTCTTCAATAAAAATCAGGTTCTTACCTTCTTTTTTAAAGTAGATATCGGTCACAGCAATAGTCTTAGAGTCTGCTTTAAGGGCTTCAGCGCTAATGACAGGATTCTTGGGGGGATCTGCCGGTACCTGACCAACAATAGCTTGCTCCGGTACTGCAGCTGGCGGCTTCGAAGCACAGCCAGCTAGGCACGCTAGGCTAAGGCCAATGGATGCTAGAAAGGTTCTCTGGATCAATTGCATGAATTCATATCCTTCATTAGCGGGTTGCCGTCTTACGAATTTCTTTTTCATCAGACCACTCGAGTAAGCCCGATTCGTTATTGATGAGATTGAGGTTAAAGACGTAGTACACATCTTTGACATCCTTCGTATTCTTCACAATAGAAGCAATCGAGCCTTCAATCCGATATTGCGCACCCTGCATATTGCCGGTTTTGGCAATCGTATTGCTCTTATATAAGCCAGACTGATTTTGGCGCTTTAACTCATCCGTTTGATTCTGCATCTCAGAAACGCTTACTGCAAAACGGACCTGTCCACTCTTGGTTAACTGGGTACGGATCTTGTCAGTAATCACGCGCGTATCGATGTATTCAGAGGTCTTATTCTTCACATCAGCCAGAGTCACAATGGGCGCATCTTTGCTACCCGAGATAGCTTTGGATTGCAGCAAAGATCGGGTCATTGCCTCAGCAATCATTTGCAGATCGGTTGAGCCATAGTTGGCATTGACAGTCTCCACTGCCTTCGCATCACCATAACGAACTTGCGGTCCAGAGCATGCTGCGAGCAACGCTGCAAAGATTGCAACTGAGGATATATGGATAGTTTTAGTGTGCATTTTCATGATTATTCTCAATCAGCTTTTAGTTTATTTGTATTGATTTAATTCAAAACGGAAATCGCTTGCATCTGGTGTTGGGGCAATGCCCATGATAACGGTCGTCTGACCCTTACCAACGGTCACCGGCTTCCATGCCTCTTCATCAGTGACAGTCATACCATTCTTGCCAATCCATTTGAAGCGATAGGCTACTAAATTGGATTTACTCTCATTTTGAATCGTCACCTGCGCAGTCAGAACGCCATTACGCATGAGGCTACGCATATCGGTAATTTGAATACTATCGGTATCCCCTGTTCGCAAAGTCATATCCTTCATTGAAGGAGTAGAGCTACAGGCAATCAGTGTCAATGCTGCCAATAGGCTAAGAAGGTATTTTTTCATGCTCGAGTTTCCTAATTAAAAAGCTGCTGAAAGCTATTGAGTAAATTGGGCGGCTCATCCGGTTTCAACCCTTCCATATTACCGCTTGCAGGACCTGGCGTGGGATTGCTTACCGGTGCTACTGGGTCTGGTGCCTTGACTGGTAAAGCATCTATAGGTTGTATAGGTTCTATGGGTGCTGGGATAGGCGTACCAATCACCTGGGGGATGGCGACGGGCTGTTTAGGTAATGCCGCTGGGTCATTTGACGTGAGGACGCTGGCTTTGTTTCTAAACATCCGAATATAGACGACGTTATAACCACCGACTAAATTGACCGTTTGGCTTTGAATCACGCCCGAGGGTAAGGTGAACTTCAGTATCGTTGGCCCAATAGGTAATCCCATCCGAGCCATAAAGGTCTGTGCTGGCAAGGTACTCCAATGACGGACATCCGTCACATTAATTGCTTGTAATCCATAACCGGTAATCAAGCCAGCAATGGCGCCAATAATTGCAGCCGTATTGTTGTTTTGATTATTTTGACTGTTTCTTCTGGCGGCTTGTTGTGCAGACTGATCGGCGGCATACTGCGCCGCCAACGATACTAGCGCTCTCGTACTTGCCCTCAAGACATAACCTGGCATCTCATCTTGTAGATTCTTTCTAGCCATGGAATCAATGCTGGCTACTAACTCTGGATTTGCAACCCGATCACCAAGCTGAACAAAATTCGGCGTATAGCGCTCGGTAGATTTTTCAATCGATGGCAAAGTTAAGGTAACTAATTTAGGGTGGCCGCCAAAATTAAAGGTCTGGCTAATACGTTGAGGAGTGATTTTAGGGATATAACCAGTATCAATAATGATCAAGGTATCAGCAAAACTTTTTTTACGTTGGTTAGCAATATTGGAATCTAACTTAGCAATACTGGTTTTGAAAAAACTCACTGAGGGGCGTAACTCGATTGCCAGACGGTATCCTGGGGCTGCCAAGCTAGCCTCCCCTTGTGACTCATGAATAAAGCCTGATAGGTAATAAGCGCCTGGATTTTGATACGAGTTCTTCATACTGCGCGTTTCTTCATCATCTAAGAGATTAATGGGGTAGCCATTAATATCCTGAATGCGACTAGTGGCGCCTTTGGTATTCCGATTATTTTGCTGCTCCTGCTCTGTTCTGGATACCGCACTGACTTTGCTTTGAATCAGCTCCTCAATGACCTTCTCGCGCTGAGCCATCTTTTTAGCCTCAACCATGGCATCGTTCCAACGCCCCTGCGTTAGATGATTCAAGGCCAGTGTTTGACTCAGAAAGCTGACTTCATAGGGCTTGGGATCGTAATTACTGCTAAAGCCCTCAGACAAAACATAGGAGCTCATATCAGAAAAGGAGCGCTTAAGTTTGTCATTAGTGCTGCGTTCCCATTGCTCAACTTGTTGATCGGCTATGAGTAAGTTTTGCGTACTACTCGGAATTTGTCCTGGGCCTTGCAGACGTTGTACTTCACCCATCTCTAAGTAATAGAGGGTATTTTTATCTTTAAATGCTGACTGAATCGCTGCAGTAGTATTTTGTAGATCACCATTCTTGAACTGATCCTTGGACTCATTCATCTTCACTTGCTGAGTTTGTGTTGCACAACCCACCAATAAAAGCATGCTCATAATGCAGCCGAGTTTAGAAAAGTCTAATGCTGAAAATTTAGGCAAATTTAGTCGATTAAAAGAAGATGTTTGAGTAATGGGTTTTCAATCGAATGTATTGGAGTTGTCTAAGCCTATCCTATTCCCTTTCTGATATAACGCGCTCAAATTGACAAAAGCTGACAAGAAAATAGCTGAATTAGGGCTCTAGATTAAGGCTCTAATTTAGCGCCAGACTGAATCACGATCCGACTCCACTTACGGGATTCTGAGGCTATTAGCTTAGAAAGTTCTTGGGGGCTTCCTGGAGCAGGCTCTAGCCCGCCTGCGAGAAGCCTATTTCTGACTTCTGGCTTCACTAAGGTCTGACGGGTTAACTGATTTAGGCGCTTTTGAATTGGCAGAGGTAAGTTCGCCGGCGCCATTAAAGAGAACCAGGAGACTGCTTCAAAACCCGGTAAACCCTGCTCCGCTAGCGTCGGGATTTCTGGGGCTGCAGGTGAACGCTTTAAGGTCGTCACACCCAAAGCTTGGACTTCCCCCGCTTTAATCAGAGGGAGCGATGAGGACAGATTATCAAAGAGCATAGTAATGCGTCCGCTGATGAGGTCTGGTAGAGACTGAGCACGCCCTTTATAGGGAATATGGCGGATTTGAATACCGGCCATCTCTTTCAATAATTCACCAGACATATGCAGTGAGGTACCTACGCCGGATGAGCCAAACGTCAGTTGATTTGGCTTGGCCTTTGCAAGCTCGATCAACTCATGAACATTGATAATGCCTGATTGCTTATTCACAATTAAGACATTCGGAGTGCTTGCCAAAAAACTAATAGGGGTGAAATCCTTAACTGGATCAAAGGACATCTTTTCATAAAGGGCGCCATTAATGGCGTGTATCCCTACGGTACCAATCAGCAAGGTATAGCCATCAGGTTCACTTTTAGCCACCAGATCAGCGCCAATATTGCCACCGTAACCAGGACGGTTCTCTACCAAGACTGGCACGCCTAAGCTTTGTTGCCAACTTTCCGCTAAGACACGTGCCAAGATATCGGGTGCCCCACCGGGAGTAAAGGTGACAATGATGCGGATAGCCTGCTTGGGCCAAGCATTCGTTGTTGGTTTACCTTGTGCATTGGCAGCGCAAATACTGAACCAAGTGAAGTAGAAAAATAAGAGGCACTTGGCCACTTTAGAAAATTGCATTACCTAAGTCTAATACTAAATAGCAGAAATTTAGAAGGCAAAGCGATTACGCAGCCAGAGCCAACCGTCATACTGAATGGGATCATCAGCACATTGACCAATACCGCACTCGAGAAGTGTCGATAGCAAATTCGCAAATACCAGCAGAATAAAAAGAATCACCAAAGTATTAGCAAACACTGATCGAGAGCGAACCTCTCGATTGGGTAGCATTAATAAAATCGCTTGACCCGCTAATAAGCCCAAATACCCAACGAATGCCCAAGTATAAAAATGCAGTTCAAGAAAGGTAGCACCATAACCCTTATCACCTGGCAATACATGTAAAAGGACTTGGCGTAAGGAAACCATCATCCCCACTAAGCCCCCCAAAATTGCCCAGCCATAATGCGACGAATGTGCTCCAAAACGAATGTTGAGCACTATTGCAAAACCAATAATGACAAAGCCAAGGCGTTGCATTAAACATAATGGGCAAGGAAGTTCGCCAAAATACAGTTGATCTACAAACGCATATGACAGCACACCTACAACGGCAAGCAAGGCTAGCTGATTACCTAGCGCAGCCAAAGAGGGAAACGCAAATTTGCTCATGATCGCTTACAAGCTGATGTTGAGATGATTAGTGGCATGAAAGCGGAACCAGTAAATCAGAATTCCTACCGTGAAAGCCAATACTATTAATGCAGCAAGGCGTTTCCCAAACCAGGCTAAGACTAGTCCGATGAAAGCCGTCAGAAAAGGAAGGAACATATACATAATCGAATTTTAGCGTAGCTTATCCAGAACGCAGCGCAATTAACCTATTTTTCGGGGGGTGTTCTGCCTCAGCCCATCCCCCAATAAAATCAGGCGCTCATTAACTAATTTTGGTCCTGAAGTTTACTAGGCCTTCGACACTGCCCTCTAGCACATCACCCTTTTGTACAGGACCTC
>Ga0194047_10001748_pt1 | contig 12953 bp, 12 predicted proteins | sample JunL225m_MetaG_2_FD_160070 | JGI IMG/M metagenome (GOLD analysis project Ga0194047, IMG submission 160070) | Anoxic zone freshwater microbial communities from boreal shield lake in IISD Experimental Lakes Area, Ontario, Canada - Jun2016-L221-5m | ecosystem: Environmental > Aquatic > Freshwater...
ATTAAATGTATTCGATAATGCTTTTGCCATAAATAAAATAGATACGACTGAATATTTTAATCAATTAAAGGGGAATAAACTCAATGCTTGGTTTGAGAATGGGTCTATTTCTAAAATGCGTACCAAAGGCAATGCAGAAAATATCTATTTTGCTTTAGACAACGACAAAAAATTTATTGGAGTAAACCATTCCAATGCTCAAATTATTGAAATTACATTCGAAAACAATGAACCCGCAAAAGTCATATTTAGAAATCAACTTACTGGCAATATGAGTCCTATAGGGAAAATACCTAAGGCCGATTTAAAAATTCGTGGTTTTAAATGGCAAGAAACACGGAGGCCAAAAACGAAATTAGATTTAAGTCCTAATTTTCATTAACCTAACCTTATTCTTGTACTGATTTCTCAAGCATCAAATAGGCTTTAATAAACCCATCTATTTCTCCATCCATAACCGGGCCTATATTACCAACTTCATAATCGGTACGATGATCTTTGATCATTTTATAAGGATGAAAAACATAGGAACGAATTTGACTTCCCCACTCTATCTTTTTCTTATTGGCATTAGAAGCATTCAAAGCTTCTTGTTTTTTGCGCATTTCGGCTTCATACAATCTACTCTTCAACATTTTCATGGCAATTTCTCTATTCTCACCTTGTGTTCTTGATTGCTGACATTCTACGATAATACCAGAAGCGTGTCTTAATCTAACAGCGGTCTCTACTTTATTTACATTTTGGCCCCCTTTACCACCACTTCTGTAAAATTCCCATTCAATATCTGCTGGATTCACTATGATCTCAATGGTATCATCAATTAATGGATAAACATAAACGGAAGCAAAAGAAGTGTGTCTTCTAGCATTGCTATCAAACGGAGAAATTCGTACCAAGCGATGCACGCCAGATTCGGCTTTTAGAAAACCATATGCAAAAGGGCCATCAAATTGTAGGGTGGCCGACTTGATACCTGCGCCATCTCCTTCTTGATAATCCAAGGAGCTCACTGTCCAACCCTGTTTTTCACCATACATCGTATACATACGCAGTAACATCTCCGCCCAATCCTGACTTTCGGTACCTCCTGCACCTGGATTTATTTGTAAAATGGCTGGAAGTTCGTCTTCTGGTTTGTTTAAAGTGCTTTTGAATTCAGCTTCTTCAATAGATACGACTGCTTTATTAAATGCTTCCTGTGTTTCTTCTTCTGTGGCATCGCCTGCTTTCCAAAAATCAAATAAAACGACAAAATCTTCTAAATTGGATTCAACGTATTGAAACATATTCATCCAATACTCATTGAGTTTGATTTCCTTCATCGTGCTGGTTGCACGTGTATTGTCATCCCAAAAGCCGGGAGATAATGACAATTGCTTATCGGTGGTTACTTTATAAAGTCTGTTATCGACGTCAAAGAAACCTCCTTAGGACACTCACTTGGTCCTTCATGCGCTTAATTTGTTCTATCGTCATGTTAAGTTCTTATAAGTCTATTAAAAGACTCTTGTTTAAAAAATAAAAAATACTACAAGCCTCATAAGCCGGATTCTGTTTCTAAACTATCATTTATCTAGCCCCAACATTGCTGGTGGGGTCTTGCTGCCTACCCTGGAACTTGAACGAGTCGTTCTTAAGCGCTCCTTTACGTGGCATTACAGCACCCAAGGTTTACCCTATAAAACAATTACTTGTCTTATTCGTGAGCTCTTACCTCACGTTTTCACCTTTTCCCCTTGCGAGGTAGTTATTTTCTGTGGCACTTTCTCTGTCCCGATTACTCGGGACGCCGGCTATTGACCGGTGGGTTACCCTATGCTGTCCGGACTTTCCTTGGCAATTGCTTGCCACGATAGTTCGGGTTTGTAGTAGTGCAAAGGTAGTAAAATATAATTTGGTAAGAAATTGGCTATTTGTAGGTGTCAATTAGGGGATGGTAGAACAAAAGACGAACTCAAAAAAGACAGCTCCTATTAAAGGTAAAAACCTACCCATTAGTATTCAAAAAACACTTCGGTAGCACCATAGCCATAAAAATCTGAATATTGATTGATAAATTGCTTAACCCCTTTTTTAACTTTTAATAAATCGTGTATTTCAGCTTTCAATTTACCTTTCCCAACTCCATGTATAATAACCATGGAGGGTAAATTATTGAGTTGGGCCAACTCCAACCACTTTTCAAATTCTTCCAACTGAAATTGTAAAATTTCGACATTGCTTAAATGACTATGCTGATCCATTATTTTTTCAATATGTAAATCAATCACGCTTCGAGCGGCTTGAATATTTTGTTTTATTTTACTAACATCATACACTTTATAACCTGCATTCCTTAAAACATCTATAGCTATATGATTGTCTTCGGCTTTGTCAGGATAGGTTTCAAATAATGGATAGCTGATGGTTGTTTTATTATCTTCCTTTAATACTTCCACTTTTTGAAACAGCTGCTTAGGTTTTAATTTTAATTGTGTTTCAAAATGGGCTGCCTTTTTTTTATGGGGCTCTATTAAAGAAAAATCAATGGCAAAACTTGGGCTATCATTTACGGATGCAAAAGGAATATCATGAATATAAAAATCGGTGAATGGAGCAATCGTTGATTCTATAGAAAAGTCAACAGCCCCTGAAAAAGCTTGTTCATAAACAAATTGATAACCCACTCTAGTTCTGTTGGATAAGTATATTTTTATACTTTCTACTATTTCATCATTAAAATCGTCTAAACTAAATTTAGGGATTAAATTAAGCAACACCCCCTCTTCTTCTTTAGCATCATTTTTTTGAATCTTTTCTTTTGGAATTTGGTCTACAAATATTTTCTGAGGTGCTTTTTTTTCTGGGAATAATTTCTTTTCTGTAAACCTTTTAAAATAGGGAAAATCTATTTGATCCATATAGGCTGGGAACTTAACCCCACGCACTTCTATCATCACCATGGTGTCATTCATGATTTCTATAATTCGGCCCTCTTCATTACTATGTAATACTAAAATTTCATCCCCTACCTGATACTTCATAAAGGATTTTATTAAACGTTTGTTTCTTTAGACAATAAACTGTTTTTTCGTCCATAATAACTGTACAATATGAGCCCAATGGCCATCCAGCATAAAAACCAAACCCAACTGATAGGTGGAATTTCTATCATTAAATACAAACAGCATAAAGCACCAATAATAGGAATAATAGAAAATTGATGAATAAAAGTTAAAATAGAAACAACCGTTAAAATGACAATAAATAATAAGAATAAGAATTCTTGAAAATGCTGAATAGAAAAATTGGCAAGATCCTCTTGAATTCTGTATTTAGCAAAATAAATAAAAATAATAGATAGCAATGGGATGATAAATTTACCATTGATATAGGGCAATCTAAATGCTTGCTTAATTCCTGATGGAGCTATTTTAGGCAATACCAATACCCCGAAACAAACCAACACAAAGGCAAATAAAGTACCGATGCTTGTTAAATCGGTCATTCGGCTAATGGACATAAATAAAGAAGGGATACCTACAAAAAAGCCAGTAACAATGGTGGCAAAACCAGGGGTACCAAATTTAGGATGAACTTTAGAAAATTTCTTTGGCAATAAACCATCTCTACTCATGCTCATCCAAATTCTTGGTTGACCCAATTGGAATACTAGTAATACACTGGTCGTGGCCACCACCGCACTAATGGAAATAATGTATCCAATTTTGTGTAAGCCCAATCTTTCAAATACAAATGCTAAAGGGTCATCCACTTTTAATTCGGTATACTGTACCATACCTGTTAAAACCAAAGCAATTAAAATATATAACACCGTACAAATAACTAATGAGTAAATCATACCTCTCGGCAAATCTCTTTGCGGATTCTTACATTCCTCTGCCGTAGTAGAGATCGCATCAAAACCAATATAGGCATAAAAGACAGCCGATACACCTGCTAAAACCCCAGTAAATCCATTGGGTAAGAATGGATCCCAGTTTTTGGTATCCACATAATAGAAGCCTAAAATAATTACAAAAACAATGACTATTATTTTAAAGATGACCATAAAGTTGGTACTCTTTTTACTTTCCTTAATACCTATATAAGCCAATATCGTTATTAATGCTACAATGATAAAAGCAGGCGTATTCAAAATAACTCTCCATGATCCTATCATTGGTGCATGGTTGATGGCATCATAGCCAATTCTGGCAATTTTGCTAAAGGTTTCTGGTGTACCCCCTGCCGCTAAATGTTTAACTGCTTCCTCATACCCTTGTTGGGCTTGATCGTAATTGGTAGATAACCAACCTGGAAGATGAATATGGAATCCTTCTAATAAATTTACAAAATAACCACTCCAACTTATCGCTACTACAATATTTCCAATGGCATATTCTAATATCAATGCCCATCCTATAATCCATGCAATTAATTCTCCAAAAGTAACATAAGCATAAGTATATGCACTTCCCGCTATAGGTACTCTGCTAGCAAATTCGGCATAACATAAAGCACTAAATCCACAAGTAATGGCAGTAATTACAAATAATAAAGAAATGCCTGGGCCACCATGATAGGCAGCAGTACCAATGGTCGAAAATATACCTGCACCCACAACAGCAGCAATACCCATAAAAGTTAAATCCCTCACCCCTAAAACTCTTTTTAATCCGCTGGCACTATGTCCATCTGTTAATCCTAAAGCTGCTTCTGCTTGAATTTTCTCAATTGATTTCTTCCTAAATAAATTCATCATCAGCAAGGGATTATTGATTTCGATTCATTAAATAATTAGCCAATTCTATTAATGGCTTCTTCCGATCGCTTGTAACTGCTATAGATTCTAAATGCTCAAATGCTTTTTTAAGGTAGACCGCTTTACTATTTTCGGCCCAAGTATCAATTTCGCAGGCTTTAAAAATAGCAAGTACTTTTTCAACTTTATCTTCTGCATCCGATTTCAACAAAGCTTCTAATGCTAATTTTTGAGCCGAATTGGCTACTTCCAATGCATGAATTAATAAAAATGTTTTTTTATTTTGTTTGATGTCTCCACCTGGTTCTTTTCCAAACAGCGCCGCATCTCCAAAGGCATCTAAATAATCATCCTGCACCTGAAACGCAATACCAATATTTTTACCAAATTCATATAAGTGTTTGCAATTGGAAGTACTTGCCCCTCCAATAATGGCGCCCATTTCTAAACTAGCGGCTAATAATACAGATGTTTTTAAAGTAATCATGTGAATGTATTCCTCCATGGTCACTTTTTCCATTTTTGAATAATCCATATCCAATTGTTGTCCTTCACAAACTTCTTTTGCTGTGGTATTAAACAATTCTAAAATTTTAGATAAATGGGAGGATTGTATTTTTTGCAAATATTCATAAGCTCTCACCAACATTACATCCCCTACCAAAATTGCCGTATTACTGTCGTATTTGGTATGTACGGTTGCTTTGCCCCTTCTTAAGGAAGCATCGTCCATGATATCATCATGGACCAATGAAAAATTATGAAATAATTCTACTGCATTCGCTAAATGATAGGCATCCTCATGAATCTCATTAAACAACTCATTGCCTAATAAACATAATACAGGTCTTATTCTTTTGCCCCCTATACTAAGAAAATATTCACTAGGCTCATATAAGGTAGCAGGACTAGACGGGAAAAGATTGGTATCAAAACCCTTGTTAAAAGTGACTACTAATTCTTGAAAACTATGCATACTACAAACCTAATCATATTTCGTAAGATTCCCTACCCCAGCCAAAGCAAGTTTAAAAAAAATTAGCATTTATTAAACAGTTTATGTTTAATAAATCCCCTTAAATTTGTGTACCCCAACTGAAACATAATGATAAAAAAGCATTTACTATTTACCTTATTTACTATATTCTTTTTCCAAAAATTAATTGCTCAAGATTTTACTTTAGATACCCCTGTCAATAGAAATTTACATTTGTATGCAGATGGATATACAAAGTCGATTGGCGTTAAAATGTACCCCGGTGCTTTATCCTATAAAAGTTTTTATAAGCTCAATAAAGCCATTGAAGCCTCAGGCTATATTACACTGGATGGTTTTTGGTTATCAATTTTAAATGAAATACATACCCCCATTAAAGAAGACAATCAATTGTCTTGGTATATTGGATATGGAGGTCATTTAGGTATTTGGAGCGAGGAGTGGAGAAAGAAAAATAATACCCTAGACAAATCTAATATCTCGGTTGGATTTGATGGAATCATTGGACTTGATTATAAGGTGAAGAATTCTCCATTAAATCTAAGTATTGATTGGCAACCTTCTTTTAGTATTATACAAGGCTATTTCAAAAATCAAGGGGGAATAGGAATTCGTTATACACTCAAGTAGCCAGATTGTTAAACTACAATTAAACTTTATTCAAACTAAATAAAGAATCTACAAATTCATCTTTATCAAATAGCAATAAATCTTTTATTTGCTCTCCTACACCAATATATTTTACAGGAATTTTACATTGATGTGCAATAGCCAATACCACTCCACCTTTTGCAGTACCATCTAGTTTTGTTATAGCGAGTGCTGTTACCTGGGTCACTGCCATAAATTGTTTGGCTTGTTCTAATGCATTTTGTCCTGTAGAACCATCTAACACTAATAAAACTTCATGTGGAGCATCTGGCAATTGCTTTTGAATGACTCTTTTTATTTTATTGAGCTCGTCCATTAAATGAACTTTGTTATGCAATCTACCAGCAGTGTCTATAATGACCACCGACGCATTTTTTGCAATGGCTGACTGAATGGTATCAAAAGCAACTGCACTAGGGTCTGAACCCATATTTTGTTTTACAATAGGCACGCCAACTCTTTCACTCCAAATAGTTAACTGATCTACAGCTGCTGCTCTAAAGGTATCTGCAGCGCCCAATATTACTTCGTTACCCGCTTCTTTGTAATGATGTGCTAATTTGCCAATGGTGGTGGTTTTACCTACTCCATTCACCCCTACTACTAAAATGACAAATGGTTTTATATCGCTAGGTGGTGTAAATCCTAATTGTTGTGATGGCACATCAACCAATAAGGATACAATTTCTTCATGTAAAATTTTATTCAATTCTGCTGTTGAAACATATTTATCCTTCTTAACTCGTTCTTGAATTTTTTCAATTAAGGCAAGGGTTGTATCTACGCCAACATCCGCCCCAATCAAGGCTTCTTCTAATTGATCTAATACTTCCTCATCCACAGAAGTTTTTCCAATAATGGCTTTTGAAATACGCTCTAGAAAACCTAGTTTGGTTTTTTCCAACCCTTGATCAAGGATTTCTTTTTCCTTTTTCCCAAATAATTTTCCTAAAAAGCTCATGATGTAAATTTAGTCAATATTTAAAAGAAAAACTCCCACCACGATGTTTCGAGGCGGGAGTTAATATTTTTAAAACGGAAATACTAGTGTATTAGTAAAGTTGAAGATTATTACTTTGCAGCAAGAAATTCTTTAACAAGGTCTTTGTGCACAATATTCTCTTTAAAAGTATACGCGCCTGTTTTAGGACTACGAATAGCTTTAATTACTTTAGTCCAGTTTTTTGCTTCAGCTGAAGCCTTTAAATCCTTTACTTTCGCGTTTTTAGAAGCTGATTTTGCCATGATTATTTAATTTCTTTGTGTACTGTTACTTTTTTCAAAATTGAGTTGTATTTCTTGAACTCCAAACGATCTGGGGTGTTCTTTTTGTTCTTAGTAGTAATATAACGACTAGTTCCTGGTAAACCAGTAGTCTTGTGCTCTGTGCACTCTAATATTACTTGAACTCTGTTTCCTTTCCTTGCCATGATGGTATATTATAAGTTATACTTGATTTGATTGATTATATCTTGTCGCCTTGGGCTCTAAGATCTTTAACTACAGAAGCCAAACCATTTTTATTAATGGTTCTAATCGCATCTGTTGATACTTTTAAAGTGATCCAGCGATCTTCTTCAATGAAGTAGAAACGCTTCTTTTGCAAATTTGGAAGGAAACGACGTTTCGTCTTGATGTTGGAATGAGAAACACTGTTTCCAGACATCGGCTTCTTTCCAGTTAATTGACATACTCTAGCCATGAGAAATTATTTTTTACGGACGGCAAAGGTAAGTAAATAACAAATACCTTCCCATTTATTTTAGTGTTTTTTTGACCTTTTACCTCAATTAAGTGTGAAAAAGGCTAAAATGTTGGTTTTCATTTCGCTATAAGGCATTTTGGAAGCCTTAGGCATACATTTCTGCCCTTAGTTCTTGTACCCTTTTATCCTCCATATATTCATCAAAAGTCATCAATCTATCAATGATCCCTTTGGGGGTCAATTCTATGACTCTATTAGCTACGGTTTGCATAAAAGTATGGTCATGAGAAGTGATTAATACCACTCCAGGGAAGTTTTGACAGCCTTCGTTAAAGCTTTGGATACTTTCTAGGTCTAAATGGTTAGTAGGTTGATCTAAAACCACCACATTCGGGTTCTGAAGCATCATTTTGCTCACCATACAACGCACTTTTTCGCCCCCACTTAGAACATTGGTCTTTTTCATGACATCATCCCCACTAAATAACATCTTGCCTAAAAACCCTCTTATAAAAGGCTCATCGGCGTCTGTTACATGAGTAGGTACAAATTGTCTAAGCCAATCCATTAAACTATAAGGGTCATTAAAAAAGGCATTGTGTTCCATTGGTAAATAAGCACTAGTAATAGTGGTGCCCCACTCAAAACTACCGCCATCAGCTTTACCATTGTTATTGATAATGTCAAAGAAATAAGTAATGGCTAAAGGATCTCTACTTAAAAATGCAATTTTATCATTTTTACTTACCGAAAAAGAAACGTCTTTAAACAACACACGCCCATCCACTTCTTTTTTTAATTTCTCTACATTCAAAATTTGATTGCCCACTTCACGAAGTGGTTGAAAAATAATTCCAGGATATTTTCTATTCGAAGGTTCGATTTCTTCAATGGTTAATTTTTCCAAGGCTTTTTTACGAGAAGTAGCTTGCTTACTCTTACTTGCATTGGCAGAGAATCGCGCAATAAAATCTAATAAGGCAGCGCGCTTATCTTCATTCTTTTTATTCTTGTCTGACATTTGACGTGCCATTAATTGAGAAGACTCATACCAGAAAGAATAGTTACCTGTAAACGTTTTTATTTTAGAACGGTCAACGTCTGAAACGTGTGTACATACTGTATCTAAGAAGTGACGATCGTGACTTACCACTAAGACAATATTTTGATAGTCGGCTAAAAAATTCTCTAACCAACCTATCGTTTCAATATCTAAACCGTTGGTAGGCTCATCCAATAAAAGAATATCTGGATTTCCAAATAAAGACTGCGCCAACAATACTCTTAATTTAAAATTACTTGGAATGTCTTTCATTAAATCTTGGTGCATTTCTTCTTTCACACCCAAGTCACTTAATAAACTTGCCGCATTACTTTCTGATTCATAGCCACCCATTTCGCCAAATTCTGCTTCTAACTCTCCTGCTCTTATCCCATCAGCTTCTGTAAAATCTTCTTTCGCATACAAAGCATCTTTAACATGCATTACTTCCCACATTCTTTTATGACCCATCAACACAGTGTTCAAAACAGTTTGTTCATCAAATTCAAATTGATTTTGTTTTAACACTGCCATTCTTTCTCCAGGGGTAATTTCCACCATGCCCTTATTGGGTTCAATTTCACCGCTTAATATTTTCAAGAAAGTAGATTTCCCTGCACCATTGGCACCTATAATACCATAGCAATTTCCTTTCGTAAAGCTGATGTTTACTTCATCAAATAAAACCCTTTTTCCAAAGGCCAAAGTGACGTTTCTAGCACTAATCATTATTGAACTGTTTTTGAGGCTGCAAAGTTACTCTTTTTTAATTTACCAATGAGCTCTGGCAGTGGCTGATACCGATAAATTTTCAAAACTACCTTCCAAATATTTATAATGCGCTGCCATTGCAATCATCGCAGCATTGTCGGTGCAATATTGAAAAGCGGGTAAAAAAATGGTCGATTTTGTTTTGAGTCCTAAGGCTTCCACCCCTTGTCTTAAACCACTGTTCGCACTCACTCCACCAGCAATACAAACTTGATTAATACCTGTTAACTGAATGGCTTTTTTTAGTTGCTTCATTAAAATTTCCACGATGGTGTATTGAACAGATGCACATAAGTCATTGATATTTTCTTGTATAAACGCTGGACTTTGTTTTTGTAAAAAATACAAGACACTAGTTTTTAAACCACTAAAGGAATAATCTAAATTAGGTACATGAGGTTTAGCAAAAACAAAAGCTTTTGGATTACCCAATTTTGCTAATTTATCCAAGAAGGGGCCTCCGGGATAAGGCAAGCCTAATAATTTGGCAATTTTATCAAAGGCTTCTCCAGCTGCATCATCAATGGTTTCCCCTAAAATTTTCATGGAAGAAGCACTATTACATTGTACTATTTGCGTATGTCCACCACTCACCGTTAAACATAAAAAAGGGAAAACGGGTTTAGGATCATCTATTAAATTAGCCAATACATGCGCTTGCATATGATGTACCGCTATTAATGGTTTGTTTAAAGACAAAGCCAATGATTTTGCAAATTGAGCACCCACTAATAAACTTCCAATTAAACCTGGGGCTTGTGTAAAAGCAATGGCATCAATAGATCCCATTCTTTCTTGGTGAGTGGCATTAGGAAAAGCTTCTTTTAAGGCTGTATCAACCACAGGTACAATATTTTCCATGTGCGCTCTGCTGGCTAATTCTGGCACCACGCCTCCAAATTTTTCATGTACCAATTGATTGGCAATAAAATTGGAAAGAATTTTACCATTTACAATTACAGAGGCCGCGGTTTCATCGCAGGAAGACTCAATAGCCAATATAGTAATGGGTTTGTTGCTCACAACGCGAAGATAAAGCTAAAAAAAATACGAGGATTACTTAGTTCTGATGGCTTCTACTGGATTCATTTTAGCAGCAATGGAGGCTGGAATGATTCCCGAAACAACCCCTAAAACAATGCAGATACTAAAGGCCAAAACAATTATACCAGGGGCTATGACAATAGAAAATGGAAGTACCGAGCTTAATGCCAATGTTAACACCCAGACCAAAAATAAGCCCACTAAACCTCCAACAATGCATAAGAATGCACTTTCTAATAAAAACTCATATAGTATAGTGCTGCTTTTGGCACCAATGGCTTTTTTGAGCCCAATTTGACTTGTCCTTTCCCTTACAGTTACAAACATAATATTAGCAACACCAAAGGCCCCTACAATTAAGGATAAGCCTGCAATGGCCCAACCTCCTTGGTTAATGGCACCGAAAACGCTTTCTACTTGGTCTTTAAATTGAGCCACATCATTACAGGTGAAATTATCTTCTTGTGTAGGGCTTAATTTTCTTATTTGACGCATGATGCCTATAAGTTCTTCCTGTAATGCTCTCGAAGGAACACCAGGTTTGGCTTGCACCATGATCGATGGATTCGAATTGTCTGGATTGTATACCGAAGCAAAATAATTATAAGTAACAATGGTGGATTTATCATAATCGTATCCATTAATAATAGCACTTCCTTGTTTTTCAATAACGCCAATCACTAATAATCTACGGCCTTTATAAGAAATGGTTTTACCCACTCCTTTATCTGCTTTACCATATAATTCCTCTGCTACTTTATATCCAATTACAGCATAAGGCACGCCACGATTAAAGTCGGATTCAGTTAAATACCTACCATACCCAATATTAAAGGCATGTATATTTCTATATTCTGGTGTAATGCCATAAATATTAACTCCTTTTAATATGTTGTCTTGATTGGTAAATGTTTCTTGGGTTTGTACAAAAAAAGCCATGTTGGAACCCAGTGCACTTTTCTTTTTTACAAATTCCATTTCGGCAATTTTAGGGCTTGGACGCTTTACGAATTTCCACCATGGGTATTCTGGTCCACCCGAATAATCCCATTTATCAATGTACACTGAATTATTCCCAAAACTAGAAAGGTCGTTTTTGATTTTTGATTTTAAACTATCAATGGTAGCCAATACGCCGATGATACAAAAAATGCCAATAGTTATACCAAATAAGGATAGGAAGGTTCTAAGCTTATTCACTTTTAACTCTTGTAAAGCCATTTTAAAGCTATTCCAAAGTATACCTAGCACTTTTATCATGCTGTAAATTTAGTCCAAAGCTTGGGTTTTACTATGTTTTTTATGCAAGCGGTGAATAACTTATCTGAAATGGTCGTTTTTACCTATTGATGTTATTTTGTGCAAAAATTAAACAAAGTGGTGTTGGTTTAATTAATTTAGGGATAATCAGAAAAATCAGGCATTGATTTATGCCAAGCTCGCAATTCGTTCTTACTTTTGCAACGATTTTTAAATACATCCTACTATGACTTTTAAGCAAATGTTCACTTCCTCTGTCGGGAAAAAATTAGTAATGGCTTTTACAGGAATCTTCCTTGTTTTATTTTTAGTAGTTCATGCAGGATTAAATGCTTGCATTTGGGCTATGGATGGAGGTGTCATGTTTAACAAAGCAGCTCATTTTATGGGAAGTTTTGTAGTCCCTCGCATTTTAGAAATAGGATTATTCTTAGGAATTTTTTTACATATCATTCAGGGTTATATGCTAACCTTAGAAAATAGAAGCAAAAGAAAAATTGGCTATGAAGTAAATTATTCTAAAGGGAGCAAATGGTATAGCAGAAGCATGGCTATATTAGGAACCATTTTATTGATGTTTTTTATAATCCATTGGAAACATTTTTGGATTCCTTCAAGAATTACAGGCGTTGCAGAAATGGATTTAGGTAATGGATTTGTAGTGCATAATTTATATGCGGTAATGCAAGATACTTTTCAAAATCAATGGGTAGTATTATTTTATGTTATTTCATGT
>Ga0194047_10001752_pt1 | contig 12943 bp, 24 predicted proteins | sample JunL225m_MetaG_2_FD_160070 | JGI IMG/M metagenome (GOLD analysis project Ga0194047, IMG submission 160070) | Anoxic zone freshwater microbial communities from boreal shield lake in IISD Experimental Lakes Area, Ontario, Canada - Jun2016-L221-5m | ecosystem: Environmental > Aquatic > Freshwater...
GCGCGCCGGTGCGGTCTGGGAAGACGCTGCTCGCGGATCTCTGGATGCCGTGGACGCGCGCGAACGACCCCGGCTCTGTGCTATGGGTGTTCCAGGATGAAGCCATCGCCAAGTCTCATGCGGAGATGCGTGCGATGCCGGCGCTCAAAAGCGTGGCCGCGATTCGCGACATCCTCCCGACCGGCATCGCGAGACACAAGCAGAGGACGAACAATGTCTTGTTTCCCGACGGCCTGCTCGTCACTCTCATCGGGCCGGCAGTCGGCGGCCTCCAATCCCGAGGCTTCCGCTACGTCATCCTTGACGAGCCTTGGCTTTACGATTCCGGCATCATTGAGGAAGCCAAGGGCCGTCTCGGTGACTTCGAGAAGATTGGGAACTCAAAGCTCCTTGCCATCTCACAAGGCGGCGTGGACGGCGACGATTGGGAAACTCAATACAACAGCGGCGCGACCCACGAATGGCAGGTCCAGTGCGCGGCCTGCGGGAATTATCAAGAGCCCCGATGGTCAGGCTTCCGCGCTGACGGTTCACGGTGGGGAATATGCTATGACGCGGAGAAGAGCACCCGCGGCTTCTACAACGAGCAGCAAGCCATTGAGACGCTGCGCTTCGAGTGCGAGGTCTGTCGGCATCAACATCGCGACACGGAGGCTACACGGGCCTCCTGGAACGCGACAGGCCGCTACCACTGCGCGCAGCCAGGAAGCGGGAGCCGAATGTCGGCGCATTGGAACTGCCTTATCGATGGACCGTGGGAGACGAACCTCCTCCGCTGGTTGTCAGCGCGGACAGAGGCCGGCAAAGGCAACTTCGAGCCGACCATCATCTTCTTTCAGAAGCGTCTCGCCGAGCCGAAGTCAGAGCGGACCGCCATCGAGAACACGCAGCCGTTGGCACGGTCTGACTACGCGGTGTTGCCCGAAGCCTCCGAAGGATCGTGGCGCATCATGACCGTGGACAAGCAGGGAGAGGGCCTGTTCTGGTGTATGATTCGAGACTGGAAGACCGACAAGAGCGGCGTCTCACATCGAGTGTGGTGGGGGCCGCTCTACTCATGGGGCGAGGTCAAAGCCAAGGCGGAGTTGTGGAACATCAAGACCGTCCAGTTCCGTGGAACCAAACACGATCCGGCATTCAACGCGCGCCTTGTCGCGGTGGATTCTGGGTTCGAGGCAAAGGGAGACTATGGCGTTTACGCGGCCTGTGCTCAAAACGGATGGGTTGCCACCCGAGGCGTCGGTGCGACCGAAGGCTTCACCCACGACCTCGGCGAAGGCCAGCGCGTCGAGAAGGTCTGGGCACCGCGAACCTTCGGCCAATCCATGCAAGGCATTTCGTCGTCCGCGGTTGCCTGCCACCTGATCCGCTTCGCATCGGACCCGGTGTGCGACATCATGCAGCGACTGATTGATGCCGGAAGCTGGATTGAACCTATCGACACCGGGGACGAGAACGAAAACGAACTCAAACGCCAGATGAGTTCAGAGCGCAGGAAAATGGTGAAGGAGCCAGCGACCCAACGCACGGTCCGCCGCTGGCAACAGATAGCGGGACGGCCGAACCATGGTTGGGATTGCGCTAAGCAACAGACTCTTGTTGCGTCACGGTTGGGGTTGATTTGAGTCCACGCTTGCTTGCTTCGCCGCTCGATGCTTTTCCCATCGGGCGGCGTTGGCCGCTTTTGCGCTGGCGGCTTTCGCTGCCGAGCCTTTCCCGGCCTGACCGCCTCGCCGCCCGATGGCGGCGAGGTATTTGGAGACGGCGCTCATTCCTCAAATCCTTCCCCAGAGTCTGCCGCTTCCATTTCGGTCAGGCGGCGCTTGAGCCCGTTCGGACCAAATCGGCCTTCGCAGAGTCCAATGATGATTTCCGGGTGTGTCAGGTAGTTGACCAGCGCCTCGTTGTCGTGGCGGATGTCTCCGATGGCGCAGAGCATTTGGATTGACGTGAAGCCCTTGCGCGTTCTTGGCGTCATGCGGGCTGCTTCTTCGGCGGTCATGTTGTTTACTTTCATGCGTTCACAATCTGCGAAGCGGCTTCGCATTGCAACAGCTATTTGCAGAAATCTTTTTTGGACGGTTTTTGGAGCGAAAGCAAGGCAGGGATAGGCACTTGTGGCGTCACGACTTGGTTTGATTTGAGTCAGTGTCGGGCGGTCTATTGGATTCCCCAAGAATCATCAGCATGGCAACGGATGTTGACTTGTAGGAACCATCAACAAAGAACGCTGTTGTAGCGCGTTTGATGATGCCCTCCAAACGCTTGATGCGGTCCTTCAACCCGACGTTTTCATCACGCAGTTCATCACGGTCATCGGCTATCTGGTCAATGACGCTTGCTTGTGGTAGGTTCATTTGTTGGGTTGATTTGAGTCCACGAACACCGAGGAAAGGGAGCGAAGGATAAGCCCGCCATCCTCGGTTGTTTGATCGTACATGGTGCGAAGTGCCGCAACCGTGACGTCATGATTGGCGGACAATGCGATGCAACGCACGTCCTTGGACATCTGGCGGCATCGAATCCACTCCGAGCACGCAATCGACATCTTCTCCTGAACGATGGCCCTCTCAATGAGTTGCCGCTCCTCAATGCCAAGTTTGACGCGCTCGCGTAGCGTTTGTGTTTTGGCCCGCTCCTTTACCCAATCAACGCCCACATCCTTTCCGGCTGTATCCACAAACACCCATTTCAAGAATCTTCCAAAACTGACCCGGCCTGATGCGTTGAATGCATCACATCCAGAACGCTTTGCTTTCTTCAGTGTTTGCTCGGGAATTCCAGTGGCGCTGCTGCACGATTTGATTGTCGGATAATCCGGGATTGATGCCTGCTCGGACTGAGTGAGTTTTTCTCGGAGGTACTTAAAGGAACCAGTGATTCCGGCGTGCAAAGGATACTTTCCAGCTTTTGCTGTCGGAATGAAGCCATCCTTAGCGATGCGGCGAAGCTCGCTGGCTGTGAATCCTGTCAGCGCGGACAGCTTAGTGATTTCAATCTGTGGAGTGGATTCGCTCATGTTTCAAATGGTTACTTTGACCCGTTCATCTTGGCTTTTGTCTCACTGAACGTGCGTCCTGTTGATTCATTGACTCCTTGCTTGCCAGTGAACTTTTCCCACCGATCAACAGCCATGTCCACGTAAGCCGGATTAAGCTCTACCGCGTAAGCAACCCGGCCGCTTTGCTCGCAAGCGATGATTGTTGTTCCGCTACCACTGAACGGCTCATAAACAGACTGCCCTGGGGATGAGTTGTTTTGGATTGGACGAAGCATACACTCGACCGGCTTTTGTGTTCCGTGCCCGAATCCTTTATCTTCACGCGCCTTAATGTTCCAAACAGTCGACTGGCTTCGGTCTCCATTCCAGTGTCCGTTTTCACCATCCTTGACAACATATCAGCACGGTTCGTGCTGCCAGTGGTAATGACCTCTTCCAAGCGTGAAGCGGTCCTTCGCCCAAATAATCATTGAGCGATGCTTGAACTTGCAGGACTCCAAGCTGTCCAAGACTTCACGCGTGAATAGGGAAGCGTGCCAAACGTAGGCCACGTTTCCGGGAAACAACGCCCAGGCTTCGCGCCAGTCTGCACGGTCGTCGTTCAAGACCTTGCCCATCTTGAGGGTGTTCTTGCTGACGCCCGCCTCTGCGCGCCAACTCGGGTCGTACTCCACACCATAAGGCGGGTCGGTGACCATCAAGTGGGGAATAGCGCCAGCAAGGACTCGAGACACAACCTCACCCTGTGTGCAATCACCGCACGTAATACGGTGGCGTCCGTCCAGAATCCAAACGTCTCCAGGAACAGAAACAGGCTGTTCGGGAACCTCTGGGATTTCATCAGCGTCAGTCTCTCCTTCCACCGTCGAGATGGAAAGTAGCGCCAAAATCTCCTCTTCGGAAAACCCGGTTGCCTGGAGGTCAAAACCGCCGTCTCTAAGAGCGACCATTTCCGCCGCTAGCATTTCATCATCCCATCCAGCGTTGAGCGCCAGCTTGTTGTCGGCGATGACATAGGCTCGCACCTGTGCCGGCGTGTCGCGTAGGGAATCAGCGTGTCGACATGAATCGTTTCAATTAGCGGCTCGTTCTTAGTGGTTTTCATTATTATGGGTGGAGTTTTCAGTTGTGTTTCTGCTCGGAAGAATCGGAAAGCACTCCCGTTGGTTTTGCTCTCGTTTCTTCACAGCGTGCGTTTTTGTTTGTTTTTAGTCCTCATGGCTATTGAGTGCGCCGTCGCGTAACCCGCAAAAGGCTTTTTTACGGTAGCCTTCTTACGGGGGGGTGGGTGCCATGACTCCTATTGGTGCCGGCCCCCACCCATACGACCACGCGCCCCGCTTGTATTGCAGCGTCTCACCTGAACCCTGCCCCCGTGTAATCCACGAACGTGGTCGGCATGTTGAACGTCCGTCTCATCGCGACCCACGCTGTCTCGACCACTGACAGCTTTGGCTGCTGGTAGCAATCAGACCCTGGTATCGGGAGCCCCAACGCTATGGCTTGCGCGACCTCAATCCCTCGTTCGCTGAGTGTGTACGTGGTCAAATGAGACACACCAACGCGCGACAAGAACCGCCTCATCGGTCCGTGGATAGCCTCTAAAGTGTAGACTCGACGCGCTGCGACCTTCTTCGCAATACCCATAGCATCGGCTAGGTCCATGAATGTGAACCCGTCCTTGCGCTCGACCATCGCACTGCACAAGGCAGACCAGTCTTGGTCAGTCAGGTAGTGCTTGGATTCAGCGGTCAGGTTCATTGTGCATCCTCCACCGTATCCATCATGAAATGGGTCGGCTCAACAATGCCGCCGGCGAAACGATTACCGGCAGATGGCGTGGACCAGTAATGTCCAGCCCACTTGCACTTCTCGATGTGCAGCCCACCGAGATACGGGCGAACACAGGAAACCGACATCCATGTGCCGTCCCGAGGCGCGTCCGCGATGGGTCGCCATCCTGATGAAGTCACAGCGCCTCCTCCAAGGCATCGCTCATGCGCGCCGCGCACGCCATCGCCGCGTCCTCGTTGTCGAACATCAGCGGTTTGTCATCACCGTAGCCAGCCCCGTCCCAGACAATCTCTCCGTATGGGTCGATGATGTGCCAGCCGCGGATGTATTCCCTCACTCCGTAGCGTTTGAATTTGATTAGTTTGCTCATATAGTTCTATTGTTTCCGTCGAATCAAAATCCCGCCCGATGGTTTTCGACCCTCAGTTTCCACATTGAGATACACCGGGCGGGGACCGACTCACAACAGGTGAGCCGGAAAGTGTTTAGAGGCTGCTTGTGTGAGCGGCTTTCTTTGTTCCTCCTCCGAAGCAGCTGAACTCGTCTGTCCCGCATCGGAGAATCCCGGATGCCTCTTTCCTGATCCAGTTGGACGCATGGCTCTCCAGGTCCAAGCAGCGCTGGCAGGCTGGCCCTGTGCTGGTCATCTTGACCGCGACGTTCGCGCAGTCGCATTTCATCATTCCGATGCTGGCCATGTGGCGAGCTTTGGATTCCGCCCGTTGTCCGGACCGTTTTCTGCGCTCGGCAAGGGTGAGGGTGGAGATTGTCATCGGGATAGGTTGGGGCGGTAGTCGGGGATTCCGGTGGTGTCAAAATAGCTGGCCGCTCTCAACCGAGAGGACACCCGGCTGTCAAACACTGCCTCCCACTTCTCTCGCGGGATGTTGGTCGTGATGAGGACGAACTTTCGCTCGATGGCTCCGAGTACGCGGCGGAGGCGTTCAGTGGGCATCCCGCTCCGGTATCGGTCCACCTCGGCCCCGATGTCGTCCAGGACCACGAGGCTGGCGTCCGACATCTCCGAAAGCACGGCGTCGAATTCACGCTCGTCATCAATTCCGACGACCGATGTCCAGTCGCGGCGGAAGGCAATCGGGATGTCGGACCAGATTCCATCGATGTAGAGGTCAACGGCGTGATCCCCGAAATACCGGGCCGCTCGCTTGGTGACGTGCGACTTGGCGGTTCCAGGCGGTCCGGCGAGGACCAGCCACGTTGGCTTGTCTCTCCGGTTTGCGCAGGCCCTCTTCGTGAAGCCCTCTGCCCACTCAGCGAGCTTTTGCACCCTCGGATGGTGTCCTTCATCCAATCCGAGGACAGAAGCGCGCCACGAGGCAACAGGGAACGCGGAGAGGCGTTCACCAAGGGGCCTCCTGATTGCCGGCGAGAGCCGCGGATGCGTCTGCGGCGTCTGCGTCTCGTTTCCACTGCTCATGTCCGGCGATGTTTGCGTTCCTGGCGGCAGAAGGGCTGAGAGTGCTCGGCCGACTGTTTCGGGCATGGTTGCTGTCATGGTTGATCTTCCAGTTTTGCAAGGCGTGCGGCCAGGAGCACATCGGGTTGCGTCCGACGCGCCAGCCGTTCGATTCGTAGTAGGACAGGAACTTGGCCCCCTCGGCGTCGGGTAGGCCGATTTTGGCGCATTGGAGGCCGACCTCCTCTGGGGTTGGCTTGGTGAATCGCTTCACGGGTGACGGTTTCTGATCGGCCGAAGGCGCAGAGGGTTCCAAAGGGACACCTCCCTTTGAGGAGGCGGAGACGGAGTCGGTAACAGAGACAGGAGACGGAGACGGAGACGGAGACGGAGAGCATCCGTTTGGCATCGCGTTGGCATATGCGCTGGCATATGCGTTGGCATTGCCAACCCATCGCTTGGATGCGTTTTTTGCCTGTTTATCGCGATATTCGGACTGCTTCGCCCGTTCCGCCTCCATCCGCCTGTTTTTGCCCTCCGGGAACTTCGCCAGGACTTCCCGAGACACTTCGCAGCCGGCGACGCGGTTGATGACCTCAATTGACGAAGGTATTGCCCCGCGCCCCCACTGGTAGCAAAGCAGCCGCATGTACGCGCCGACATCCTCCGCGCTCAGGTCCACAGTCCCCCCAAGGAAATCATCCGCGTAGAACTGGAAGGCGGGAGGTTTCATCGGGTCAGGCTTTCTCCACTTGATAAACCCTGTGGTAAGACGTGCCGATGATTCTAGCGATGTCTGCGAAGGTCTTCCCTTCGGCTTTCAGTTCGCGCACCCGTGCCTTTTGGTGGTCGTCCAGGACCGGGCTTATACCGGCGCGACCAGCCTCCTCCGGTTGCATCGCTCGCAGTTCAGAGCGCAACCGAGGCTCCGGGACGGTTTGGCCGAGCGCGTTGGTGATGAGCCTGCCAGCGATAAGAAGCGCGGCGGTGAAGTCGTGGGATTTTGTGGGGGTGGTGGTCATAGTAGCGTCATCTCGGTCTGTGTCAGTGTTTCGGTTTCCGTCTCTTCCTCTTCGTCTTCGTCCTCCGCCTCCACCTTCACAACCCGGTCCCGTGCCCATTGGGCTTTGGGGTTATGGCTGGCGAACGTGAACGAGTGATTTTCACACCATCGCCGGCATCTGCGCTCCAGCCGCGACGTGAGCGTGGCCGGCTCTTTGCAGGACGACCACTCGCACGGGTCTTCGGTAGTTGATTCCGGCAGTGTCACAGCGTCGTAATTGTGATGTCCGCCCCTGCGATGAATTGCACGTATGCCTTTGTGATTGTCCCGGCGCACACCTGCGCGTCATCCTTCCAGATTCCAGCGTCTGTGATGGCGTCGAGGATGGCTTTATCCAGATTGTCGCGGTCTGGCTTCGACGTGTGAAAGTTAGGAGCGTCCGGTCGCAGCACGTCGGAACGTTTGCCGGTGAAGAAGTGCGACTTGGGCCGCTTGAAATAGACCGCCACGTCCACCCTCAGCGGGCCGGTGAACATGACGCCATCCCACCCCTTCTTCGCCGCGGCCCGGACGCTGGCCTTCCAGGCGTCCGCAGTGCCAGGGTCGTAGATACCAGCGTGATTACCGCGCCGGCAGGCACGTCCGCGAGGCTGTGCCTTTGGGTCGCCGTCGACGAAGAATGAGTGGGTGGTCATTGGGGTGTTAGTTGTTCTCTTCGACCAAGCCAAGCTTCGGCTGGTCGGGGTCGTCGAGGTTCTTGATCTGCTCGTACTTGCGTTTCACACTGACGCCGAGTGAGACGATGACTGCGGTTCCGTCCAGGTCCCATTTGACGGAGATCGGGAGCGTCAGGATGGCTTTCGCGCCGTCGTTTTCCTGTGCGGTTTCCATCACAGAGTTGATGGCCTCAGTGATCTGGTCCGTCGCTTCCGCGAACAGGCCGGGGATTGATTCGGCGACCTTAGCGGCGAGGTCGTCTATGCGGGATGGGGTGGGAGTGATGTTCATTGGATGTTTATTGGATGTTCATTCATCAGAAGGGGACGTCGTCTTCCGTGACAGGCTGGCCATCGACCGGGGCCGGCTTGCTCGCCTTCACGCCTTCCGCCTTCGGCGCGACGTAGTCACCGACCACGTTCTTCGCCGGGTATCCACCCTTGTCCTCGATCTTGAGCTTGCAGCGGCCGACCTGACCAACGCAGTCCTCGGGCGTCAAAGTCCCGGCCTCATACTTCTCCGCCAGAGTGCCGAGGCGGCAGAAGCCGTAGACCTGGCGCTCCATGGCAGGGTGCAGCATCGCGCGGACGTAGCGGTTGCCGATGTCGCTGAAACAGAGGAGGTTGAGTTTGATGAACCGCGTTCCGGGCGTCTTGCTGTTCGGTCCGCTGACAGCATTCTCGGCTCCGACGCACTCGAAATCATACTCACCGACAGGCAGCAACTGGGCCTCGTCGAGTTCCTTCTTGGTTTTGGGTGTGAATGTCATAGGTTAGGAGATCTTGGCTTTCATGGACGCGATGACCTTATCGGCCTGCGTTTTGGTGAATTCTGCGAACGTCTCGGCGTTGGCTTTCTCAAGCCATTTTGAGGTGATGGTCTCGTCGATCTTGAGCAGGTCAACGAGGCGTGTGATTTCTACTACCTGCTCGTCAGAGGCGAGGACGATGGCGCTGGCCTTCTTCTCGATGACATCCTTCCCGTACCGTTCGGCGAACGATGCGAAGTCCATCGGGAATGATGTCCCTTCGGGGAAGCCCAGGAGGCGGGTCTTCTTGACGACCAAGACTCGCGATGCACCGCGCTTTTGCGCGTGGAAAGCGAGGTCAAGCTCGTAGCGCAGTTTGTCCCAGCAGTCCTCGACCTTTCCAAGCTCGATGCGAGAGCCGGTTGCATCCGCGCCCCACTCGGCCTTTTCGTGGGCAATCAGGACCACGTTCATGTCGCACCGACCGAGGGCCGCGACAAGGCGTCGCATGTTCGCGATGGCGGGCTTCTTGTCCGCGCCAAAGGCGTTCTTGTCGCCGAGCCGTTCGCCCTCGTTTGCGATGGCGTTGTTGAACAGCTTGGTGATGCTATCAATCACCAGCGTCTTGTAGCTGTGCGTCTCGGTCGAGAGCGCCTTGACCTGCCCGATGACAACCTCGAAGTCCAAGGAGCCATCTTCCACGCCGAGGTAGCTTCCACCGGCCTTGGTCAGACGGTCCATGTAGTGACTGCGCGTCGCACCGGCCTCGGTGTCGATGTAGTATACGTTCGGGAACTCCAACGCGAACCAGGTCTTCCCGACTCCGCTGGCGGAATACAGGACGAACTTGGGCTTGGTGGGTTCCACCGTACTGGGGTCTTTTGCTTTTAGTTTGCTCATGTTATTTGGTGCGGTCTGTCCCTGCTGTCGCGGTCTGTCCCGCCGTGAAAAAGAAGCCGCTCGGATGCCGTTGCTCTGAGGATTTGCGCCGGCCGCGAATGCGTGAACCGAGGGCTGTTATGTGGATTATTTGGGGAAACTAGGCGCTTGTGTCGTATCGCAACCGAGCCGGTCTTTCCCGACTGTCACGGCGTTCGATTTCAGGACGCGAGGGCCGTTAATCAGTCCGAAATTCAACTCACCAACCAAACAGCGAACGCAACCAGAGTGAGGTGGAAGGCGAGGACCGCGACCAGCGGCCAGCGCAGCAGCCACAGGGCATCCATCAGGTCAACGCGCCGGCGCTTGCGGTTGACGTGCTCGGTGAAGTCGTGGTCAAAATCTCCGGGGAGAAGAGGCTCGACGGTGGTGCGGCGGGGTAGTGTGGTGATAGGTCTCATTGGTCGTTGGGTTGGCTTTCACTTCGTGGCCGGAAACCGCAGCTCCGGGTAGTCGCGGCGAAGGCCGGCAAACGCCTCCGACGGGATGCGCCCGTCATTGAGCTTGCGCTGGAAAAACAGCACCTTGGATTCGCGGGCCGCGTGGACCCGGCCGACGGCACCCATAAATGGAGCGGCTGTGATGCCGTGAATCTTGAGGCGTTTTGCGGCTTGGTGCGCGCCGGCAAACCGATGCACATCCACCGCAGCCGCACTCGCCAGCGACCCGGCTCCACCGGCATCGCGGCAGGCGGAGTGCGTCATCATCCTGCTCACGGGCGGCCCCCTTTCTTTGGTTGCCGCAACCGGCAGTAATCGAACGATTCCAGCGCACCGCGAGCCGCGAGGAGCGCGTCACGGCTCCCGAAACTCAGGTTGAGCCGCTCCTCGGCCAGCGCCCGGAGCGCGGCGGAAGCGATGCGGTACAACTCCGCGGCGCGGTTGTCCTGCGCGGTTGTCATCTCGTAGGCTTTCATCGGGCACCTCCCTTCGCTCGCGAGGCGAGGACCGTGGGCAGATGGAACCGGTAACCGGCCCCGACCTTGACCGAGGGGATGAGCCGAGCCTCGGCCTGCGCTCGCAGACCCCGAGCCGTGCATCCGAGCCGCGGAGCCATGTCCGCCGCGGAAAGCATCACCGACCCGAGGGCGATGGAAGTCTCGCGCATCGTGTGCTCCAGGAGCGCAGCCTCGGAGGCGGGGGAGAGGTTTGGATTGTGGGTCATAGGTTTGGATTTTTTGGGTGTCCATACACCCGGTCACGCAACAGACAGTTTACGGCGTACGGGAAGCTTCTTCCGACTTGAAGGGAGGGTGTCACTACACCTCGGCAAAATGTTTTGACTGTAAAGGACGTGGCGCAGGTAGCTGCTGATTGTGCGAGTTTCAGCGGCTGCAAGTGACTCAATCTGATTGTATTCCTTGGTTGTCACCTGGACCCCCAACGTCTTTTTTTTGCTCATATTTTTGTATTGCATCACGGATCAAATCAGCCACCGAAATCTTGCGCTCTTTAGCCTGCTCTTTTAACGCAGAAATCTCCTCAGGCTCTAACCAGAGCCCTACGTGCTTTTTGGTGTCTTTCCTTTGGTTCGGCATAACCGTTGACGGCCATAGGTGTAGTCACACCAACGAGACCGCGCAAGCAAATCTTTAAGATTTTATTGACGCCTATTTTTTCCCCATCTGGTATGCGCAACAACGCTTCAAAGACTGCGGGTGGAATCCGGAGGAATTTCTTCGGTGGCTTCATGTGCGACCATTTTCCATTCGATAGGACAACCGCGGTCCGTGTTCGTAACTCCCTGAATGAAAACTCAATGCCCTAGATGTGGCACGAGGCTAGAGGTCCATCACGCCGACGGCTCCGCGAGCGATTGCCCCGCGTGCGGTCACTCGTTCGTGCCGATGGCTCCCAAGAGGGGTGCCGCGGCGAAGACTTGGAGGGTGCTCAGGTCGGCGTTTCGGCCTGACCCTCCAATGCACATCTGCGTGACCTGCCACTCGGTCGGGGCCGGCGAGCGCGCGAGTGGTAGCGATTGGGGTTCGGTGATGCTGTTCGTTCTCGGGGTCGCGGTGACGCTGCTTTTCAGCGTGCTCATCGGGGTTGCCCTGGTTGCGGTCGCCCTCATCAATTCCGCGATAGCGAGCCGGAACAAGCCCAAGCTCTGCTGCACGCAATGCGAGTCCTCGGAGATGATTCCGCTCTCGTCCCCGAGGGCTGCGGCTCTGCGTTCGGGGGGCAAAACCTCCTGAGAATATCGCCCCGAAATCGCACCAGATTTTAGAAAACGCTGAAAAGCCAATGAAAGTGGCATTTGCCAGCACGCCCTGCACCTGAAGCTAGCACCCTGTCGATTTTGTCGGTTTCCCTCAATAAACCCTCAGTTACCTAGCAAAACAGGTACTTCCTGAGAAACCGAGGTTGCTTAAAAACGTCGTTCAGATACCTGTTTGGGTCGAAATTCACCCCAGAAAATCGCACCAATCGCACCAATGAAGATCAAGAAGACAGTGAAGCACGGCAATCCTCGCTGGCGGGTCGCGTTCGTGGAGTTGGGTCGGGAGCGGCGGAGGTTCTTCGAGACGCGACAGGCAGCGGAGGCGTTTGCCGCGGATCGAGAGACTCAGCAGCGAGACTACGGGGCCGTCTGGCTCGCAGCAACCGCTGCGGTCCGACGGGAGGCAACGGATGCCATCGTGCGCGCTCGGGATGGCGGCTACACGCTCTCGGAGGCGTGCCAGGCATTCGAGACATCGCGGGCAAAAACGGCGTCCTCTGTGACGCTCTCCACGCTCCAGGGGTTGTTTGTCGAATCGAAACGAGCGCAGGGGCTCCGGGAGCGGTCCGTTGTCCAGCTCGCGCACTCAGTGCTGACGTTCGTCCGTGGTCGCGAGGAGGTCGCGGCGGCGTCTATCACCCCGACGGACATCGCCGCGCACCTCGACCGACCGAACTGGGCAGGCCGGACGAGGGAGAGCGTCCTGGTCAACCTCGCGACGTTTTTCGCGTGGGGCGTCAAGATGGAGCACCTGCACAAAAACCCGTGTGTGACTGTCCCGCGTCCGGTCATCGAGGTCTCGGCGAAGTGCGTCCACCGAGCAGACCAGATTGAGAGGATCCTGCGGACGGCGGAGCGGATTGACCCTGAGATGATGGGTTACGGCGCGGTCGGATACCTCGCCGGCCTGCGACCGGAGTCCGAGATGGGCAGGATCAAGCGGGGGAACATCCGCGCCGACATCCTCCGGATTGAGGAGTGGAACAAGACGCGCCGGCGTCGGGACGTGTCCATCTGCCCGGCGCTCGCTGCGTGGCTGGCCCGATGGCTCCCCCTGGGTGTGGAGCTGGCCCCGAGGGGAGCCATCGGGCCAGCCACGCAGCG
>Ga0194047_10001754_pt1 | contig 12933 bp, 12 predicted proteins | sample JunL225m_MetaG_2_FD_160070 | JGI IMG/M metagenome (GOLD analysis project Ga0194047, IMG submission 160070) | Anoxic zone freshwater microbial communities from boreal shield lake in IISD Experimental Lakes Area, Ontario, Canada - Jun2016-L221-5m | ecosystem: Environmental > Aquatic > Freshwater...
GCGCATTGCGGCCGGTCGCAATATGGATTTTGGTGGGATCGCACTTGTCGCCGCTGTTTCATCTCTTGCCGGTGGAACATTTAGAAACCTATTCCTTCTTACTTCACCATCATGGGTGCTCAATCCGTGGCTACTTCTACCAGTGGTCGTTGCGGTAATTTTTACAATCTCATTTAAATCAGTTGAGCCGGTCGGCAGATTCATCCTCTCGTTAGATTCCTTTGGCCTTGCGGTCTCGACCGTATCGAGCGCCGAATTCGCACTGAAACTTCATGCCAAGCCAGTGATCGCCATTCTCATGGGGCTTATTGGTGGAGTGACCGGGGGGTTGCTTCGAGATTTGCTCGCACAGATTCCGCCAGTCTTGTTGCACCGAGAGACCATTGGAACTTCCTGCTTCGTTGGGGCGCTCGCCTTGGTCGTGGCCAATGAATTCCACCCGCATAAGCTCGTGCCAGTCTTTGTGGGCGGATTCTTTGTTCTCTTGATTCGCGAACTATCGATCCACTTTAAATGGAATCTTCCTAAGGTCTCACCTAAATAAATTGGAGATTTAGGTCTAACATCTGACCATGGCTATGTTCGCTGATGTTGTGAAGAAATTCTCCCCTACTGATATTCCAGAGCCAGATCTCTTAGATCCGGCATCGGTCCCATCCCTTCGTTGGGGAATCGTTGGAGCAGGAGATATCGCAGATATCTTTGTCAACACGCTTCTTAAACACACAAAGCAACAAGTCGTTGGGATCGCATCAAAAACGCCAGGTAAGGCAGATGCCCTCGCCGCAAAATATGGAGTGAGTAGAACGTATAACTCGTACGAAGAACTCTGTGCTCAAAAAGATATTGATGTCATCTATATTGCGACCCTACCAAGTACCCACTTAGCCGATGCTCTCATTGCTATCAATGCGGGTAAGCACGTTCTCGTCGAAAAGCCATCTGCAATCAGCAAGGCAGATGCTGCTGCACTGTATAGCGCAGCTAAAAAAGCTGGCGTATTTGCGATGGAAGCGATGTGGACGCGTTATTTGCCGCAATCAACCATCCTTCGCAAGATGCTTGAGCAGAAGACCTTGGGGACTATCGAATTAATTCAGGCCGACTTCGGACAAGATAATCGTGCGATTGCACGGTTGTGGTTGCCTGGTGCAAGCATCGTTCAAGATATGGGTATCTACCCAATTGCATTCACCGAACAAGTCTTGGGACTGCCAACGAAGATCTCTGCTGCTGGAAAGCTCGCAAGCCCACATTCAGAAGCGATGGCCTCAGCAGTATTTGAATATGCATCAGGTGCTCGCGCAGTGATCACCACCAGCGGACACAGCCACGTTCCCACTCAAGCATCGGTCTCTGGAACTGAAGGAGTCTTGTTGATTGACACTCCATTCTTTACTCCGTCGGGCCTTGGACTTCGCGAGGCAGTCTTTAACGGCAAAGGTCCACATTGGAAAGATGAGACCGGAGTGGTTGGCCACGAGGGCCTCTGCTATCAAGCAAACTATTTGGCGCAATATGTATCTCAAGGATTACTGGAATCACCTCTGCATACACATCATCAAACTGTTGAGATTATTGGTATCGGTGAAGAGATCCGTAGGCAGATTGGCGTTCAGCTGTAAAGAATAAGTCGTTCACAACTCAAAGCCATCCACAATTAGTTGATTGTGCTCATATTAAAAGAAAAGCGCCGCATTACTTTGCAGCAATGCGGCTGTAGCTCAGTGGATAGAGCGCTTCCCTGACTAAGAAGTGGTCGTACGTTCGAATCGTACCAGCCGCATATCGCTAAGAGGAGATCAGAAACTAGTCATTTTCTGATCTCCTTGCAGTGGTTACGGGCTGTGATTCCATTTCTTTAAAAAATTTACGCTGCAGCCTCGACAGGAGACCAAATTTTCCTGGACTTAACCCCTTGGGTACTTCTCATTCAGGAGCTTTAGGCGGATTATTACTCCGTAGTCATGCAATCCATTCTCCAGAAATAGCTCGTCCGTTCAAAGTTGAAAGGAAGTACATAGTGTCGAATCACGATTCAAACGCGGCTGAAGAGAGTCGATTAGGGGCCCTCGGTTATCGTCAGGAACTATCTCGAGTCTTAGGTAGGTTCGATAGTTTCAGTGTTGCTTTCACATACCTCTCACCGATGGTGGGAATCTATTCACTCTTCGTTCTCGGAGCAGGCTCTGGCGGACCACGCTATATCTGGCTCATGCTTGTTCCAGTTATTGGAATGTACTTCGTTGCAATGGTCTTCGCAGAACTTGGAAGCCATTACCCGATATCAGGAGCCCTCTATCAATATGCCAAAAGTTCAGTAGGACCTAAATACGGTTGGTGGGTCGGCTGGTTTTACTCAGTCGCACTTCTCGTAACTGTTGCAGCTGTTGATACTGGAGTCGTTCCTTATCTCACTGGGATTCTCCACGATTGGTTCAAGTTAAATCTTGATCCAACCAAGCATTCAACAATTCTCATGTTGACTCTCATCCTTCTTGCAGTACAGACATTCCTCAATGTCACCGGCGCAAAGATGATGGGTCGAGTAGCTTCAATTGGGTCTTATGTTGAGATCTTTGGAACCCTAGGAATTGCACTGATTCTTGCAGCCGCTGGGTTCCACCATGGGTTTGGATTCCTCTTCACAACCCAAGGATCTGAAAACGCTGCAACGAACTCTCTCGGAGTCGGCTTCGGCGGACATTGGTGGCTTGGTGCAGCACTCATCGCGGTTATGGCCCCAGCATTCATCTTCTACGGCTTTGAATCCGCTGGAGACGTAGCGGAAGAGACTGTCGATGCATCCAGACAAGTTCCACGCGCAATGCGTCAGGCGCTTATCGCAGGAGCAGTCACCTCATTTGTTTTGGTGGCAGCACTCTTGCTTGCCATCCCAAATGATCCAAAGAGCTATAAGTTGGCGACATCATTCGATGGTGGAATTCCATTCATCTTAGAGTCAGCTATCCACTCTAAGGCTCTGAAGGACATTCTTCTGCTTGCAGTCGTCTTCGCATTCTTCTCATGCGGATCATCAATTCTAGGAGCTAGCTCACGCATGCTCTTCTCATATGCGCGTGATGGGGCTACTCCAGCATCGCACGTACTTTCAAAGGTATCTAAGCGATTCCACACACCAGTAAATGCTCTTCTTATTGGCGCACTTGTACCTCTGTTCTTCACTCTGCTTGTCAACGTAACACCAAGTAAGGATATAAAGATTCTCTTTATGACTTACCCAGCTCACGTATCTGCCTTGACCTCTCTCGTCTCATTTGGCGTCAGCGGAATCTACCTGGCATTTTTGTTGACTGTCCTTGGCGCATTGATTGCTCGTCGCCGTGGATGGAAAGCAACAGGTCATTACACCTTGGGCGATAAGGGCATGATGGTTAATGTGATTGCACTTGCTTACTTAGTGATCATGTTCATCAACCTCGTAATCCCAACAGGACTCTCAAGCCCACGTGGTGCCCTCTTCAATCTCGATTGGGTCACACTGATGGTTATTGCCGTATTGGCAATCGTGGGAATGCTTGTCTACCTAATTGCACCAGCGAATAAGAAGAAAAGCTAACAAGAATCGACCAGTGGGCTCGGAGACTTTTTTGGGCCCACTTCTTTTTAAGGCTTGATTGCTGCTGTGGTTCCTTTGATAGAAGGGACCTTCGCCCAATTACCTGATGCTTGAGATGCTTCAATCGCATCGCAGACTCGCCCAGCCGACGTTGCATCGTGGATATTTGAATTCTCTGATGCTTCGCCAAAGTATGCCTGTAAAAATCTTTTGAGTTCAATGACTTTAAGATCGTCATATCCCATTGAAGTACCTGATCCAGGTTGGAATTTAGAGAAATCTCCAAAGTGACTGTTCGCCATGATTCTTTGGTATCCAACATTGGCACCATTGCGCCCGAGTGAGAGTTCTAATTCATTCATGCGTTCAAAGTCCCACTTGAGTGAGCCCTTTGTTCCATATATTTCAATGTTATAGGCAGAGCGGGGGCCCACTGAGATACGAGAAGCCTCTATGGTTCCGATCGCGCCAGCGCCGATTCCAGATTCACCGATCTTCACCAGCGCACCTGCATAATCTTCATTCTCAACGGCGCCACGTTCTCCGCCTTCAATGACAGCGAAGTGGGTTGCAGAACCCATAGGCAAGATTGGGCGATCTTTATAAACAGTTTTTGTAAAGCCATTTGCTTCTGAGATTGGGCCGACTGTGTAATGGATGAGGTCAACAAGGTGCCCCATCAAATCGCCGAGGACTCCACTGCCTGCGAATTCTTTCTTGAATCTCCATGACAGCGCTGAATTAGCCTCAGCTGAGTAATCCGCAAAGAAAGATCCACGAAAATGAGTAATCTCACCGAGATCTCCTGCTGCAATGATTTCGCGTGCATATTGAATCGCTGGTGTGCAGCGGTAGTTAAATCCGATCGATGTGACAATTCCTGCTTTGATGACTTCAGCTTCTAGTTCAGCAGTCTCTACGCCACTTCGGCCAACTGGTTTTTCAATCCAGAGCGCTTTACCGGCACGTGCGACGGCAATTCCGATTTCACGGTGGAGGTAGTTAGGGGAGCATACAGATACAACCTGCACATCAGGGTGGTTGATGACATCCATATAGTCACTGGTTGCTTGAGCGTATCCGAGAACATCTTTTGCATACTCTTGACGCTCGAGTGTGGTGTCCGCAGCGATGATTAGCTTGGGCTTGATTCCAAGTTCTGGATAGAACTTAGGGAAGTTTGCATAAGAGCGAGAATGTAAGATTCCCATCCAACCAACACTGACAAGCCCAACTCCTACTTCACGTGACTTCATTGAGCCTCTCCAGTGCTGTTGAGTTCATGTTCAAGTGCAGCCAATTCTGCACCACCAGCCATTGCGCGCAGCAACTCTTCTTTGGAGACATTGCTCTTCTCGAATGAGTTGACGAGCTTTCCGCGGTTGAGCAAATAGAAACGATCGCCGACCATGTAGGCATGGCTAGGGTTGTGTGTAATAAAGATGACACCAATTCCACGAGACTTTGCTACCAAGATGTTCTTGAGCACCCGACCCGCCTGCTTAACACCAAGTGCACTTGTTGGTTCATCAAGGATGAGTACTCGAGCTCCAAAATAGAGCGCTCGTGAAATTACAACAGCTTGTCGCTCGCCACCTGAGAGTGTGCCGACTGTCTGTTCGGGATCGCGAATATCAATTCCCATTTCAAGGAGTTGGGTTCGAGTGACCTCTTTTGCGAGCGCCTTATCAATCTTCTTAAATGGCCCGAAACCTTTCTCTGGTTCGCGGCCTAAGAAGAAGTTTCGCCAGATCGAGAGTAGAGGAATGGTTGCCAAATCTTGGAAGACAGTAGCGATTCCCTTATCTAAGGCAGCACGAGGAGAGGTGAGTACAACTTCCTCGCCGTCGATGGAGAAGCTACCTTCATCTTGGGTATGAGATCCGCTGAGAACTTTGATGAGCGTTGATTTACCAGCTCCATTATCGCCCAGGATACAGGTGACCTCACCAGGGAAGACATCGATCGTGATATCACTGAGTGCTATGACGCTACCAAATCGCTTAGAGACACCTTTTAATTGCAGAAGTGGAGTCCTCATTTTTTAGCCCGTTCTGCTCGGCGACGAATAAATGTATTCACTGATACTGCGGCGAAGAGAATTCCGCCTAGGAATGCGTAATTCCAGTCGGTATTCCAGTTAGCGAAGGAGATGCCGATGAAGGCGATTCCAATAATACTTGCACCAATCGATGCACCTATTGCGGAACCAAAACCTCCAGTGAGTAGGCAACCACCAACAACGGCAGCAATAATGTAAGTGAATTCTTCGCCCACACCTTGGCTTGCCTGCATGCCATCGAATTTGATGCACTGCATGATTCCGACGAACGATGCAGCGAGTGAGACTGTGACGAAGAGACCAATCTTGGTCTTTCGAACTGGGACTCCACTATTTCGTGCAGCATTGGCATCTCCGCCGACAGCGGTGATCCAACTGCCGATCTTTGTCTGGGTGAGAACCCAACTCCCAAGGATCGTGACGCCAACCCACCAGAAAATATCGACGTTAAATTGATTTGGAGCCCAGACCGTTGTCGCTAGGGCACGGTATATACCTTGATACCCCTTTGCATTATGGAGTCCATCGACACGAACGGTTCCTGTCCATAATTGAACGAAGCCAAGGTTGAAACCACGCAAGAGGAAGAAGGTCGCAAGAGTCACAACAAAACTCGGTAACTTTGTCTTGACTACTAAATATCCGTTGAGCAGGCCTATAAGCCCCCCAAAGATAAGAGTGAGGAGGATTGCCAGGTAAAGATTCATATGTACTTTTGTGACGAGGAGGCCAAGTACCAGACCAGAACTTCCGACCATGACTCCTGCGGAGAGATCGAACTCGCCACCAATCATGAGAAGTGCAACAACCACAGCCATGATGCCTTCGGTAGCGGCAACATCTGTCCAGCGAGCGATTCCACCAAGCTTCAAGAATTGGCCAGATTGATCAAAGTAAGCAAAAAGAACAAAGATTGAGAGGGCACCTATCAGTGCGCCGAACTCTGGGCGTCGCATAATCCGCGTTGATAATTTGGGTTTAACGAATCTCTCGTCTTGCTTTGTTTCCAATTCAATTCCTCCAACTAGTCAGCCAAGTCTAAGTTGTAAGGCGCCTAACCCGTAGATTAGACGCCTTATTCAACGTGATACACAGGTCAGAAGACCTGTTTTTAGCCTAACTGTTTATCGTGTCCCAGCTGCTGCGAGTGCTGCAACCTTTGCGACATTGTCCTTAGTAACAAAGCCAGGGCCGGTCATAACTGGAAGACCGCCACCGACTGTGTTTGCATTTGTAATCTGCAAGTAAAGGAAGACAACAGGCAAGTAACCTTGGAGATACTGCTGTTGGTCAATTGCGAAGAGAACTTTTCCTGACTTAATTGCAGCAACAACTGGAGCTGAAAGGTCAAATGTTGCAACCTTCGCCTTAGAAGCAGAGCTTGCAACTGCATTTGTAGCAGCAATTGCGATATCTGGGTTAAGGGCTAGAACAGCATCAATTGTCTTATCAGCAGAGAGCTTTGCAGCGATTTGCTGTGTTGTAGTTGTGATATCAGCAGTTCCCTTTACATAAAGGTTATCGACTGTTCCACCAAATGTTGTCTTTGCACCAGAACAACGTTGCTCTAGACCTGAGTTACCTTGTTCGTGAATAACGCAGAGCAGATGCATAGCACCTGCAGCCTTGAGCTTTGTTCCTGCACCAGCACCAGCAACACTCTCATCTTGTCCAACGTGAGTGATTGCACCAAGTGCTAGGTAATCATTCGAACCTGAGTTCAAAGTGATGACTGGAATTCCAGCAGCGATAGCGCGAGCTACGCTTGCCTTAATAGCACTTGCATTTGGAACTGAGATTGCGATTCCAGAGACCTTGGCAGTTACAGCAGCATCTATGAGCTGAGCTTGCTTCTGTGCATCGTTATTTGAACCTTCGTAGTTAACCTTGACGCCTAAAGCTCGTCCTGCAGCTTCTGCACCCTTTTTAGCTACTGACCAGAATGAACCGTTGTCACCGTGGGTGATAACTGCAATTACTGGACGTGCGGCTGCATGCGCTGGAAGAGCGCTGAAGCCTGCAACTGCTGAAAGCGCGAGTGCGGCCGCAGCAACAACTCGAACTGACTTTGACTTTAACTTCATAGTTTCTCCTATGTTACGTAATGGCCTGGTGGCCGTGCTTAACGGTAATCAAGTAGCCACCAGAATGACCAAAACAGTCTATAACGTTTCGATAACGATTAAAAAGTTAACCCTGGGAAGCGTAAATAAGTGGAATCTCCCACGCTTTGAGTGCCGGCACTCTTGCTTCTTTGTATGCTTAATCAATAATCGAACGCATAGCGACTTAGGAGATATCTGATGGCCGATAAGAACATTGCACTCATTACTGGAGCAGGTGGCGGAATTGGCGCGGGAATCGCAAAGACTCTTTCAGCTGAAGGCTACACAGTAATCTGCGTAGATAAAGATGCCAAGAAGGTTGAAGAAGTTTCTAAGAAGATCCCAGGTTCACATTGGTTCGCCCTCGATGTCACAAAAGAGAGTGAGATTAATGCTCTTAGAGATTCGTTAGCGAAAACAATTGGCAACCCAACACATATCGTTAACTCTGCAGGTATCTTCTTTGAACATAGCCTTCTTACTTTGACAGAAGAAGATTTTGATTTAATGATGAATGTAAATATCAAGGGTATGTTCTTTATGTGTAAAGCATTTATCCCAGCGATGATTGAAGCAGGTAAAGGCAATGTCATTAATATTGCATCAACTGCTGGGCTCCGTGGTGGGCGTAACCGACCAATCTATGCAGCTTCCAAGGGTGCAGTTGTTCTCTTTACTCGTTCGATTGCAATCGACTTCGGTCCTAAGGGTGTCCGTGCTAATTGCGTCGCACCAGGGTTGATTGACACTCCCATGGCATCGTGGATTAGCGATGATAAAGAAGCCCTCGCTAAATGGGAGAAGACGATCCCTGGTCAGAGAATCGGAACTCCTGATGACATCGGGAAGGCAGTGAGTTACTTAGCTTCTGATAATGCATCCTGGGTACTTGGGGAAACCCTTGTGGTCGATGGCGGGGGAATGGCCTGATGGTCTCCCATGAGGCCCTCTTGACTGTTTAAGATAACGATATGACCCAGCGGCAGAAGTATGAAGTCGTGGAAAAATTTACCAACTTTGAGCGACGCTCTTACGAGCCCTGTGTAATTGCTCAAATTGAAATGCTGACAAACTACAACTCAGCTTCTAGCGGTGCATTTCAATACCTATTTAATTACATATCAAAAGGAAATCAGACTTCGACCGCGATTGCCATGACTGCTCCTGTTATAGCGGCCACCGAGGGCTCCCTCGACTCTGATCGTTGGATGATCTCCTTTGTGATGCCTGCTGGTTCTACGCTGGCAGACTTACCAGCCCCACAAGACTCTAAAGTGGTTTTGAATCATCTTGAAAGGCAAGAGTGCGTCGCTTTAAGTTTTAGAGGTCGTGCCACCTTGGACCTCTGTACCCGAAAAGAGCAAGAGCTCAGACTTAACGCAAGTAAAGAGCACATTGAGTTATCGAATGAGACAAGGATCTGTCGCTTTGACCCGCCGTTTAAGCCGGGGATCTTGCATTACAACGAGATCGTCATTCCGCTAGCCACCAGTTGAGGGCGAATCGGATTGGCAGCCGAGCGAGTACTCGGTGCGGTGTGAGGGAAGAAATTGCTATTTCCGATTAAGTTTTACCTATGAGAGCAATCCAATTCACAGAGTTTGAAGGCGACCTTTCAGTTCTTGAATTACCCATGCCACATCTCAGCGATAAAGGCGTGGTGATTAAAGTCGAAGCGACTGGACTCTGCAGGAGTGATTGGCATGGCTGGATGGGCCACGATTCAGATATTTCTTTGCCCCATGTACCAGGACATGAATTAGCAGGGGTAATAAGCGCGGTTGGAAATTCAGTGAAGAAGTATTCAGTGGGGGATCGCGTCACGGTTCCATTTGTATGTGGCTGCGGAGAATGTGAATTTTGCCTACGAGGTGATGCTCAAGTCTGTCCGACTCAAACGCAACCAGGCTTTACAGGATTTGGCTCCTTTGCTGAGTATGTAGCTATCGAGAATGCAGATTTCAATCTCATTTCAATTCCATCTGGGGTTTCCTTTTCAGTTGCAGCGGCGCTTGGCTGTCGTTTTGCGACCGCCTACCGAGGGCTTGTGAAAAGGGCGAAGGTAGCATCGGGTGAGAAAGTAATTATTTATGGTTGTGGTGGCGTTGGCTTAAGTGCAGTGATGATTGCAAAAGCACTTGGCGCAACGGTCTATGCAGTCGATATCAATCAAAGCGCATTAGAGATGGCCGCTTCTTTAGGTGCTATCCCGGTTAATTCACGTGAAGTAGATCCAGTCGTATTCATCCAGAATCTTGGTGGAGCGCACGTTGGGATTGACGCATTGGGCAGTGAAACAACAGCGGGGCAATCGGTGATGTCATTACGCAGGCGTGGTCGTCATGTGCAATTAGGACTCATGCTGACACCAGATGGGTTATCCGCCATGCCTATGGGGCGAGTTATTGCGTGGGAATTAGATCTATTAGGTTCGCATGGAATGGCTGCACGTGATTATCCAGAGATGCTTGCGATGGTCGTTGCCGGCACCTTGGATCCATCAATTCTTGTAACCCGCGAAGTTGGATTGATTGAAGGTGCCTCCGCACTAAAGGAGATGGGCACGTCTACTTCCATCTCGGCTGGTATCACAGTAATCAAACCATTAATTGGGCAGAGTGAGGTTATTTAAAGATGCTATCTCTGGGGATGATCACCATTGTTGTTCACGATTATGATGAGGCAATTAGCCATTATGTAAATGATCTCGGATTCGGATTGGTTGAAGACACCATTCTCACACCAGAAAAACGCTGGGTTGTGGTTTCACCCGGAACACAAGGCGCCCAACTTCTTTTGGCAAAGGCGAGTGGCGATATCCAGAGTGCTGCAATTGGAAATTCCACCGGCGGCAGGGTCGCATTCTTTCTCTACACTGCCAATTTTTCTCTGACTTATGAGAGCTATCTTTCTAAAGGCATTGAGTTCACAGAGTCACCACGCTCTGAGGCATTTGGGCAGGTTGTGGTCTTTAAGGATAAGTACGGAAATAAGTGGGATCTGATCGAAAGAAAATGATTGAAACGTACCCCACTCGGTGATTAAGTATTAGCCGAAGGGATACTTTTCACCTGCTTGTGAGAAATAGGGCAAGTTCCAAGACTTGCTGGCCGAGATCAGATAAGAGCTTGCTGTCATAAATTATCCTTTACCTGCACACCTAACGGCGGAGAGGTCCGACATGGATATACAGTTCAAGCACATCAGCCATAAATTGATTGACTCACTCAGTGATGGCATCTTCTCCATTGCACTCACACTCCTTGGATTGAATGTTGTGGCGCTAGCCACTGATATCGGTCGCAGTGATAATCCCAATTCGGAAGTATTGAAAAACTGGCCAACCTTTCTCGCCTACACTCTTGGCTTTCTTGTGCTCTACTCAATGTGGTACTCGTACCACGCTTTCAGCCAGTACACGAAGGGGACTAATGCCTTTGTGGTCTGGAACCACGGGGCGCAATTCTTCTTTGTAGCGCTCATGCCTTTTGGTGTGGCATTCCTTGCGAATACTCTCAACACACCGAATAGAAAATGGGGTCTCTTCTACTTCGGACTCTGCCTCTTCGGATATAACTTTGTAACCGTTATCCAATGGGCACTCAATGGATTCAAGTTCCAAGTTGAATTTACTGATGAGATGCCCCTGCCTCAAGAGAGAGTGCAAAAAGGGGTGCCCATTTATTTCATGCTTACTTCAGCTGCCGGCTTAGTCGTCTTGGTGATCTCCTTGGTGAGTCCTTGGATAGCTTTCGCCTTCTATTTTGCCCATGTACTTTTGAGCGCCACTCCAATTCGCAGTTTTAACAAGATGATGCCAATGATCGACAGACGGATTAAGTAGAGCTATTCCCATTCGTCCCTCTCGAAACTAGACTCTTTGTATGCGTAGCAACTTGAGCGTTGAGGAGTGAGGTCCACGAAGTGATACGAACATTCTCAAGACCTTCACGAATTACCTGGGTGATTGCAGGAATCCTTCTCTCATTCGTTGCGACAACATTCTCAAACGCCGCCGGATTAGATGATGGCTATCCACCGGGTGAGGCAGCCCCAGGTAGAACTTGTTTGAGTGATGCCTTGGGACAGAAGACAGTTAGTTCTTATAGCGGAAAAGCTTTAACCTGCATCCTTATCAATTCGGTGGCCACCTGGTGGGTAGATGGTGATCCTCTTCCAGCGATACCGGCGCCCACTTCCAGTGCCTCGGCACCCACAGGAGTAAGGCCACCGGGAGCTGTTGCCTCAAGCGCTGCATATCTCTGGGAGAAGAGTGCGAGCAGCGCAAAGGCAAAGGGAAGTAAATTCATAACGATTGCAGGAGATCGACCAGCCCAAGTATTGATTCCGGGAAGTATGAAACCAAAGGTTGCAGCACCTCTCATCGTTGCCCTCCATGGTTTTATGGCCAGCCCAAGTGATCTCATGTCACTGATGGATTTATCGACAGAGGCATATAAGCGCTCTGTAGTTTTGGCTGTACCTTCAGGAACTAGAAATAATGATGGTTTTCCTTTTTGGAATGCGACGAGGTCCTGTTGCGATTTCAATAAGAGCGGTGTTGACGATGCTAAGTATCTAATGGATCTTGTGAAAGCGATTAGCGCCAAAGTTGCCATTGACCAGAAGCGAATTTATTTTGTTGGCCACTCCAATGGTGGCTTTATGTCCTATACGCTCGCCTGCCAAAACTCCGAAAAAATTGCTGCAATCGTTAGCGTTGAAGGCTCTACTTTTTCCGATTCCACATTATGCAACGCAAAAAGTCCAGTGAGCATCTTGCAGATCAACGGCACTGCAGACGAACTAATTCATATCGCTGGGGGAAATGTCCTTGACGATCCAAAGCAGCCGTATCCAAGCGTGAAAGATGAGCAAAGTTATTGGGCTGGCAAAGATGGTTGTTCGGCTCTTGCGACCTCATCGGCGCAGAAGTTCAATTATGAATCCACCATCCCTGGATCTGAAACGAGCAAAGCCTCCTTTAAATGCCCCAAAGGCCTTGCGGTTGAGTCGTGGACGATTTCAGATGGCCACCATGTGCCTAAATTCAACGCCGGCTTTATTGCAGCAATTTTTGATTTCTTGCTCGCTCACAAGAAATAGAGAGTATTTCAACGAGTGCGTTGTGAGGGACTCGAACCCCAACCCATTTATTAAACAGGTATAGGGAAGTGCAGGGTAAA
>Ga0194047_10001758_pt1 | contig 12918 bp, 15 predicted proteins | sample JunL225m_MetaG_2_FD_160070 | JGI IMG/M metagenome (GOLD analysis project Ga0194047, IMG submission 160070) | Anoxic zone freshwater microbial communities from boreal shield lake in IISD Experimental Lakes Area, Ontario, Canada - Jun2016-L221-5m | ecosystem: Environmental > Aquatic > Freshwater...
GACGTATTAAATTCCTGCTTCACGTAACTGCTCTTTGCTAGGTGGTGTTTCAAAAGTATGGTGCGGAGCTGGTGATGGAATAGTCCACTCCAAACCTTTTGCACCATCCCATGGCTTCATAGGAGCTTTGACACCTTGACCGCGATACGCTGGCATTACAACGAATAGCAAGAAATAAACCTGTGATAGACCGAAGCCTAAGGCACCAAGCGAAGCGATTGAATTGAAATCAGCGAACTGGGTTGGATAGTCAGCATAGCGACGTGGCATACCTGCTAAGCCTAGGAAGTGCATCGGGAAGAAGGTAATGTTAAAGAAAATCATGGAAGACCAAAAATGGATCTTGCCGCGGGTTTCATTAGCCATATAGCCTGTCCACTTTGGACACCAGTAATAAAAGCCCGCAAACATTGCAAATAATGAACCTGCAACCAAGACATAATGGAAGTGTGCTACTACGTAGTATGTATCTTGTAGGCCAATATCAATTGGTGCCATGGCCAAAATAAGACCAGTAAATCCACCCATCGTAAACACGAAGATAAAACCAATGGCCCACAACATTGGGGTCTCAAAGGTCATTGAACCTTGCCACATTGTTGCAACCCAGTTAAAAATCTTCACACCTGTTGGAACAGCAATCAACATCGTGGCATACATAAAGAACAACTGGCCTGTTACAGGCATACCAGTTGCAAACATATGGTGAGCCCAAACGATAAATGACAAGATCGCAATAGACGATGTTGCATAAACCATGGAGCTGTAACCAAACAATGTTTTTCTGGAAAACGCTGGAACAATTTCACTCACGATTCCGAATGCTGGAAGAATCATGATGTAAACCTCAGGGTGACCAAAGAACCAGAAAATATGCTGGAACATAATTGGATCGCCACCACCAACAGCAGAGAAGAATGAAGTACCAAAGTGACGGTCAGTCAGAACCATCGTGATTGCGCCAGCCAAAACAGGCATTACAGCTATCAACAAGTAGGCAGTAATTAACCAAGTCCAACAGAACATTGGCATCTTCATCAAAGTCATGCCAGGAGCGCGCATATTCAAAATAGTCACAATGATGTTGATGGAGCCCATAATGGAGGAAGCGCCCAATAAATGGAGGGCAAATATGGCCATGTCCATTCCAGGGCCCATCTGTGAAGTTAAGGGAGCGTAGATTGTCCAACCACCTGCAGGTGCACCACCAGGAACAAGGAAGGAACCAAATAATAAAGTTGCTGCTACTGGAAGAATCCAGAAGCTAAAGTTATTCATACGAGCAAATGCCATATCAGAGGCACCGATTTGCAAGGGTACCATCCAGTTAGCAAAGCCAACGAAGGCCGGCATAATTGCACCGAACACCATCACCAATCCGTGCATGGTAGTGAGTTGATTGAAGAACTCAGGGCGGAAGAATTGCAAGCCAGGCTGGAACAATTCCAAACGAATTCCTAAGGCCATTACACCACCAGCTAACAAGCTAACGAATGAGAAGATCAAATACATCGTACCGATGTCTTTGTGGTTAGTGGCGAACAACCAACGGCGCCAACCGTGTGGCGTGTGATCGTCGTGTGCATGATCGTGTGCGTGATCGATGGTAGTAGAGACTGTACTCATGGATTACTCCGGTTTCGTTTTATCTGTATTTATGAATGGATTACTTGCCGCCACGTGCGGTAAAAATTTCTTGGGTCTGAATTATTTCACCCGTTTTATTGCCCCATGAATTACGGGTATAGGTCATCACTGCGGCAATATCGCCATCAGAAATCACACCAGCCCATTTCGGCATTGCATTTTTACCGTTTATCAAAATGTTGTACTGGCCTTCCTTCGGACCAAGCACCACTTTGCTACCATCGAGCGCTGGGAATGAGCCGGCACCTTTGCCGTTTGGCTGATGACAAGCTGCACAGTTCGATGCATACACTTTTGCACCGCGCTCTTTTTGCTCATCTAAGGTATATACCTTGGTTGGATCATCAGTGGCAGAAGCCATTTCTTTTTTCTTACCTTCAACCCACTGGGTGTAGTCCTCTTGTGACACAACCTTAACAACAATAGGCATAAAAGCATGTTCAGCGCCACACAACTCAGAACATTGGCCACGGAAAGTACCGATAGTATCTGCTCTAAACCATGTGTCACGGACAAACCCAGGAATCGCATCTTGCTTAACGCCAAATGCTGGAATGGTCCAAGCGTGAATAACGTCATTAGCAGTGGTAATTAAGCGAATTTTCTTACCGACTGGAACAACCATTTCGTTATCAACTTCCATCAAATAGGTATTTGATTTAGGTGCTAAGTTATTAATAGCTTCACGTGACGTTGACAAGGTGGATAAAAAGCTAATCCCTTCTCCCTCACCTTTGATGTAGTCGTATCCCCATTTCCACTGATAACCAGTTGTTTTAATGGTGATGTCTGAATTAGTTGTATCTTTCATTGCAACAACTGTTTTCGTTGCTGGTAAGGCCATACCAATCACGATAAGCAATGGAATGACGGTCCAAATAATTTCAACCGTTGTGCTCTCATGAAAGGATGCTGATTTGTGGCCTAATGATTTGCGATGCTTCAAAATGGAATAGAACATCACTCCGAATACACCGACAAAAATCACTGCACAAATGACCAACATCATCCAGTGGAGCCAGTGAATTTCTTGCATGATTTTGGTTGCTGGGGCAGCAAAATTGAGCTGATTAACAGCAGGGCCGCCAGGCATATTTTCAGCTGCAAATGCCCAAGCAGAACTAAAGGCAGCTATTAAATAGAGCGAAGCCCTAGTGACTTTTCCAAATAAATTCATCTTATTCTCTGTTTGTGGTCGCGAGCAAGGTAGTAAAACCCAATCTAAATGCCCAAAATGCGGTATCAAGCCAATACTTCTAGCCGTGATTATAGGGTCAATTAGATACAAGAACAAACTGACCTAGCCCAGCCTCATCCAATCTTGACAATGCTTATAATGATAGTAAGCACTTACACTTAAGCAGGATCTGTCCTAGTCTTGCGTCCAATTTGATTTATGTCAATATAAGCAACATTGTCCTGCGCTTTCGCAAGGTGCTTTCCAATTGCCCAAGCATGTCCATAGACCACTTCTAAAGTCATTTTTTGTGGCAAAAGGCCTTTTTCAAGCGTTTTGCTTGGGGCAGTTTGAAGTAGTTTTAATGCCTGTGCATCTGCCAATAAAAGTACATCGGACGCATAGTCCAAGTAAAGAAACTCCATATCCATTACAGGGTCCGAAAAACGCTCGCCCAATAGAGCGTCGCCCATATCGTGCATATCCCATGGACTAAAGAGATTTTTTAATTTCAATACGCCGACATCCAAAGCTCGCAATTCTTTGCCGGTATCTGGTCCCAAATAGCTAAAGGTAAAGAGGCCGCCCTCTTTTAAGACCCGCCAGCACTCTTGAAGAAAATGAGCTGGATCAGCCAAATCCTGCAATACAAGATTACAAAAAATTAAATCCACTGAATTATCTGGAAGATCTAGCTTTCCAGATTTTAGATAGTCACTTAAAGGACTGCTATGAGCGCCATGAAATAAGCGACGCCATACTTGCAGCGCTTTAAAACTCCATGCATTCACACCAGTGAGATCGCCTTCATAAACTCCATAAATTCGAGCGCGTGGGAATCGCTTTTTGAATGCAGAAAAATATCGTCCCGGAAACTCCGGAATGAGTAAGACATCTCTTACCTCTAACTTCACAATGTCTAACTTTTGCAGCATACGCTCTGCAATTTCATCCTGTAGCCATGTGATTGATTGGGTCATTGGCTCAGTATACTCAGCGCCCCATGCAATTTCTAGAGAATATTTTTCAATCCATTTATGCGCGCTTGCTGCCAACAGCCTGCATTATTTGTAATGAGTTTCAGAAAGATCCTGTATGCCAAAACTGCATGCAAACTCTCCAGGAAAATGTTTTGTGTAATTACGAATGCTGCCATCAATGCGGGCTCCCTCTTCAACAAGCAGAAATAATTGAGGGGCGATGCGATTCCTGTAAAAGAAACCCACCATATTTTGATGAAACAATTTGTCTAGATCGCTATGATGGCGTTTTGCAAAATGCATTACACCAACTCAAGTATCAAAAACGCATAGCCTTTGCTCATGGCTTAGCCAATGCATGGAATAGCATCATGTGTGAAGCGCAAAAAAATGCCCAGGCAAATTACTTAATTCCCGTGCCACTCAGCACCGAAAAACTCTGTACGCGCGGATTCAATCAAAGCTGGGAACTAGCAAGACGAGTATCTTGTGCTGGGATACAAAAGCTTCCCTTTGCCTTAAAGCGGCATCATCGCATTGAACAACAAGCAGGAAGTTCATTAACTATGCGCCAGACAAAAGTGCACAATACTTTTTATCTTGATCAAAATGCTATTAGCTTCTTGCAAAATAAATCAGCGATAGTTTTTGATGATGTTATGACGAGCGGTTCCACCTTAGATGAAATTGCGCGCATTCTGAAGGACAATGGCGTATCTCGTGTCATCAATTGGGTTTTACTGAGAACTACTAAACCCATTCCTGAGAGTAGAATGCAAGCATCCCATGTTTAATATCGTTTTGTTTGAACCTGAAATTCCACCGAATACTGGCAATATCATTCGTTTGTGCGCGAACACCGGTGCAAACTTGCATTTAATCGAACCCCTAGGTTTTCCAATGGAAGATGCTAAGTTACGTAGAGCTGGTCTTGATTATCATGAATTTGCAAGAGTAAAAGTACATACTAATTGGGCGCAGTTCTTAGCAGACGAGCAACCTAACCCAAATCATCTATTTGCTCTAACCACTAAAGGTAGCGGGAAATTTCATGAGGGCAAATATGCACCTAATGATTATTTTGTTTTTGGATCTGAAACAAAAGGGGTTAGCGATGAAGTTCGAGATTCTATTCCCATTGGCAATCGTATGCGTCTGACTATGCAAGACAGTAGTCGCAGCCTAAATTTATCGAATACTGTAGCGATTGTGGTTTATGAAGCCTGGCGTCAAAATGACTTTGCAGGCGGCCTCTAAGACTTAAGTTTCTATCTTGGGATCGCGACCCATCAGTCTTTTAACGGCCTCTTGTGCCGCAAGCTTTCCAGATAAGACCTCGCCCATCATCTCAATAATCGGCATTTCAACCTGTAGGCGCTTTGCCAAGTTACCAATCGCTGGTGCGCAAAGCACTCCTTCTGCTACATGGCCTAGACCACTCAATATCTCCGGCAAGGGCTTACCAGCAGCAAGTTCAAGGCCCACACGACGATTGCGAGAGAGATCGCCTGTGGCTGTCAAAACCAAGTCGCCTACACCTGTTAAACCCATACAGGTTTCAGATCGTCCCCCAGCAGCTTTGACTAAACGCATCATCTCAGCTAGACCACGAGTTAATACTGCAGCACGTGCATTCAAACCCAAGTCCAAGCCATCACCAATGCCAGCGGCAATAGCTAACACATTCTTTACTGCACCACCCAATTCCACACCGATCAAATCGTCGCTTGAATAAATCCGCATATTGCCGTGATGAAAAGCTGCTTGAACAATGGCGCATAAATCACTAGAAGAACTAGCGACAGTTAATGCGCATGGCATTCCTGCAGCAACTTCACGTGCAAAGCTGGGGCCAGATAAAGCGCCAAAGGAATGACTTAAGCCATGGCTGTGTAATTTATTTTCACGCTCTACCACTTGATGGGGTAAAAAAGCAGTTTGAGGTTCCAAGCCTTTGCATAACCAAATAATATTAAGCGGATGATCTGCTTCTTGTAGGGCCTTTGCAATTGTTTCTGAAAGACCAGACATCGGCGTAGCTACTACCAGCAAATCTTTTGTTGAGAGTCTCTTAACTGCACGAGAGAAATCAGGCTCAAGCTGCAAACCTTTGGGCAGTTGGATAGCGGGCAAGTATGCTTGATTGCTGCCACTTGATTGCATTTGCGCTAATTGAGTAGCGCTGCGAGACCATAGACAAACATCATCATCTTGCAGGTAGCGTGCTGCTTGAGCAGCCATCGCCGTTCCCCAGGCTCCAGCACCGAGCAGCGTCACTTTCATGATCTGTGCCTGTCTCAGACTCAGTTAGAAACAGCGCCTTTGCTTTCCTCGGCGGCCGCCTGTTGAGCTTGCATTATGCGGTGCTCATACATGCCATGGAAATTAATCTCGTTCAGATGGATTGGCTGGAAGCCTGCGCGACTAATAATGTCAGCGACATTAGAACGAAGATAAGGGTACAAAATCGTTGGACAAGCAATGCCTAACATTGGATCAATTTGCTCGGCTGGAATATTGCTGAATTCAAAAATACCGGCTTGCTTAGCCTCAATTAAGAACAACACTTTAGCTTCTACTTTTGCAGTGATGGTGGCGCTTAAGGCAACCTCGAAAATACCTTCACTTAAAGGCGCAACGGCAATATCAATTTCTACTTGTATTTGTGGCTCAGAAGCAATCATCAGGATTTGAGGGGCATTGGGCTGCTCTAATGACAAATCCTTGAGGTAAATTCTCTGAATTCTAAATCCAGGCTCATTCGAGCTATCATTTCCCGCTTGGGGTGCAGAAGATTGTTCAGTCATTGCAAACTTTCTTTTATATGTCTATTGAGCCAAAAGCGGGTCTAAATTTCCAGCGCGATCCAAAGCTACTAAATCATCATAGCCACCAACATACGTCTCACCAATATAAATTTGTGGAACAGTGCGACGCCCTGTTCTAGTCATCATCAATTCACGTTGTGCAGGATCGCGATCAATCAAAATTTTCTCTAAATTTGCTACGCCTTTTTTGAGCAACAACTTTTCAGCCATCACACAATATGGGCAAACCTGAGTGCTATACATGGTCACTAATGGCATCACTATTCCTATTTAATCAATGGAAGTGCGGCAGCCTTCCATGCTTGAACTCCACCATCAAGGGCGCCAACCTCTACAAAGCCCAATTTTTGGACTTCTGCCAAAGCCTTGCGGGACTGAGTGCCGGTATCACAAACCAATACCACTGGATTTTTGCGATCTATCTTTAGTTTTTCAATTCCAGCAGTAATACTGGCAGCATCAAGATGCTTTGCCCCAGGCAAATGGCCCGCTTTGAACGCGTCAACAGGACGAAGATCCAGGACGGCTGCCTTCCGTCGATTGATCCAAATAGTGGCTTCGGTAGGCGACAAGCCTTTTCCGCCAATAAGCGTAGATAATGTGGGTAAGAAAAGTGCTATGCCTGAGACAGCCAAAAGGGCAATAAGCGCTAAATTATCAATTTGCGTGAGAAAGTTCATCATCAGATTATAGAATGCCTCTATGAAACAACTTGTCCTTATTCGTCATGGCGAATCCGCCTGGAACCTTGAAAACCGATTTACTGGCTGGGCGGATGTCGACTTAACCCCCAAGGGTGCTCAGCAGGCTATTTTTGCAGGAGAGAGCCTTCGAAAAGCAGGATACGAGTTCGATATTGCTTATACCTCTGTTTTAAGACGTGCTATTCGTACGCTTTGGCATGTTCAAGATGCCATGGATCTCATGTGGATTCCAGTGGTTCATAGTTGGAGATTAAATGAACGTCATTACGGCGCTTTGACCGGTTTGAATAAAGCGGAAACTGCAAAAAAGTATGGTGACGAGCAAGTTCATATTTGGCGCCGCTCTTATGATGTACGCCCACCGTTATTAGCAGTAGATGATGAGCGTAACCCACAAAAGGACACCCGCTATTCAAAGTTAACTGCTGCAGATGTTCCTCTTGGCGAATGTCTTAAGGATAATGTCCAGCGCGTTCTACCACTTTGGAATGAATCTATTGCTCCAGCGCTAAAAGCCAATAAACGTGTTCTATTAGTTGCACATGGCAATAGCATTCGTTCCTTGATTAAATATTTAGATCAAATGTCAGACGAAGCCATTATGGAAGTTAACATTCCAAACGGCGCACCACTTGTTTACGAATTAGATGACAACCTCAAACCCATTCAACATTTCTATTTGGACTAGGCAATAAAAACTATGCGTCAATTTTTCAAGAGCTTTGCCCTGATTGCCGTAGGCTTAATTGCCGGCGTTGCGGCCACCATTCAACTATCTGCCACAGCCCAGCAGGGTTCTACGCTACCACTCGATGAGCTGCGGACTCTGTCTAATGTGTTTGCGCAGATTAAACGTGAATATGTAGAACCTATTGAAGATAAACAACTTCTAACAGATGCCGTTAAAGGTATGGTGAGTAGTCTGGATCCCCACTCCACTTACTTGGATAAAAAAGATTTCTCTGAGATGCAAGAGCAAACCTCTGGAAAATTTGCTGGCCTCGGAATTGAAATCACTTCTGAAGATGGCGTTGTTAAAGTTCTCAACCCAATTGAAGATAGTCCTGCTGCACGTGCTGGCTTACAAGCAGGCGACCTCATCACTCGCTTAGATGACAAACCTGTACGCGGCATGTCTCTGGATAAAGCAGTGCGGACTATGCGTGGTACGCCTGGTACCAAAATCACCTTAACAGTATTTCGAAAAAGTGAAGAGCGTAGCTTTCCCGTCACCATCACACGTGCAGAAATTAAAGTACAGTCGGTTAAAACCAAAATTCTGGATAACGATATCGCCTGGGTTCGTATAACGAGCTTTCAAGAACGCACCATTCCCGATCTCGCTAAAAAACTCACTGAGATTGCGAATCAGGATCCTAAGCTAAAAGGCATCATCTTGGATCTCAGAAATAATGGTGGTGGCCTTTTGCAAGGCGCCGTGGGAGTAGCAGCGGCCTTCCTACCGCCTGACTCAGTCATCGTGAGTACGAAAGGTCAAGCCCCAGATTCCAAGCAAGTATTTAATGCCACACCAGCAATGTATCGCTTGAACGAGCCTGGAGATCCTCTAGCTGGTGTGCCAGCAATGTTTAAAAAACTACCAATGGTGGTATTGGTCAATGCCTATTCAGCATCTGCCTCTGAGATTGTTGCGGGCGCTTTACAAGATTACAAACGAGCAACCATCATTGGTAAAACTACCTTTGGTAAGGGCTCAGTTCAAACCGTACGCCCTCTCACCAATGATTCTGCCTTGAAAATCACTACTGCTTACTACTACACGCCAAGTGGTAAGTCGATTCAAGCTTATGGTGTTAAGCCTGATATCCCTGTAGATCAAAATAAAGATGGGGATCCAGATGATGTACTCATCACTCGCGAGATTGATAGCGAGAAGCACTTACGCAATAAACAATCCGCAGAAGATAAGCTGATTAAAGATCGTGAGCAACGTCGCCTTGAGGAACTACAACGCATTGAAGAAAAAAATGCTAAGAAGACTCCCGAGGAAAAAGAGAAAGAAAAGAATAAGAAGCCTACTGAGCTAGGCAGTGCCGATGACTTCATGCTTTCTCAGGCAGTTGCCTTTATTAATGGTCAGCCGGTGATACGCTCTTCCTCCAAGCTTGAGTAAGACCTAATAGTTCCTGAACCTGCACATGAATGACGAGCAGTTACTCCGCTACTCAAGACACTTACTTCTTGAAGAGATTGATGTAGCAGGGCAAGAAAAGCTTTTGCAGTCACATGTCCTAGTTATAGGGGCGGGCGGCTTAGGAAGTGCTGCTGCTCCTTACTTAGCTGCTGCTGGTGTTGGGCACATCACCCTAATAGATCATGACTGTGTAGAACTTACGAATCTGCAGCGTCAAATCATGCACAATGAAAATAGGGTTGGCAAAAGCAAGGTTGCTTCTGGCAAACAATTTTTGCAAAGCCTCAATTCTAGTATTCAAATAGAAACCATAGAAGCCAAAGCCACGGCAGCACTTCTGGACGAACTATTACCTAGCGTGGATGTTGTTTTGGATTGCACTGATAATTTTTCGACCCGCCATTTAATTAATTCAAGTTGTGTAGCGCATCAAACACCATTGGTATCGGGATCTGCTTTGCGATTTGATGGACAAATTAGCGTCTTCGACCCGAAAAACTCCACATCCCCATGCTACGCCTGTATCTTTTCTCCAGATGAATCCTTTGAAGAGGTGAATTGCGCCAGTATGGGCATCTTTTCTCCACTAGTTGGCATTATTGGTGCGATACAAGCTGCACAAGCACTGCAAGTACTGATTGGGTTTGGCGAACCTCTAGTAGGCCGCATGCTACTTTGGAACGGGCGTAATACCCAAATAGATGAAATTCATATAACTCGCAACCCCGACTGTCAGGTGTGCGGCAAATCTTCTTAATAAATTAAGAGAGTAAGCGCTCCAAGGCTTTTGCTTGGGCCTCTGGTTCATACGCCTTTAGTACTCTAGAAATACGCGCCTTTAACAAGCCAACATTTGCTTTTAAGATTTCCCGCTTTACCAATAATAGCTGGCTAAAGTGCATAGAAAAATCTGTTAAACCCAAAGCAAGTAAGAGTTTAGTTAATCCAGGATCACCAGCCATTTCACCACAAACTGCAATAGGTACATTGGCCCGATTGGCCTGACTAATAATGCTATCTAATAGATACAAAATTGCTGGATGCAAAGGATCATAGAGATGAGCAACCGCATGATCTGCACGATCAATCGCTAAGGTGTACTGAATTAAATCATTTGTACCAATAGATAGAAAATCAAAGCGATTAATAAACAAAGGTAGCACCAAAGCTGCAGCTGGAATCTCAATCATGGCACCCACCTGAATATTTGGATTAAAGGCTTGACCACGCTGATGTAACTGCTGTTTTGCTTTTTCGATTAAACGAAAGGTCTCATCAATTTCTTTAGCGTGTGCCAACATAGGAATCATGATCCTTGCTTGGCCATGTGCTGATGCACGCAAAATTGCTCTTAGCTGAGTCAAGAAAATTTCTGGCTCTGTCAGCGACCAACGAATGGCTCTCAAACCTAAGGGGGAAGTGCCCGTCTGCGAAACATCCCCGCCGGCACCAAGCGCCTTATCAGCACCAACGTCAATCGTTCTGATATTAACGGGAAGACCATGCATTAAATCAACTACTCGGCGGTATTCCCGATACTGTTGGTCTTCGTCTGGCATCGCTTGATTGCGATCCATAAATAAGAATTCAGAACGAAATAAACCTACCCCTACCGCGCCAAGGGCTAGCGCCTGAACCGCATCTTCTGGTAACTCGATATTGGCAAATAATTCAATTTCGACATTATCAGCAGTTACTGTCCGAGAATGCTTTAACTGCTGAAGTTTACGAGCCTCTCTTAAACCTTGGGTTTGGAGCTTGCGGTACTCAGCAAGTAATTGATCATCTGGGGCCACAACGACGACGCCGCGCTCTCCATCTAAAACCAACCAATCACCATGTCGAATCATTTCGCTGGCATGGCGAACACCCACAAGAGCAGGAATTTCCATACTACGCGCCACAATAGCAGTATGAGATGTCTTACCACCTAAATCAGTCACAAATCCAGTGAAGGCATGATCTTTAAAGCGCAGCATATCGTGCGGAGCAATATCGTGGGCCACAATAATGGACTCCACTCCAATATCGCTTGGCGATAATAGTGCTGCATCTTCTAAGACGTCCTTCTTTTGTGCATTTAAAGCTTTAATGACTCTCTCAGCTACTTGACGAATATCATTGGCCCGCTCTTTGAGATAGAGATCTTCGATTTCAGAAAATTGCTCAAGCAAATCATTTAATTCTGTAGTTAACGCCCATGCAGCATTTAAGCGCTGCGCACGAATCAACTTCATCGGCTTTTCAGCTAAAGCAGGATCAGCCAAAATCATGCCGTGCACATCCAAAAACGCAGCCATCTCTTGAGGTGCATCTTTTGGTAAACCAAGTCGAAGCTGCTCAAGCTCCCGACGAACTTGATCAAATGCATCCAACAGCTTCTGTGCCTCTGCCTCTTCTTTTCCAGGTTCAACTAAATAATGACTGACCTCTAAGGCTGCACGCGAAATCAGTACCGCCTTACCAATGGCAATGCCTTTCGATACCGGAATTCCGTGTAAAGAAAAAGTCATTCTTACTCGCCTTCACCGAACCGGTTATTAATTAACTCAGTTAGGGCGGCCATTGCTTCATCTGCCTGATCGCCAACTGTCTCAAGTGTGACCTTGCTACCAATGCCGGCAGCAAGCATCATCACGCCCATAATGCTCTTCGCATTAATTTGACGCCCATTGCGTGACAACAGTATTTCACAAGGAAATTGGGCTGCCAATTGGGACAGCTTGGCTGATGCACGGGCATGTAAACCCAACTTATTAACAATTTCTATTTCAGCAATCGGCATATTTTGCTTTAGTCTTCTTCGTTTATTTTGACACCAAGGCGTAAGATCCCATGGTGTCCACCTTGCAGCGCTTTATGAGCCAACTCTTCAAGTGAATCACCACGATGAGTGACGCAACGCATCAACATGGGTAAATTTAATCCGGCCAATACCACTACATTACCTAATTCAGTGCTGAGGTCAGGTGCATCTAATTTTGAAGCTACGTTTGCAGGTGTCGCGCCCATAACGTCAGTCAAAATTAATATTCCATTACCCCGATTAACGCCTCGAACAGCTTCAAGAACGCGGTCATAGCTCACTTTAATATCCTCATACGGAGGAATATCTACGGCTCTCACTCGCTCAGGGACAACACCAAAAGCATGCTCTGCAAAACCTAACATTGCTGTCGCAACAGGGGTATGAGCAACTATGACGATTCCAGCCATCTTATGACAACGCCTTCTCAAGATTAGTTAGCCAAAATTGCGGGACATCAAATCCGCTTTGTTCGGTAATTTCAACAAAACAAGTTGGACTCGTAACATTGATTTCAGTAAGATACCCACCGATCAAGTCTAGCCCAACTAAAAATAAACCTCGTTCATACAATATTGGGGCAAGATATTGCGCAATTCTCTTTTCGGTATCACTTAAGTG
>Ga0194047_10001759_pt1 | contig 12916 bp, 14 predicted proteins | sample JunL225m_MetaG_2_FD_160070 | JGI IMG/M metagenome (GOLD analysis project Ga0194047, IMG submission 160070) | Anoxic zone freshwater microbial communities from boreal shield lake in IISD Experimental Lakes Area, Ontario, Canada - Jun2016-L221-5m | ecosystem: Environmental > Aquatic > Freshwater...
GGGATAACATGCAAAAAAAGAACGTAATGATTATCGGAGCAGGCGGCGTAGCGCATGTTGCGGCCCACAAGGCGGCTATGAATAATGATAGCCTTGGTGATATCTGCATCGCCTCGCGGACTGTGGAAAAATGCGACGCCATTATCGAGAGTGTGAACAGGAAAGGTCATCTGAAGAACACCCAAGGACGGCTCTATTCAGCTCAGCTTGATGCTCTGGATGTTGAGGCAACGGTGAAGCTGATCAAGAAAACCAAGTCCGGGATTGTTATCAACCTTGGGGCATCCTTCATCAACATGTCGGTGTTGGAAGCCTGCATAGAGACCGGCGCGGCCTACATCGACACCGCCAGCCACGAAGAGCCGGACAAGGTATGCGAAGAGCCCCCGTGGTATGCAAATTACGAGTGGAAACGCAAGAAGCGTTGTAAAGAAAAAGGGATAACCGCCTTACTCGGGGCAGGTTTTGATCCAGGAGTAGTCAACGCCTACTGTGCCCTTGCAGCCAAGCGCTACTTCGACAAGATTGACACGATCGATATTCTGGATGTGAATGCGGGGAGTCACGGCAAATACTTTTCCACTAACTTTGATCCTGAGATCAATTTTCGGGAATTCATCAAGGTCTGGACCTGGATAAACCGCAAATGGAAGGAGTATCCCACACACTCTGTGAAGCGGGTCTATGATTTTCCAGTCGTTGGCAAGCAGCCGGTCTATCTGAACGGCCATGACGAATTGCATTCATTGTCAAAGAATATTGATGCCAACAGCATCCGTTTCTGGATGGGGTTTGGTGACCACTACATAAACGTATTCACGGTGCTTCGAACCCTTGGTTTTCTCTCGCACCTGCCGGTGACTCTGACTACAGGCCAGGAGGTTGTGCCGCTAAAAGTGGTCAAGGCGCTCCTTCCCGATCCGATGACTCTCGCTCCAGGCTATACAGGTAATACCTGTATCGGCAACTTTGTCAAGGGGTGGAAGAAGGGCAAAAAACGCGAGGTGCTGATTTATCAAGTTTCTGACCACAAGAAGTGCTTTGAGGAGGTTGAGTCACAGGGAATCAGCTACACCGCAGGCGTTCCGCCGGTCGCAGCTGCCATGCTTGTTGTCACTGGGGAATGGGACGCAAAAAAAATGGTTAATGTTGAGGAGTTGGACCCGGAACCGTTCATCAAGATACTCGACAAGATCGGTCTGCCTACTGAAGTAAAGGAAATCAAGCCTAACAGTAAATATTCTTTTGACGGGAAAGTAAGATCCCTCAAGAAAGAGCTAGCAGATTCGACCGCCACGGTTACGGTTTCAGCAGCAAATCCTATGTTAGCTCTTGCTCCGAAGAAGCACAGTAAAAAGAAATAAAAATAGGAGCAGATTCCAAGCCGCTATTGCCAATAGTGTCAGTCAAAACTGCTCACCGAGGCGAAATGGCGTGTGACACCGCGGCGGAAATGAACCGCCGGATAGCCAATAATGAGGGCGATTGCCGGTTTATTCCCTTCAGGTATTCCAAGCCGTTTGCATAGCTTGCGGTTGCGCATGATGATGGGGGCCGCGGCTCCGATTATGGTTGTGCCGAGCCCAAGGGATTCGGCCGCAAGCATGGCATATGTGCAGCATATCATGGCCTCGGATGCGTCAACGTAAGGGGAATGGTGGAATAGCAGTACTACTGGAGCGTTGTAGAAGAGGAGGTCTCTTCCCAGAAGCCGCCCATCGACATAAGCCTTTGCCAAAGGCACGATAAAATTTCTGATCTGCTCATCGGTAGGTCGTTTCATAAACGGTCGCACTATGGAGAGGAGCCAAGGCCTGAAAGTTTTTAGGAAACCAGAGTATCCTGTGACGATTTCATCGGCCAGGGTCTGCACCCTCTTCTGTCCTCGGATGATCACACACCCGATATCCCAGGGTGGTATGCCCATTGGGCCGGAAGCGGCCATGTCTACAATGCTCTGTAATAGTTCCGGAGCGGGTTCTTCCTCTTTGAAACGGCGCACACTGCGGCGGGCCTTCATGATAGCTGAGAGTGCCTTACAGTCCGCCCTTTCCTCTGGCGGGGCCAGCGGCACTATGTCGGAAAAGGAGATGCCCCGTCCTGCAACACGGACGCTTTCAGTTGGGCAGACCATCATGCAGTGTCCGCAGGCAATGCAACCGAACATGCTCTCGGCGTGAACTTTTACACATCCGTCTTCGAGGCGGAGTACCTCAGTCGGGCAAATGCTTGTGCACTCGGCACAACGTGTGCAGGTCGAATGATCGACCGTAACGTTACCTGCCTCATGGTAAATACTATGACTTACAGCCATTGACTCCTCCTCTACTGATAGCAGGAATTGGAATAGGCATCTCCGCGGGCGACATAGTCGGGGCTTTCAGATATGCAGCAATGCCAGCACACCAACTGCCAGGCCGATACCGGCAACTCCAAACATTATGTACTCCAGCCACTTCTTCTTGGTAAGTAGGGAAATAGCAGCCATTGCAATGGCAACCTGTAATACAGTGGTAGCCTGTGCCCAGCGGTGATGCTGATGCATCTGCTCATCGCTGCGTTTGTCCCACTGCACAGCATCCGCCTCCAGTTTGTCTGCTACTTTCTTGATTTCCATTTTCTCTTTTTCGTAACGATCAACTTTAGCCTGATAGTACTCTTTCTTGTCTCCAGGGGAGAGATCACGCGATAATTCCGCCAACGACTGCTTGGTGCTTTTGGCCTGAAAATAGTTCCACTGGTTTGAGGCCTCTGTCTTCTTTATGGCGGCATTGTTTTTATAAAGCCCGGCATTGGCTTGGGTCGCTCCACCCATATAAGAGAAGATAGCCCCGATAGTGGCTATGATCGCGGTAAACATTGCAATCTGGTTTATCATTCCGGAGCCATGTTCTCCATGATTGCTATGACCTCCACCGTGTGCTGCATGTTCGAGTTCGTGATCATGTGGGCCATGCACGTGAAATCCATCTGATGACATAAATCTGCCCTCTTTTCCTAAGTTTTCATATGATGGGGTATGATACGAATCCTACGGTCATGGCAGAATTTTTTGAAGGATTGAAAAACCGAGCAGAAAACAATCCAATTCTGCTATAGTGAAGCTTGAATCTCTTTTTCACGCAATCCGATGCTCATTAGCTTGGGGTCTTCTGAATGACATAATTTGTCGACAAACTCTTCCCATTCATAGCTGACAAAAGAACCTTCCTGAAGCGGAATATTAAGGTTCTCACTCAATAACTTGTTGAAATAATTTTGTTCTAATGGAACATAGAAATATATGCCCATAGAAATAGCGTCTTCAGCATCATTTGCAACATAAACACACATTCCAGTAAATAACAGATCAATAATTGGCAGTTTAACTTTAACGACATCATTCTTCTTTGGAAGAGCCGTTTGAGGCAGCGATGGTGGAATATTAACCTTTATGCCGTGGGTGCAAAAATTGACGACATCACATTTAATTGAATGGTCAATTCCCCATAAAACAGTCACTTTACGAAGACTTTTCGGCAACAGTTGAATATCATGTCTTGTAGAGTATCTCTCCCTCATAAATCCTCCAAAATTTAAGCTGGAATGGAACAATTGACTTATGAATTCATAAGTTCATCTCGATGTTTTTTGTAACATTCCGGGCACATGCCATGACTGAAGAGCGCCTCGGAATGGTTAGATATATAGGCTTCCATCTGTTCCCATGAGTTGGAATCATTTCTGATTTTCTTGCAATAACTGCAAATTGAGATAATTCCTTCCAACTGCTTTACCCGGGAAAGTGTCTCTTGTAATTCCTTGTTCTGGCGCTCATAAACTTTAGCCAGTTCCAGTAAAAGCACCTGCATGTCAATCAACTTTAACCACCCATTATTGGTATGTACCACAATGGGTTCATACATTTGATCATGTGGTCTTGCCAATGCTGTTCGTACGGCATGATCAATATCGTCGTTTTCATGAAGACAGAACGGAGAATCAAATTCGTATTTGAAGAGTAATTTGAGGGGTTTCTTGTTGTGCAGTTCTTTGCGGAAAGGCTTGCTGTACAGTTCCATGAAGCGTTTGCGGGATATCATCCCCAGTAGTTGCTCGTCATTTTCATCAATAATTATTACACCAGCCAACTCTGGATCGTCATCAAATATCTCCTCGACCTTTTTTGCCATGTGATTTGTGTTAATTATCACACTCTGGGAGTCAACATCTGCAAGGGTGTTGGTGAGTTTTGTGATGGTTGAGTTATGTAAAGCTGAGTTCTTCATTGGTCATCGATTGGCATTTAGTAAAACCTTACTTGCAAATTTTACCCATCAGTTTCTTTACATAAAGATTATATATATTTGGCTAGTATAACTCAAGTTTAAATATTTCTGAAGCTCCAATCACGGCATTTTTTCAAACCTGCAGCTTCCATAAACTCATGGGCACACTCTGGGCAATAACCATGTGAGATGAGTGAGTATGGCAAATCTCTAGCACTGCCGTGCTGCCAGTCGCCCTTATTGTTACGAATCTTTTTGCACTGGCCGCAGACTGTAATAACGGCTTCAGTTGATATATTCCCGAAAATGGATTGCCGTAAACTTTCTGATAAGTTGTTTTCTTTGTCCAGTATTGCCAAGAGACGTTCTACCAGTGAGGAATGAGCCATGTTGTTTTCCTTTTTAAGGTGATGCGTGGTTATCTTCAATGATACAGACAAAATGGGTAAAAAGGACTCCTCGATGCAGGAGCCCTTTCTCTTACGTGCCGTCGTGTTCGTAGCTGGAATTTAAGTAGCTACTAATGGCAAAAATCAATAATTGCCAAGATGCATTGGGTAACCCCACCCGCAATACTCATTAGTATCGTGCAGAGCATACGAATCGCTTGCTATTTTCTGCTTGCGTTGAACTAGCGTATTGAGTTCAGGGGTTTTTGAACATATAACAGTATCTGGGATAAAACCTTCCATGCGTGTAGAATCAAAATAACGCTCTTTTTTATTTGCATTCTTCATGATAAATCTCCTTTTTGTTTGAATTGGTATAATTTCATTCAGTCACTCATTTAAGCATCATTGACGGCAACTGATATTACTATATCAAATGAAAATGAAGATTAAGTGTCGTCAAGGAAAAGATTGTGCAACAATACACTCTTGCATATTTATGTGGACTATAATTTTTATTATAAATATAATAAATATTATAGATACTGTTGCCTATTGCAATGTATTGAAGAATAGTCAGTAGGTGAATTCTACGGACTAAAATAACTAATGCTTATGATGTTACAAAAGGAGAACGCCATGAAAAAAGAAAAAGCTAAAAGAAGCGAAAAGGAAAAGACCCAGAAAGTAGATAAAAAGTTGCCTGACAAGAGCACAGCTCTAAAGAAAAAGCAAAAGAACAAGACGCCTGATAAAATGCCAGCGCCAGCACCCAAAGTGGCAAAATCAAAATTTGAAAAAGTTCCTAAAAAGACGGTGGAGCCTAAGAAAAATCAATCTCCTATGGATGACAAGAAAACCAAGTTTCTCGTCAGTATGAAAAAGTCGTTACGTAAAAATATTAAGAAAGAGGCTGCCGAAGCAGGCATCAGCATGAATGAATACATCTTATTGGCAGTGGAGGAAAAACTTCTGAATTGACTTTGAGAGATTTAAGGAATGAATAAAGAGCCATTACTATTGGAATGGCTCTTTATTCCTCTTAAATTCAAGCGAGCCTCTTAGAAACATGGCCCTTAACGAGAGAGCGGAAATCGGCACCGAATCTGTTTAAGTATTGCAAAAAAAGGTTGTTTAACTTCTGAAAATTGGCTAACCTAATTAGCCATGAGAATCTTTGTTTTGGCTATCACCGTTATGTGTGTATCAAATTTTGTAGCAGGATGCAGCAGCGGTTCTTCAACTTCATCCACTCAGACTACTTCAAATGCTAATCAAAGTCACGGGTATGGATCAATCACCGCAAAGCTCAGTTGGGACTCTTCTCCTAAAACAACAGCCAAGAAAGTTGGGTTAGCTCCTTCAGGAGTTTCAATAGTCAGGATTATCGTATCAGCTTCCGATATCACACCATCGTTGCAGAAGGATTTCCAATCTGCAACAGGTAGCGGGACGATTGACGGGGTACCAGCTGGAACAGGGCGGACTCTGATGGTTCAAGGACTCGATGCCTCCGGAGCGGTTACGTACCAGGGAACAGCGGCAAATATTACAGTTCAGGCTGGTTTGACAACTGATGTCGGGACAATCGTCATGATACCGATCACACTCGCCACTCTGGATTGTATTCCAAGTACTCCAGGCTCTTCGCTCCTTTTAATTCAAGGGGATCCCATGTACACCCTGCCAGGAGGTCAGCAGAGTTTATTCTCGGGTACTGCCGACCCTTCCATGCGTAAGGATCCTACAAACAATACCCTCTGGCTTTCCTACTCATATCCACATTATGAGTTCATACCAAGTCGCATGCCAGCTGTAGAGGTGCACCTCGCAAACTCAACGGATGGTGGTACAACCTGGAACGCTGTTAAAACACTCTGGCCGTCAGAGTTGGCTTCCAATCCCAAGGACCCAACACAAAATGGCGTGATAAACCATGAAGTATCTAATCTGCTGCCCTTACAGGAGAATGGTGTAACAACCTGGATGGCTGCCCGGCTTGATTACTTTTTACCGCAAGGCGGCAATCCAGTGGGTGAATCATTCCGTATCAAGATTATGAAAGCTTCCACGCCGGAAGGTCTCTCAACTGCCAGTACAGTATCATTAGGATCAGCAGGCTCTGATCCCGCCTGGCCCATAGATCAGAATCTTTCCAATCTGGCACCAGAACTGTCTGATGTCAGCCTCTGGAATGAACCATCCCTCTACTATGAAAACGGCACTCTCTATCTTGTCCTGGTCTCTTTTCACTACAATAAGACCGTACCCGATCTTGTTAAGGACAAGGTCCATGTTTTTTCAACAACCCCAGTCGGTGCGCCTGCAAGTTGGACCTGGTCCTACCTGGGCGTACTGGCAGGAAATACTGAGGCGGTAGAGCTTGGAGGGCAGCGCCTTACACAGGTGGATATAGCCAAGGGGATGGATGGGAAACTACTGATGATTGCAACGCCTGATGACTGGAATACGACCTACAGTGATTATAACCACAAAGGGTGTGTGGTTGTTGAAATTGCCTCTTTGTCATCGCCTGCACTGGCACGGGGAGCGGATGGCAAGTTGAAATTGAGATCAAGAGTTACCGCTTCAGATGCAAATTCCCTTGGTTCCGGCGCTTCTGCTTACGACCCTGCTTCAAATACAGGCTTACTCTTTACACGACGGAACAAAACGTCTACCAACTTTACGATTGAAATATGGAAAACTGGCTTACGATTTTAAGAGATATAAGAGCTCTCAAGTCCATGCAATCTGCATTATACCCTCAGGCGTTCGTACTTCAAGTTTAGTGGCGGTTTTCATGAGTTTCCGAATGACCGCTGACAATGACGCTTTCAGCATTGCATCCTTCGTGCGATACGCTCCCCCTCTTTCTTCGCGAGCCTGATGCCGAGCGCAACACCGCTCCACAGGGGTAATGGACTATTTCCTCCCGAAACACCGGCTTAACTTCGTCTATCAATATTTCTTCGGCTAAGCTACCGCAATCAATGCAGGCACCATATAACTTTTTCCGCATGAAAGTACCTTCCCGGCTATCATTTCGCATAATTTACCAGCGCCGGAAACGGCGCTGGATATCAAGATGGAAAGAACATATATTACTTCCCTGATGCCTTGAACCTTACTTCACCCTTCATTGTCGAGGGGCTCTCGTAGAACTCTATATACTTCTGGTTTCCTTCCGGAGTATCTGGATGATCCGGTCCGCGCCACCACTTGTTGGCGAGAAAATTCTTCTTCGCCAGTTCCCACACTTCTGGAGAGGCTGGAACATCTTTCACCTCCCATTTCAAACCATTTGGGGTCATTTCGTAAACGGTGTAGCGCATGGGATAGGTAACAATGGATGGGTGGGTGAAGTAAAAGGTCCCGTCAATTTTCTGATACTGAGTAGATATGTGGTGATGACCTGAAAAGACTGCTTTAACCCCGTATTTATTAAAAAGCGCCCTTACTTCATCGGCATTGTCCATCCAGAACCAGCGCCAATAGTTGTGATTCGTCTTGTCACCCTCGTTCCAAGGCACAACATTGTGGTGTGTCATAACGATCACCGTCTTCTTACGGTTCTTCTTCAGGGTTTCTTCTAGCCACCGCATCTGTACAGGGTCGATTGATCCGCCGAAATCGTTGAGACCGGCCTCCGGAACGAATACCTGCGCACGGGTAGAGTCAAGGGTAATCAGGACGAGATCTTTTGCTATTTCATGCGCGTAGTAGGTCATCCCCGGAACCATCCCTCCGTTTTTACCTACAAACGCACCGGCAACGGTGTACTTAGAAAGGGAAACCGGCTGATCTTTTTTTTCATGCGGGACTAGGCTCAGATCATGATTACCCAGAGTGACAAAATATGAGACCTTCAGACTATCTAGAATTTTGCGGAGTGCGTCAATATTCCATGGTTCAGCATCCTGGGTCATGTCGCCAGGCAACAGCACGAAGTCAAGACCTGAGATTTTGTTGATTTCGGCAATACTGTTTTCAGCTAGCATCTGGGTTTTTAAACCCAGCTTGAATCCATCACTTACACCCTTCTGCTGGGGAATTGAAATGTGAGGATCGGAAATGACAGCAAATTTGACATTCTCAAAGGCAAAGCTGGCATCAATGTTTAAAAGAATCATCATTATCAGCACGACTAAACCGATACTCCTGAATGGCTTCATTGTTTGTCTCCTTTATAGTGATATGAACTGAATATTGGAAATTATAGCAAAACATGCGTTACAGCAGTGTGCCATGTTGGCAAAATCTGCGTAACTCGAGTTATAAACGAAAGGAAACAGTCAAGTTTGTTGAGCTGACTGCAAGGAAAGTCGATTATTTATACTTACTCAACTGATTTGTAAAATATTGTGCAAATCTTTATTCCGCATCACACTCCGTAATGTAAGGCTAAAACTGGTATTACGAAGCACACAATAGTGCTCAGTTAAGCAGCTTTAGTTGTCTATTGTTGCAAAATCTTTTCCTTAAAGACACTCAATCTTCAATTTCATTTGTTATAGTAAAATCAGTTGCTGCCAAAATGGCCTTTGTTTAATCTCTGTGGGTCAAATGCCATGATCTTCAGGGCGATTGTTGGGTCAACTAAGGATACAGATACTCCTCTGATTGCAGTGGATGATTCTTTGGAAAGAAAAAGTAATGCGTATTAACGGAGACATATTGAAGCAAATCATTAAGACCAAACCTGTGCGCCGTAACTCCCAGCTGAAGCAGAGTTTAAAGACGGTTGAAAAAAGCTTTAAACGTATAGTGCTTGCCATCCTGACGGGCGTGACTGCTCCAAGAGCAGAAAGCGCACCCGACTGGAACGGGCGTACACTGCGTGTGCTGTTCCTGCGCCATGATCGCATCGGTGATATGATTGTAAGCACCGCAACGATTCGCGCCATTGCTCAATCACATGACAATATCAAACTTGATGTCCTGGCATCACCGTCGAATGCGCCAGTCATCGAGAAGGATCCATTGGTACACAGTGTGATCCGGTTCGATAAATATCGCCTTGGGGACTACTGGAGATTAATGCGCTATTTGCGCGGCACGCACTACGACATTGTCGTTGATTCAATGGTTTTTACGCAGTCGTTGACGACAATGTTGCTAATGCTGGCCACACGGGCACCGCATCGTGCCGGAGTTCTCAAGCCTGGCAAACCGAACGTGTACAGCCCAATTCATTTTTACACCGGATACGAGTATTGTGCATGCGGCTAGTACATTCCACATTCCTACAGTCGCCATGTTCACTAGCGATCACGTGCAGCGCTGGGGGTTGTTTGGGACTGTAGGCGAGGTTGTGGTGAGCCTAGGAGAGACGTTGGCCACCATGCCACTGGAAAAGGTATTACAAGCCATCGATAAAATTGCGCTCACACCAGTCCAATTACATCCACAGGGGCTATCGTAACTCCTGCCCGAAGAAAACAACCCACTGCTCCGCCCGATGGGCCTTATTGCACGTTTCAAATATTTAGTTACCGGTGCAATAATGTTAAAGAATGTGTATCAATCAAAATTCACATAATTATTACCTGTCTTACACACTGCTGTAACTATAGCCTGATAAAGCAACCATATTTAGTATTGCGCTGATGGTTACTTTTTGCGGTTGCATCTATTCAAACACTGTCGTTCCCTATTCGACCAAATTCAATGAAACGCCAATAGGGACTAAGAGCTGTGAAATCAGCATGTTCAAAATTAAGGAGCCAATTACCGGATATAATATGTATGTCGAATGGAGCAATGATTACATCTCAAAAGAAGCTAGGAAAGCAGGTATTAACAATATTTACTATATTGATAAAAAGACTCTGAGTATTTTTCGCGATGTATTCAAGCGAGAGAAACTCGTAATTTATGGAGATTGATGTCTGCATGATTTGCATTGACAATTTTTCAATCAGTGCCAAGAATTCTATGCCACTAAATTATGGCGTTTATTATGTCGTGCAATTTTTCTAAGGCATTATTGATTTTGTGGTTGGTGTCATCCTGTTCATGGTATTGCTCAATTTCATCACGATGGAAATGAACCATGACTTTACGTTTACCAGCAAAGAATCTGAGACAATGCACTTCTAACTCAAGGTCAAGATCGCCTTACGTAACATAAAGCCACACATTTCACCCACGTGTAAGCCATGGAGAGTATCTTTATCCATTTTAATCAAGGCTCCGCTAGATGATATATCTTCCAGGACTGCCTGATAGGTAACTCCGTCAAGCCCCTTTAGCAAACAATTTGAGATAAATTTAGTTGTTAAATCAAACCCTTTTCTCTTCATATAATTTGATCCTCATCTATCCATAGTACTCCTTAACCTGAACAACAAGTAAACTATTTCTAGCGCAATTTGGAAGCCCTAAATACAGAGAATAAATGTCATATAGAATTACAACTTGCAAATCTGCAATAAAATAGCTAAATTAATAATATAGGGAGTTTCAGGAGAGATTTATATGGGATTTAGTCTAGATCTTCGGCGTCAAATATGTCTTCAGCCAATCGATTTGCCAATTTTCAATCCGATTGCTTTAGAATTGCTGCAATTATTGGCCGATCAGGATTTAGATATCAACCGTGTCATTGAGACAATCAACAAAGACCAGGGATTGGCGATTGAAATCCTCAGGATGGCCAATTCTCCAGCTTATGCTGGCCTTTGTCCCTCGGAAACCATTAAGGAGTCCGTAAGCCGCCTGGGGGTCAAACAGGTTACCAACCTGGCTATGGCTGCAGCTCTAGCAGTAGTCCATACTTCAAAAGACCATATTGTAAACTATATGATGAACCATCTCTGGCGCCATTCCTATGCTTGTGCCATAGGTTGCCAATCATTGGCCATTAACACCGGACTCAGAGGTTTGGCTGATCAAGCCTATATGGCTGGCCTGCTCCATGACATCGGAAAGCTCTATCTCCTTAAAGCAATGGAACGAATCAGTCAGAGCGGTGAGATAAAATTCAGCTTTGACCGCGAGACCCTTTTGCATGTTTTCTCGGATATGCATGTTGAGCAGGGGTTTCGCATAATGAACTTCTGGAACATCCCAGCTACATACCGTTCAATAGTGGCCGACCATCATGCTGCACATTTAGATCCCCATGATACCCTGCTGGCAATCGTCCGTTTAGTCAATTTCAAGAGCAAACAAATGGATTTAGACTATTTCCCCAGGTTTACCAGGCAACTTGATTCCCACCCTGAAATCACAGTGCTGCATGTCGATGAAACTGCGCGGACGCGTCTTGAAACAGATATGAGAGATTCCTATACGTAGGTAATTTTTTACTATTTCAAGCCCTTACTCTTCATACTGAATCACTCCCTGCCAAAGTAGCTTTCGATAGAATCAGCGTTATTCATATAGCGCGATACCGCAACTGTAATAACTTCATGGATAACAGACTTACCAGCCTTGTGTTGGCGACTATAGGCAAATGGGGCTTCTTCGGAGAACCGGCCTTGATTGATTTGCGAATTTTAGACGTATTTAAGCGCAAGTATAGTAATATCATCAGACTGGTCTGCTTCACCGCTGAAATCAAACACGGCGTTTGTCAAAGCATCAACCAGGCAATTCATGGAACCATCGCAGGGATAACTATCAAGGGCATTCTGAGTTCGCTCCAATCCGAACATTTCACCTGCATGATTTTCAGCTTCAATAACTCCATCACTGTACAAAAGTATCCTGTCACCAGGCTCAAGGTGGAGTCTGATTCCATGATAAATGGCATCAGGAGAAATACCAAGTAGTGCCCCTTTAGCTCCGCTTGCTACATGGAACGTTCCTCCTTGCCGCGATAGGAACGGTGGTGGATGACCTCCGTTTAGAAGTAAAAGAGTGCCGTCTTCAACTGATAAAATAGCAACAGTCAGGGTAACAAACATATCTGTTTCGTTATCCTCACATAGAAGACGGTTTAGGGTTGGTAGCAACTCCTCAAAAGTGTCTTTTGACCGAGTTTGAGCGCGGAGAAGGGCAAGTGTGCGCATCATGAAAAGCGCAGCTGGCATCCCTTTTCCTGCAACATCTCCGACAGCCACCATGACAAAATTGTCGTTAATCGAATATGCATCAAAGAGATCTCCGCCAACCTCTTTTGCTGGCAACAGATGAGCATACACCTCAACCTGCTTATGTTCAGGTAATAGGGGAAATTGATGAGGCAATGATGCCATCTGGATATTTCGCGCCGCAGCCAGTTCTTTTTTTAATTGCTCAAACTTCAAC
>Ga0194047_10001760_pt1 | contig 12907 bp, 4 predicted proteins | sample JunL225m_MetaG_2_FD_160070 | JGI IMG/M metagenome (GOLD analysis project Ga0194047, IMG submission 160070) | Anoxic zone freshwater microbial communities from boreal shield lake in IISD Experimental Lakes Area, Ontario, Canada - Jun2016-L221-5m | ecosystem: Environmental > Aquatic > Freshwater >...
CTACTACAGAGCCAACACCGCCCACCCCATCTACCCCGAACTGCACGGCCTCGTCATCAAAACCGCAGGCCTCGCCGCCTCACTCCAGCAGGCTTTGTCCGCGGTTGAAGGTGTGGAGCTTGCCCTGATTTTCGGCTCCACCGCATCCGGCCTCGCCACCGGCAATAGCGATGTGGATCTGCTCGTTCTCGGCTCGGCAGGTCTCAGGAAAATCGCGCCAGCGCTGCGTGGCCTCGCCGCAACCCTGGGCAGGGAGATCAATCCCATCTGCCTCACCCCCGCCGAATGGCACCAAAAACACCAACGCGGCGACGCCTTCGCCAAGCGCGTCTCTAGCGAACCCAAAATCTGGTTGAAAGGAGGTCCCGATGCGCTTGCAGCAATGGGCGACTAACGGCTGGCTCCGCCCACACCAAACTACTCCCCGACAAGTCGCCGATTTGTTGGCCATCGTCGAACGTGACTTGATGGACTCTACACGTGATCTTTCGCCCGACTGGCAATTCGGCATCGCCTACAACGCAACCCTCAAGCTCTGCACCGTCCTGCTCTATGCCAGTGGTTATCGTCCAGAGAAAAACCTCGCTCACTACCGCACGCTTCAGGCCTTGCCCATCATACTGGGCTCCAAGTTCGCCAACGATGCCGACTACCTCGATGCTTGCCGCGCCAAGCGCAACACCGCCGAATACGATGCCGTCGGCACCGTCAGCCAATCCGAGGCCGGTGAACTCCGCGACTTCACCCGCGAACTTCAATCCGCCGTCCTCGCCTGGCTCCGCCACAATCATCCAACCCTGCTCATCCCTCCCTGACTTGCCATCTAACGACGCCCCCCAACTCAAAGCACTATATCTATAATCCAAAATCCAGCATTCATTTCAGCTTTCGACTTTCTGCTTTCTGCATTTACCCAGCACTTCCTCCTTCCCGTCTGCCGCCGGACCGCTAGACTGCCGACAATCCCGTGACCCTCGCCCATTACCTCCTCCAGCGCGGCGCGCCCTCGTCTCCATCGAGGTCAAGAGCGGCCCCGCAAGCAATCCCTGCCAGGCATCGCCGCCTTCGACAAATCCCACCACCCAACCGCCAAGCTCCTCGGCGGCGGCCAGGGCATCCCCATCACCGAATTCCTCCAGGCCCCGCATCCCACTGGCTCGCCGCGCGCTAAATGCTGAATTTTAAATGTTGAATTTTAATGCAATTGCCAGTCCTCAGCTCAGCACTTTGCCCACTTCCAATCCAAAATCCAAAATCCAGCATTCAAAATCTCACCCCCCTCCCTCTGTTCTTTTGCATTCTATTTGCTCGAAATCTGCTTACGAAAGATTAGAAAGAAATCAAATGCACCGCACCGCACCCCAACTCGGCCCCTTGGAGACCCGGATCATGGCTTGGGCGAAAATGCGCGGGGTGGACACCAAACAAACCCTACAAAGCTAACCCACTGATCAAAACAATGAATTCTGGAGCAGCACAAGAGTCACCAAGCATTATCGACATCGCCTATGCGAAATGGTTTCTTTTAGGAAATCGCGCGTTCTCACCACCTATCGTCGAAATCACACCAGAAGCAGCAGCTTTCCTTGCGCGATATCATACAGGACATCTCAATCTCAGCGCCCTCGTGCAACTATCCTCCGAGTGTGCTACAGAGCTATCCGGCCATCGGGGCGACCTTGATCTGTCCGGTCTGTTGCGAATGAGCGCAGAGGTTGCAAACTCGCTAGCAAAACATAGAGGTATACTCCTACTAGATGGACTCAAAGATGTCACTCGCGAGACAGCGCGAAGATTAGCTGCTCACCAAGGGGCGCTTCATCTTGGCGGACTTGAAACTCCAGAAGATGAATTAATTGCCGAGCTATCGTGCTTGGCATATCCATTGTGGCTGCCCGGAATTCATCATCTTACCGAGGTACAGGCTCAACACCTTGCCCGGCATGGATCCCATTTGAATTTGGATGGTCTCACCGAACTGTCACAATCTGTCGCGATTCATTTCAAAAATCGGACTTCTAGTATATCTTTCGATGGGCTATCCAATCTTGAGATCGAAATTCCAGACTATTTTTCGAATAGTTCACATCTATATCTGAAGGGAATCAAAGATATTTCTGTTGAGCTTGCCGTATCACTTGCCCGCTTTCCGGGGACGCTGGATCTCTCCGGAATCGTTACGATTTCGGAGGAGACAGCGTTGGCATTAGCCGCCCACCGAAATGCGCTCCATCTCGATGGGTTAATCCAAATTACATCAAATGTCGCGCTTGCCCTATCTAGCCACAATGGAGATCTCACTTTAGATGGAGTCACGGCCCTTGAGCAACCCCAATCCGAAGCTCTCGCGTTTCATAAGGGCAATCTATCGCTCGATGGACTACGCACTATCGATCCAGATGAAGCGGCGCACCTCGCTAAGCATGTGGGTAACATTAGCCTACTTGGACTTCAAGAACTCTCAACCGAAAGCGAAGCAATCCTAGGAATACGCATCTTCACACAGAAGGACGCCCTGGCCTTCGTCGCTGACCCTGAATCGGTTAATCTTACCCAATACACTCACATTTCTTCGGCGAGCATCATAGTGCTACGTAATTGGTTCGCCTCTTGGGAATCCGCTCCCATAAAGTTAAAAACACACTTGTATAACTTGGGGTTTTCCGGCGTTAAAGGCATATCGAAGGAAACTGCAGAACTCCTTGTTGAAGCATCACTATACTTTAGCAAACATGTCAAATGGTCGAGTGAATACCCAACGTATAATATCAAAACAAATTGCGGACGATCGTGTATGTACTTGGATCTCTCTGGAATAAAATCTCTCCTCGGAGGTATTTCCGCCACACTCTCAGGGTTTTCTGGCGACCTGGATCTCAGTGGTCTTTCAAGCCTGTCCGACGATCAGGCTAGGCTGCTATGTGGGGATGATGGAAGAGATTGTAGGCAACCCGGCATACTTAATCTTAGCGGCCTTAATGAGTTATCATCACTGGGGGCCTCGGCGTTGTCCATCTGGAAAGGACGTATTCTATTGCTCGATGGGCTCAAAACACTCACCCCAGGTGCCGCCAAAGCACTTCGCGGATTTAGGGGGCGCATCATTTCGCTCAAGGGATTGACTGATGTCGCAGACATCAAACCGATGAAGGACTTTACAGGTTTTGTTGAACTGCCGGATATGCTTCCATCTTTGACGACAGAACAAGCGACCGTTCTAGCTGATTCGTCAATGGTAATTCTCAACATGGGGTCGTCACTAAATTACAAAACACATGGGAATTATTTATCAGAGACGAGCAAGATCGAAATCGCAGATATAATTGCAGAATACAAAGGAATCCTGGAGCTGTCTGTAGATTTTGCCAAGGTGACACCCGAAGTGCTGAGGGCTTTGGCCGCATATTGTGGCCCTCAGCTAGTAATAAAAAGAACCATATTATCGCCAGTACCTACAGAGGCCCACCTTCATGCTTTAAGTAATTCGCAAGCCCAATCGCTCTACCTCTCAGGAATAGAACTGACACCATCTCAAATCCGAGAGCTTGCACCTTATCGCGGAGGACTAATCCTCGACGACATCAGTCTTTCCAACACGGCCCAGACGATGGATTGTAAATATGGCGATGCCCTCGCTACACTTCGCAGTTGCTGGCTGTCATTAGATATCGAAGACATTAGCGAAGACGCCGCCACCGCTATAAATAATTATGCTGGGTGGCTGATTCTTAATGAAATTAGAGATTTGTCCGCAGGAAAAGCATATTTGTTAAGTTCGTTAAAAGGAAAGGTTCTGTCGATACCTGAATTATATGTCAGTCAAGACGTCTCTGACCAGTTGGTCAAATACAAAGGGTATATAGACATTAGTGGCGCACACGGAGAAGATCCCCATTTAATTATCGGTAATTTAAAAACACACAATAATTCATATCAGAAACACTGGGAGCTAGCAAAAACAAAAAAAAGTCTTTTTTGTCAGATATCGCATTCCAAGCATAGCGCATATATATTCCATCGAAATAGGGATCTCGTCCCAATTGAAAACATTTTCATGGATCTACAACAATATAGTGACCTCCTCTGCAAAGTCCTTACCGAAATGTCTGCCGAGAGACCTTACACCCCTTGGTCACTCGCAGAATTGAACCTGAGCGAGGAGGAATCCAATGCGTTCACTAATCTACCCCAATATTTTGATGGTATATGTGACGAAGTAATTGGCCAGGAACTACTAAAGGTAGATATGGCGGATTGGGGCAAATTCACCGCTTTTGAAATTGTTGGAGCCTGTCTGATGATATGTGAGTCCATAGCATTAAGAGAACGCACGAACGCAAACGAATACACTCAAACACTTCTAGGTCTCAATTGGTCCGAATGCACGCGCAGTAGGTTGTTTGTCCAACAATTCCAACTCAACGAGTTGAACGGTCCAAATGAAAATCACAATCGACTAATTCGCTCTGCTGTTAGCAGATTGAGGTTACGAAGCGCCATTGATATTAATGTTAACAATCGTTGGGAAAAAACACTACTCCTTCAAATCGGCCTCTCTAAGGCTCAATGGTCAGCCCTACTCCGAGGAAACTTTCCCGAAACTCCTGGTCAAACATCACCCGCAATCACAAGGGATCTATACCCAGATACGTCAATATATCATGCCCTCTCATTCAAAAATACATGGGACGCACTGCGAAGTTTCAAGCAAAACGAAATGGAACGGCGAGACACCGAAAATTTACTATGCGACAGCCCTTGGATTGCAAATGAATGGATTGATGATCTCCTAAATCTCGCCGAAGGCGTGCCTATCACCGATGTTGTCTCCATAATTCAAAATGCGCCAAAGTTACGTTGGAAAGACAACGTGCCATTCTTCCATATTCGTCTTGATCCACAGCGACTTAGAAATAATATACCCCCAGTAATAAATGAAGTAGAATTGATGCTGAACGGGAAATGGAATGCACGTCTCGCCTATATAAATAACTCTTGGAACAGAGTGGCCGGAGGCATTAATGGTGAACTGGAGCTTCGTTATGATCTGGATATGCAAACCAGCGCAGATATTGAAATCTCTGTCATCTCGTCAGCCGACCCGGAGAAGACGCTCACGTCTCAAACTATCCATTTGTGGCAGTGCGATTCGCTCATCTCGCGCTTTGGCACAGATGGATTGTTACATCACAACGCTTGGAGTCGGCAAGTCGTTAAGGGAGAAGAAATGACCCTGATTGTTCCGTCGGGTTCAACCATTGCTCCAGGCCCGATAACACGGATTCCAGTCGATGACGGAATGTCTGACATTTGTCACATTGCACCTCATTGGCAAGGCCCGGTGCAAGTGACACAAGATAATGAAACATGGTGGGACAGTGATAATCTCGTCGTCCCAGACCGCAGTCTCAATCTTGACGATAAGACTTTTGAGATTTCTTTGCTTGTGGATTCCGGCCCAAACCACAATGGCGAGATTCGCGGACATTTGCAGTGGAAACCTACAAATCATCCGATCACTCGGATCCGAATCGGCACGGAGGAACTGGATCCCAACAATGCTATTATTCACAACGCCATCCTCATCAAATATGATTGGCTCCTATCCAAGGCAGTGATTTGGAGCAAAATAGTTAGCGAAGCTAGAAGCGGCTGGGTCCAAAAGAGAAAATATCCAAGCTTAAGAGCATATGACTCTGGCATTCTTATTTGCCATACAGAAGCTGATGGACTGATAAGCGATCCTCGCAGGATCGAGACAATGGAACAACTACGGAGGACAAGGTTTCAGTATGTGAAACCCGAAACCAGACCTCCTCTCCCACTCTTTCAATTTGGAACTCAGGTTATTGCGATCAATAATATTGTGACTCGATTTAATCAGGTACCTTTCTTCGCACGAGGACTTGGATTTCAGGATGAATCTGGGAGGGAGCAGATCCCTGGTGTCGTTGAACGGGGAATCATTAGTAAAGTCGCCCGGATCTCAACAAATGGAGCGGAGACATCGTTTGTGGTTTGTCTGAACCGAGGAATAACTCCGATTCATCCGCCTGGCCATGATGGAAGGCATCATCGTATCGTCGTTTTTTCAAGAAATGGCAAAGAACCGGGAAGTCGCTTCAAGTGGACGGTCTTGGAAGGATTAGATAAAATCACACAGGAAGAAGAAGCCAATCCAGAGTGGACAGTCAAAATCGCAGAGCATCTAGGGCTTATTCTAGGTGTTGCGGTCACCTTTGGCGCATCGTTTCTAGGCTACTGGGTGAAGGAAGGCAGGGATGATTCCTTCTCTCAAGCATTGTTAGCAGCAAATTTGACGCCCGATGAGGCCACAGACTTGGCACGAATGCTTAGATGGTTTCAAGCTCCGCTACTCGCTCAGCTACACAGACAATCAATCGCCGCATTTTTTGCGTGCAATGCAGTACATGTGATGAATGCCTGGATACTAGAAAGCAGCAGTATCATTTGCGGGAATCAATATCAGGATGATCAACCGGAATTGTGTTGGCATTGGATCGTTTCTGAAATCGCACAGGACGCTAAGCGACTCAATAAGAATTTGAACTTCAATGAAATGTATGATGTAAATCAGCGTGACCCGCTTCCTCTATTGGAACAGGTAAGAGATATCGCCTTCGCATGGCCACCAGCAGCAGCCGATTTCGCTCGTTTAGTTATGACAATGAATCCTGAGTTTATTTGGAATTATGAAGATGTCTTCGAGGTTCAACAATGCAAAATAAATGAACAAATGACTATAGACGCATTGAGACAGCGAATTGACTGGGGAATCCAGCTAATCGCCAATCCTAAAGTTTTTGATGACTGCCGTGATGACTTCCGACTCCGGGAGGTGAGAAATGGATTACGGAGGCAATCATATTGCAAGCTGATTGCGTTCAAGTTATTGAAGCCACAAGTTCAGCTATAATTTATCATGTCCAATATAAATGCCATTAAAGCCGTCGATTCTATCAAACAGCGTTTGGTGGAATACTGCCTCGAAGAACATTATGTCAAAGATAGGCGTATACAAGATGCGTGCCGATCAATTTGGAGTGGACCAGGTGAGGATGGAGGGCTAACAAGCGATTTGTGGATCGAAGGGACGTTTCCGGCAAAGCAAGGTGGCGAGACATTAAAACAGCGTGTCGCTAAGGGGAGTTTTTCAGCAGATCTGTGCGATCAGATCAATAGACCTGAAGGATTTGGAGCCGATTGGACGCCGCGTGTACATCAGTCGGCGAGCCTCGATATATCCAGTGAAGGATACGCAGCACCCACAAAGCCGGCTATCGTGGTCACCGCTGGCACTGGAGCAGGGAAGACCGAAGCATTCCTTCTACCCATGTTGAACGACTTGTATTCGCGGCAGGCAGAAATCGGACAAGGCGTCTCCTGTATCATGCTTTACCCGCTAAATGCCCTGGTCAAGGATCAGGTGGATCGTCTTCATGGTTGGCTAAAAGGCCAAAATCAAGTTCGCATGTTCAGCTTTACCGGTGTCACTCCAGAGGTGGAATGCAGCCCACGCTACAAATTTATTGACGGCAGCCGCTTTACAACGCGGCAGGAGGCACGTGGGATTATTCAGCTCGATCAAAATGGGAAGAACCAAACAGGTCCAGAGGCAGGGTATCGTGTCCCCGAGATATTGATAACCAACTACTCAATGTTGGAATACATGCTGGCGCGGCCGCAAGACCAGGTGTTCTTCGGAAGCAATCTGCGGACGGTGATTCTCGACGAGGCCCACCTATATCGAGGGAATCTTGCAGCGGACATAGCCATGCTGCTCAGACGGGTCTATCTTAAATGTGGCGTTTCTTCAGCCGACGTGGTCCAATTTGCAACCTCTGCCACAATAGGCAACAAGAATGGAGAGGACAAACTCAAGGAATTTGCAGCGAAGATCTTCTGCAAGCCTGTCGAGCAAGTTCAACTCATTCAAGGAGCTTACGCCGAGGAAATTGCCTTCAGCGGGGCTACTGCTGACCATAGGATTGATCCGATTACTTTGGTCAATACCGCTGTGCCCGATGAGAGCACGCTGGAAGGTGGGGATGCTCCTGAGTTTGTTAAGACGAATAGGCGCGATGAATGGCGTAACTATTGCAGCATTGTATTTGGTAGTCAATGCTCCGACGATGCGTTTGGAGACGCTACATTAGGCGACCACATGGCGCGGGTATTATGGTGCCTTGTTCCCCAATCGGAGACATTTCAGAAAATGTATCACCGACTGTTCAATGCTGGCACACCCGTCCGGATTAAAATGGCGGATCTTGCCGAGGAAATGTTTCCTGGCATAGATAGGACATTAGCGGAGGAAGCGGTGAGGCGCTTGCTTGAACTTGGTGCCATGGCTCGTAATCAACCTAGCGACATGCCTTTGGTACCCAATCGGATTCACTCGCTGTTCAGGGCACCTGATGGAGTCGGCCTGTGCTTGGATACTCTCGGCGGCAACGCCGATACGCGGATACCAGGGGTAGGGTATCTCTTTTCTCAAAGTCAGGTCGCGGCCCGTCAGCAACAGCAACAAGGCTTGTGTTTGACGCTCTGCCGTTGCCCAGAATCCGGGCGCTGGTTCATCGCTGGAGTCGAGAATGGGGACGGAGGACTTAGTGAGATCCCCCTACATCAACTGCTCCGACTGGAATCCGGAGTGAAGGACGACGATGGTGATGGAGATCAATTGGGCGAAGGAAATGTTTGCTTCTATAAAATTCCAGATAATGGTGAGGAGCCAAATCGTTGGATTGACCGGGATAATGGCCAAATTACGACTCAGCCAATGGACGGCGGTCTGGGTGTGATAATAGTCCAAACCTGTCCTGATGCAGATGTTATACTCGCAGCCAAGGCTCGATATTTCTGTTCGTTTTCGCGAGTGACTCTTTCGATAGTGGGTGAATCGATGCTAGCGGAGATGCCTCCCATTCCAGGTCAGAATCATTTCCTGCCGGCGCGTGGCAGACGCTTGCTCGCGTTCAGCGACAGTCGGAACGAGGCCGCAAGGCTGGGGCCGAAACTCCAAAATCAGCATGAGAAGCAGATATTCAGAGCTGCCATTGCAAGGCAGATGCATGGTGCAGTAACGGCAAACAAACAGCTCTACGCGAATCAGCTATTAACTCTCGAAGGAGCCTTTTCGGATGACCCTACCATGGCACCAGTAATCGCGGAGATTCGCGAAAAGCACACAAAACTATGCGATGGTCTTTCAATCCAGCAGTTTACCAATCGCCTTGAGAGTGAAATTCTGCTGAGCCAGCTTCAAGCCGCAGGTGATTGCCCACTGACACCTGATCAATGGGGTCAGATAGAATGGAGCCGAAACCACGCCGAAGTCGTAAGTTCGATTGCTCGCCTCGCCGCCAACGAATTCTGTCGGCGTCCAAGTTGGCCGCAATTAAACACTGAGACAACGGGGTTGTGCGAAGTGGTTTACCCGGGCCTCTCAAATGTGACGGCTCCAAATGCCATCGGAGGATTGCCAAATAGTCCATTATGGATGGCATGTTGGCCGGATTTCCTCGCTCTGATTTGTGACGAACTCCGCAACAGAGGCTGTATTCAAAGTGGATTTCCAGACATGGATAAGGAGAATCATTGGGGGAAATGGTACTCTTTTGACGGCCAGGATCGCTGGCAGAGATTCTGCCCACAGCAAGACCGGTCACGACTTGGGAGATTCCTCATGGGCATCATGAGCGCATTGGGTGTTGCGAACCCTCAATTTGCCGATGGAGTTGACGTCCTACGCGTCGCTTTTGAGCAGTTGCTTACACTCGCACTTGATCAGGCGAATTTCCCTTGGCTGGTTCGATCAGATGCTGGAGTGAACCCTCAACTACCTCAGGCGCTGCGCATTAAGTTTGACGAACTTCGCCTCCGGGAGCCTCTACATCTTTTCCGCTGTGAACTGACGGGGCAGGTCTGGCCGCGCCAAGTCGGAGGGCAGGTGCCAGCTGTCACACGTGTGGATTTGAAGGAGATACAAGACCTAACCACGCTCGACCAAGATCCGCGAATTGGACGGCGGCGGCGGGAGTGGCGCGAATCCGAAGTGTTTAAGATTGGTCTGTGGGCTCAGGAACACAGCGCTCAACTGAAGATCGATGAGAATCAGAGAATCCAAGATTGCTTCAAGAAAGGGATTCTCAATGTGCTCAGCTCAACAACTACCTTGGAGCTGGGCATCGACATCGGAGGATTGTCGGGAGTCTTGATGGGAAACCTACCCCCTGGAAAGGCAAATTACATCCAACGCGCTGGTCGGGCGGGTCGGCGTGCGGATGGGTCATCACTGGTCGGCGGCTTCGCAAGGACATCGCCTTACGAACGACAAGCATTTCTTAGGTTCGGGGAATACCTTGAACGCCCACTTCCAGATCCCACCGTGTTTCTACACCGCAAGAAATTGGTGCTTCGACACCTTCATATGTTCCTGTTGGGGCGGTTTATGAATGGGCACCTTGATGGCAATGCCGTCGGAGCCATGGGAGCTTATCTACAAATGGCCGAGTTCACAGGAAGGCACGAATTGCCACAGTGGGATGGTCAACAGCCAAGGCCGGATTGGAATGTGGTTGTAGGATTTCCGCATGACAGCCTTGTTAGTTTATTCGGACACCACTTGCAGGCAATCAAGCAATTACCGCCGGATCAGGAAGTCAGGACACTCTTGGTCAACACGGAATTCGATCTAGACACCGTTTGGCCATCCTTGATTCAGGAGGCTTTAGATGCGTTTGACAGCTTGGTCAGTGACTGGTGTGAAACCTTTGATAATCTAGCAATATACTGGAACGGCGCTACTCTCGATGGTCCAGGCACTCGCGCTTGCTATGCCGTGTTACACCAGGCTCGCGCTCTTTCTAATGTCAATGTCATCGAAGCACTTGGGGACGGAATGTTCATCCCTCGCTACGGCTTCCCGATTGGAGTAAGTCGCTTGATTGTGAAGAACGTAGCAGAGAAGAATACCCCGGACGGCAATACATGGAAGGTCCGAGGGGAAGATCAATACAAGCTGGAACGGGACGCTACCATGGCCATGCGGGAATACGCACCGGACTGCGAGGTCATAGCCAGTGGCAAGAAACTCACCTCTCATGGATTGGTGAAGCACTGGACGGGTCAAAACGCCCAGGGGGCAGCGATGCTGGTTCGTGGCTGCTTTGTAATTGACGGGGTCAAATTCGAATCTTACCCGATTTTTGCTCCAACATTGCCGGATGGGACTCCCAGTAAGCAGGTTGTTTTTCCTCAGCACGGTTTCTCGACGGCCGCCTGGGATCCACCTGTGGTGTCCGGAGATGCGGAGCGAGTTGGCAAAGTGCGTGTGAAGACGCAGGAGTTCAACCAGATGAATATACCTGCCTCTTACGAGGTCGTTGGCATACCCTGTCACTATCGCGAAGGCGGGGAGATATATGTTTACAACGAGGGTGAGAACTCTGTCGGCTATGCGCTTTGTTTGAACTGCGGTTATGCCACGAGTGAAGAAATGTCCGTTGCGCCACCACCTGCTAATCCTGATAAGTTCACAATTAGATTCAACAATCATCAATCACTTATTCTTAATCCGGATAGATTCGGGAGAATCGGGATTTGCCCACAGCCTTTGGCGGTACTACGACATCAGTATATTGCATCGAAGCATATTACCAACCTTTTGATGCTGGACTTCTCAGCATTCCTAAATGACCGGGACATCGCCGTAACACTCGGGCAAGCCCTACGACTTGCTGGGGCTTCATTGCTGCAACTGGATTATCGGGAACTAAGAGTTCTCGATCCTATACGCGGCTTCGCGAATCAACAAGGTCTGGCAATCGTCATTTACGATTCTTCAACCGGAGGCTCCGGACATGTTGAGGAATTGTCTATGCAATATGGGGAAATCTGGTTTAACGAGGCAATCAAGTTGTTGACAGTCGATGGCGATGCCAGTGAACAGTCTAAGGAGCGGGAAGCTATTCGGCGTATTCTGACATCTGAAACCCGCGATCAGGACGCAGATACGGTTTTTAAGCCGTTCGAGACACTGGATCTGTTGCAGAGAGTTTTCCAAAACCATGCGAATCCGCCGCAGACAGTCAATCAATCCTGGACTTTGGATAGGCTCAATGAGCCTAACGCGCAGTTGCCAACGGGAGCCTTTGGTTTTCAAAAGCCCTGCGGTCAGGTAATTTCGATGAACCGGGCGCAGGGAGTCAGGCCGCAGAATGGCAGTTCTTGCATCGTTAAGAGGAATGGTTGCTTTTATTATGGCAGATGGTGCTGCACACTTCGAAATGGACCGAACGGACAAGTACAGGTTTTCAACCTAGCAGGGACCCAGATCAACATCATTGGATATACTGAAGCAACACTGCCTGAGGTTTTTGCAATATAGTCCAACTACCGCATCTCTAATGGCCAAGCTCATTCCAAACTACGATCCTACCGCCATTGCACTAGCCCCCGAGCGCAAGGTGGCGGAGGTGTTGTGCGCGCAACTGCCCAAAGACGTGCGGGTGTTCCACAGCTACCCGTGGATGCGCAAGGAGCGCGATCTGGACAAGCCGTGGCAGGGCGAGATGATCCGCGAGGGCGAGGCGGATTTTGTGATCGTGGACCCGCGCTACGGGATCATGGTGCTGGAGGTTAAAGGCGGGCAGATGTTGTATGACCCCGCAAGCAGGCGTTGGGACCGGCGTGGTGCGACGCATGCGGTAAAAGATCCGTTCGAGCAGGCGTCGCGCAACATGTTCACGCTGGAGAGATTGGTGAAGGACCGCTCGTTTCCGGGGGCTGATCTGCCGTTTGTGCGGACGCGGGCGGTGGTGTTTCCCGATTGCGAATTTCACGGGACGCTGCCACCGGGGGTGGTGCGGGATAATTTGTTAGT
>Ga0194047_10001764_pt1 | contig 12891 bp, 16 predicted proteins | sample JunL225m_MetaG_2_FD_160070 | JGI IMG/M metagenome (GOLD analysis project Ga0194047, IMG submission 160070) | Anoxic zone freshwater microbial communities from boreal shield lake in IISD Experimental Lakes Area, Ontario, Canada - Jun2016-L221-5m | ecosystem: Environmental > Aquatic > Freshwater...
ATTTTAAAGTAGAAAAATGTTTAGATTTTCTATATTTTATATCAACACTTTCCCCAATATACCATTTCCCATTTGTGGAATTTCTAATTCCATAAACCCCACAATCTTTCATAAAATTAGAGAGATCCGAGGTTCGCTACTTGCCAAGTGAAAGTTGTAATAGCCGTATTTGCGGCTGGATTAAATACCCATATTGTAAATCCAGTAGTCGTTTGGGTTCCATTTACAACTCCCCATGAAGATGCCGCAGTTGAAGTTCCCGTTGTAGGAGTAAAGTATCCAGTAACTTGATAGTTAGCACTAGCCATTGCAGTTGGAATAGTAATAGGAAATGTCTGTGCTGTTCCAACTGCTAAAATAGTTTGAGTACCAGATTGGTAATTAACAGCATTTAATTGATTCTGGATAGTCAGAATGCTTTGCTGAAGTGAAGTAATCTGTTCTGGAGTAACTTGGTTAAGAAATGGAATATTTACTGTTCCATTGTTCAAATACAGAGTTATAAAACTATTAAGAATATCGCTCCATTTACCTTCTGGACAATAGTTTGGAGGAACCGTTGGAAACAACAGTTGGGCTGGAGAACTTTGATTGTTCATGGGTATTTTATTTATAGAGATATTTGCTTATTCTTGCAATGATTTTATCCATTGACAGAAGACACAGAAGTAGAAAGTGGAACAATGCGATAGTAGTCAAGGTCATTTATCGGACAACAACTTACTGGTTCTGGTGCATTATAGAATGTGTCAGGGCAATACCCTTGTGGAAGATCAATCTTGTCGTTGAAGATAACCGAAAGCCTTACCCTATCTACAATACATGATCCTGTAAGATTGATTTTGACTTGGAACTCTGCACCTTCTTGCAAAGGGATTTGGTTAAAAGATTCACACTTGTCAATATCTGGTGATGGAAATCTTATCTGTTGATAACGAGGTTGGGAAACTGTTGGCGAACAATTACTTGTAATTGGAGTGCATTCATTTATTCCAACTTGAATTGGGTCTAATAAGGTATTAAAACAGGCATAGGAATCTGGTCTAAAATCACATCCAACAGTTATCTGTTCCTTGAGATTAGACACCCACATTTCTCCACCTACCAATTGTTTTCTAACAAACTTTGATGCACCGGGATTTGGAGCAAAATCAAACCGCTTTGTAATAAAGAATGATTTGATTGGTACGCTTCCATACACTTGAGAATAATCATCAATACCAGTTGCCAAGACACTACTATTTTGAAGTTCGTATAAACGATTTACTCCATCAGCATCAAATGAGAATGCAAACCCACGTTGAACGCCATTAATTTGAGCAGTAAGAAGTTGTGTGGGCTGTGGCCCTTCCCAAAGTCCATTCCAGCGAGTAGGAAGTGAAGCATCTGCTTCAGTTCTACTTGGCATCTCCACATCCAATACAATCATTGCTCTGCTAGGGCGGTGTAATCCGTAGGATGGATTTGCATTGGCAACAGTAAATGGAGAAACAGTAGCAATAAGCCTATTGTCAAAGAACATTGCTGATTCAAATTGCCTCAACCAAGGAGTGTCATAGTTTACCCAAGGCTGTACCTCACGAGAAACTTTCCTGAATGAAAGGGCTTGGTAAAAATCAACTTGTGCGTTGTTGTAAAACGCCCATCCATCATCAGATCGGAAATAAACTTCGTTGTTTACTCCTGTAATACTCCAAGGTGATCTGCATCCGCGACCAATCAATGATACTTTCTGAATATTACTCAATTGCCAGCTTGTTCTTGTTTGTGAAATATCAAGAGTGAAAGATCCATTCTCACAAAATACAACTAATTCTCCTTGTCCTCTTACATTGATATTCAGAGAAGGCATTACCCGCATCCCTGTAATCAATCCAAGATTTGCGGGAGGTGTAAATGATCCACCTTCAGCCCAATATGTTTGTTCTGTAAAGTTTTGCGTATTTGCTGTATCTGTAAATCCATTTCCGTAAATAATGTCAGAGACATATATGTTATTCTGTGCATTACTTACTACAACTCGACCATAAGCATATGCCATGATTGTTCCTATTGGCATTTGATTTGCCGCTGGATTCAACCGATATGCTGTATTTGGTTGTGCTGGCGTGATACCAGAGTTTTTAACTGTAGTAGTTACCGTATTTGACCAAGGAGTAGATGAACCATCTGGATAAACAGACCTTACTCTAAATGAGTATGAAATTGTAGAAGATGGGACAATATATGTGTAGAAGTCTTGATTTGCAGATATAAGAGCAAAGGTAGCAAAAATATTGTCATCATACTGAACTTGCAATTCATTAAATGATGCTCCTTGGGAGTTTGTTGTCCAAGTAAGATTTATGTTTGCAGTAACAAGTCCTTGAGCTTGTAAATTCGTAGGCGCACCAGAAATATCACCACTCCACGCAATAGCATCTTGGTATCCGTTTTGGATGTAAACCCAGTTTTCTGCTTGCACAAACCATGTGTGCATAAGTGTAGGATCATTTCCAGATATAATCTTATGGAGTGTAGCAATATTATTTACTATAGCTAAAAAGTATATTGTTCCAGCTATTGAACAAATAATTCCATCAACGCATCCGGGTGATATAGCCTTGTATGGATATGCTCCTTGGAAATTACCAGTTTGGAAATCTGTTAGTACGGATTTATCATATCCATATGCAAGATTTATTTGTAGATCATTGAAAGGAGGGCGAGTAGCATTTACCCCTTGTCTGAAAGCGCGATTTACACAAGATGAAACATATGTGTTAGGCAAGACACTAGGATGTGTTTCAGCATCCATTGCAACAGTTGCAATTGTGCCGTCATAAACCCGGCTATCTTGAGCCATAACTTTAAGGCAATCTTGCTAAAAATGATGTAAAATTAGAACTTTCTCCAGCGACAGCATATGATGTTCCAAAACCTACTTGGGAATACACTTGAAGATCAAAATAGTCTGAAGTTCCATTCATATTAATAAGTGTAGAAACGGTAAGTGCTGTTGCACCCATTCCATTTGTAGCAGAAACTTCTGAATATTCAATAACATTACCATTTTTGCGAAGGTAAAGAAGTGCCGCTGTAATAGGGCCATTGGGAACTAAATATGTTAGACTTACTGATCCTGTTGCAGAATAATATCCTGCAACAGTAGGTTGAAATCTATAAAGAGAAGTGTTGTAATTACTATTAGTGTCAAAATCTACAGTATTAACTTGAAGAACAGTGTAAGCAGCACTTGTGAGAGTTTGATTTGCTGATAAATAAGCCCTTACTGCTGGCCCTTGTCCAAGAAGATTTGAAAGTGATACGCTCATATTTTATGAAATTATAGGAACCCAAGTAATATTGTTGAAGTAAAATGTTACACTTCTATATGACTGATTTGCAATAAGATTTTGATTAGATCCTAAAAGTGTGCTTCCAGAATACGGTGCAACAGTTAGATTATTTGCTGTCCAAGTTCCAGAAGCATCAACCACATTGCAAATAGTTCCAAATTGGGGATTAGCAGGAAGCGTAAGAGTCCACCCTCCAGCGGTTGTATCGGCGGCTATGCTTTGACCAGCAACAGCTTGGTAATTTCCGTTCTTATAGATGTAGCTTATGCTACTTGTTGATGCAACAGCAACGGGATTTCCAAGAGCATCAAACGAGACATACTGACCAGAAGCACCAGTAAGCTGATAAACAGTATTTGCGGAAAGCAAACCATCCGCTACTGATCCTGTTTTGTAAACAATTCCTTGGTTTGGAAGGATGCTCTCAATAGTTCCCCATGAGGTAGTTGTTCCGCTAGGAGCAACCACAGGGAATTGGGCTTCTGTAGAGGTAGATGGCTTAAATCCAACCAATTGACCAGTAGGAGTAAGTGCTTGAATTTGACCAGAAGTAGCCGTTGCTTGACTTGCTGAATTACTTCCAAGGAAAATAGGATTAGCAACAGAGCTATCAGCCCATGTAACAAGAGCAGTAGAAGCATTATAGAAAAGAATGCTATTGGACTGAAGTGTTGGGACGGTGTATTTGCAATACGATGAATCTTCTCCAACTACACGCTGAATTGTTCCAGCACCGAGGGCGGTACAAGTAGTCGGAAAATTAGGGTTACAAGCAGGAGGTGCATATTGCACAGTTCCTTGACAACCGCATCCTCCCCATCCGTTATTGTTACATCCACAAGACATTTTTAAAGAATTATAGGGTTTTTATTTGCTAGTCAAGATTTATACCAAAACTCTCCAAGTTGTGCCATTGTAAAATACATAAAAGCTAAATCCATTTAAATTGCAGATAAGATTTTGTGCAACACCATTTATGGTATCTGCTCCTCCGGGTGATACCGTAAGATTATTGGTTGACCAATTGTTACCACCATCAGCAATAGTAACAATGGTTCCAGATGCAGGAGATGTTGGCAAAGTCAATGTCCATGCCAATGTCGTAGTATCGGCAGATATACGATCACCAGCAAGAGCCGCATAAGTAGATGTCTTAATCAACCAAGCATTTGATCCAACGCTTGCAGATAATCCTGCTGGAGTAACAGAACCAGCGGATACACTATTTGCAATTGTAGCAGTTGTTGCTAGTGTGGCTGTAGCAGAATTTCCTGTGCAGGAAGAGGCAACAGTTGCTGTAGCGGCATTGCCAGAAATATTAGTTGACCATGATGGTGCAGAAGATCCATTTGAAGTAAGAACTTGTCCTGTTGTTCCTACTGGAACAAATGCAGTTACTCCTGTTCCACTTTGGTATAGAACTTGTCCAGCGGCTCCACCAGCAATATTATTTGCTGTTGAAGAAGATGAGTTTACCCAAACAAGACCAACTCCATCTGTGGAAAGAAATTGACCATTTGAACCAAGTCCTGTCTTTGCAATAGCCCCGCTTGCAATTGATCCTACAATATAATTGATCGAATTATTTGCCACTTGCTGAAGGCTTGGTAAGTAAACAGGAGATGTTGTAGATCCATCCCCCCAACGAGTTATTGTACCATCATAAACCAAGAATGATGGATTCAATGGGATATTGAGACGGGTAATCTGATTGCCGTTTTGCCACAGAAGAGGCGCAACTCCTTGTGATACAGGAGGGATTATGCTGATTGGAACTGTATTAAAACAAGGCATATTTTAGAAAATCAAAATACTAAATGGTTCAGCAGTTAATACTGTTCCAGCAAACATTTTTACGGTACATGACCCCGTTCCCGGAACAACGACTGGGGCATATCCTCCTGTTGCTGGAGCCTGTTGTGTAACTAGAATTATAGATGTAGTTGTAATTGCAGAACTGGTTACTGTAAAAGTTCCTAATGCAACAGATGCAGTTACTCCTCCATAAGAGTTTGATACTACGGCAGTAGCACTAATGCTTGCATATGCTTTTGCAATAGCAGTATTAGTCCATGTTGGAGAACCTGTTCCTCCACTTGTCAATACCTGACCGCTTGTTCCAGCGGCAGAAAATCCCGTTTGTCCTCCTGTTACTTGATAAGGAACTGCACCAGCAACTCCGCCAGAAAGATATAATGATTTTTGACAAGTAATTCCATTTGTACCAGTTGTTCCAGAAAATAATGGAGTTCCACCTCCAGATGGTATTAATAATACTTGTAATGATGTTCCAGCAGATATAAAGCTAGTAGCTCCTGCTCCTGTTTGATAGGGGATTTGATTTGCTAATCCTCCAGCTATATTGGTTGCTGTAGTAGCAGATGTAGCTGTAGTTGCTGTGGTAGCAGTTGTTGATGTAGTTGCATTTCCAGATAAAGATGCAGTAATAGTTCCAGCAGAAAAATTACCAGAAGCGTCCCTTTGAACAATTGCAGATGCAGTATTTGCATTCGTAGCAGTAGTCCATGTTGGAGAACCCGTTCCTCCACTTGTCAATACCTGACCAGTAGTTCCCTGTGCTGTAAATCCAGTTGTGCTAGGCGCAGTTTGATAAACCACCTCACCAGCGGCTCCTCCAGTTATATTTTGTGCCGTAGGAGCAAGAGGAGTTGCCCATTGTGGTAATCCTGTATTGCTTACTTTAAGAACTTGACCAGCTGTTCCAATAGGAAGAAAAGTAGTTGTATTAGCCGCTGATTGATATGGAAGATAGCCAGCAAATCCACCAGAAAGATTTTTAGCACTATCAAATAGTGGAGAATAGTAGCTTAAAGTTCCATTATTATCAGCCCCAACAATATAAGTAGCCGCACCTCCATTTACTTGAAGAAATGGAAGAGAAATTCGGTTTTGTGCCGATCCATCAGCTACAACAAAAAATTGACCATTCCATGTCTGAAGTGCAGGGTTTGTCCCCGGAACAATGGGCATAGTCTGACCACAACCAGTAAAACAATTGTCTTGATAAGTTGCATTATTGCAACATTGTGATTGGGGAAATTGCATTTGGGCTATATCTTATACTATGCCAGCGACTTTACTCAAGTCATTTACTCTTGCCAACCATCCTTTTTTAAATTTGGTTAGTCTTGGCTTTTGCTCTGCTAGTCTTGTATAGAAATCGCTTCTCTCTTGCTGGAATTTCTTTGAATCTCTAGCAGAGGCATTTAAAAACTGTTGCGCCCTTCCTAAACCACAATTTACAGCCGCATCAAAGAACAACCAATCTAAAGGTTGCGGCAAATGTTCGCATCCATCTTTTACCCATTCTTGCCAATAAATATCTGTAGCTTCTTCAGCGGTAAGATTCTTGATTTCAACATTAGGATGTGATCTCTGATCAATTCCGTATTTTGTAGCACCACCCGGATCATCTGGATCATTTTCAAAAACAGTTCCTTCCCATTCCCACAGGAAAGGTATGACTTTGTTACGAAAGTATGCCGTCATTTTCGTAATACTTTGATTTATAAGACCTTGAGTTTATTTGAACCTCTGGTGCTTGGGCATTAGAATCAACTTTTTGATCTACATCTATATGCTGAAGTGCCGATACTGCTTTCCAATCTATACAAGCCTGTCCTGTAATAAGTGTTGTAACTAAAGCACCAAAGAATAAGACCACAAGATTAGCAAGTTCCACGATCTCTTTTGCTTGCTCTGAATGTGAGAGAATAAGAAAAGCAGAAACGCCAAAAACAAGCAGAACAGAGCCAGCCGCAATGAGTGCGTAGATTGCCTTCTTGGACTCAAGAGGTTTTTGAGTGAGTTTATTCTCAATTACAGAAACAGCCGCCATGACATTTTAATCCCAATATAGAAGACTACACATAGAATTGAAAAAAGAGCAATCAAACGCCATGCCCATAGTTCTTTAAGTGCTTTTTCCTGCTTCTGATGCCAATAAACAACATCGTTTTGGGCTTTCGCTAGTTCTATAGATTGCTCATTGACTTGTCCGACATATTTCCCAACTTCAACTTGAGCATCAAACAAGGCATTTGAAAGCTCTTTTAAAGCAACAGCACCCTCTGGTTTTACAAAAGGAGTTACAGCAGCAACCTTGCTCGTTGCTTTGGCTACCGATTGGTTAAGTGGAATGCTAGAAGGAGGAAAGTATGATTGTTTCTCATTATGGGCGCATCCAACAAAAAGCCCAATTGCACAAATAATAAAAACGTTTCTCATTTTTTGAAAAACATTATCACTGAACTTATAAATTTGTAAAAAAATGCTGCGATACCAATAACACCAGCAGTTACAGAAACAACTAATCCAAGGTTCTGTAGCCAGACATGAGATTCGCTAAAGAAAGCAACTACAAAGCTAGTCAGAGAAACCAAAGCTCCAGCCGCAGATGTGCTACCAGAAATATCTGTGGATGGAGTATGATTGCTCATATTATTCTGGAATTGCGGGCCATATTGGATCTTTTTCATAAACATCCAATGATTTAAGAAAATTGTGATAGTCTTTCCAATAATCATCGCCAAGCAAATCATTCAAGATTACAAGCGTGCCATCAGTAGTTATTTGTGCATTTGCCTTCCGATCTTTAAATTGAGCATTAATTGAATCTAACTCAATATTTTGTTCTGTGGTAACAATTAACCAGTTCATATTATACAATCGCTGATGTCATAGTTAATACAACAGAGTTCAAAGTAGAAACATCAAGATAATACCCAAATGAATAAAATGTCATTTTCATATTTACTCGGCTTTGACCCGGTGCGCCAAAAACACCGATTGTATTACCAGTAGTTATTGTTCCAATAGGATTTACGGCAGTAGTTAAAATTCCTCCTGAATATTTATAAAGCGTTCCATTTTGTCTTGATACAGCTACAAAATTATTTGCTACACTTGCTGTTGACATTGCCGAAGTTGTCCCTGCGTTTAATTGTCCACTTAATGCTAATGAATTGGAAATTGGCGAATATATTCTACTTCCTCCCGTTGTTGAAGAACCAATCACATATCTATTATTACCAGAAGAAGAAACAAATTGTGTGTAAGAACAAAACATATGCCTTCCAACTGTATCGGGATTTGTTGAAAAAGAACTCTCCAAAATTGTTGTGTCTAGCCATTTATTATTTAATGCACCAGAGTTAAGACCAAATATTAAGCTGTAGTCTCCATTAATAAATCCATTGTTTACTGGCGTTGCACCCTTAATAGGAATCAAACATCCAGCTAGACTACTTGTACCGCAAAGAATGTTGGCTTGAGTAATCGAATTCCAAAGATTGTTTTTCTTTAAATCAAGAAAGAATTTATTTAAAGTAACAATATTTTGTGCAGATATAGAACTGCCAGCCGCTATAACACGGGAATACCATGTCAAAAAATCAGAATCAAAGTCAGGATAAAATATCCCTTTTCTTTGTCTTAACTCATTCCCTGCGAAGAATATACTCATCGCTGGAAACTACGCCCACAGGATACTGAAGTTTGTAGCGGTTGAAGCCAGAGTTATTGTCCCGCTTGGAACAAAGCTACCATCAAATACAATTCCACCACCATTGGTAGCAAGAGTAAATCCATTGGTAGCAGATGGAGTAGTTCCATCTGTAGTAACATACAAAGGATTAGTTGTCCCTGTATTTTGAATTAACAAATATCGCCTTGAAGCGGCGGCAAGCGTACCACCAGTAGTAGTAAATCCTGTGCTTCCTTGATTAAGGAGTGTTCCAGTATTTGAATATGGAATAGAGGCATTAAAAATTTGCCACCTTTGTTCATCAGCAGTTGTGCCGATAAAATCTTGGAAACTTAAAGGAGTAACAGACATGGTAGTAGAATGTTTGTGAAGCAGGGGGATAGAACCCCTGCCTCACATTAATTTAATTAGGCCAGAAGACCAACAACGTACACATCACCTGTGATCGCACCAATGCGTCCAGCGGTATCAGCCGTTGAAGCCTCGGTAGTGAGGGATGGGTTGTAGTACGAGAAGGTGGTAGCAGTCGTCGAAATAACCGTGACAGTACCGTTATAAGCGGCATTGCCAACAGTCAGAACGTTAACCACAGCACCCGGAGTGATCCACGCAGGAACACTAGCAACCGTAAGGGTGCTGATGTTGTTTGCGGTGACACGATTGGTCGTAGCCAGCGCAGGGACAGCGGCAGTCGTAACGTTCACACGAACGCTTTGAACTGCGGCGGCTCCATTGCTAGGAGTTGCAGTCGAGACAGGAACTTGACCAAGCACATAACCATTCGTCGCAGGAGTGAAGACGGTTTGTGAAAGGCTACCAGTACCATCAATAGCAACAACAGGAGTCGCAGGAAGCGTAGCTGTTGCAATGTTTTTATTAGTAGTTCCATTGTCGATAGCGACAACAGCCTGTGTTCCATTGGTTCCACCAGTATTGGTGTAAACAACGAACGATTGAGTAGGAACAAACGTCTCGGAATCCAGTTCAAGCTGGCCCAGAGTGTAAGTTCCCGTTTTGGTGAAATCAACCGACAGAGGCCCGAAACGGACAACTGTTAGATTGTTAGGAGTAGGATTGGTTGTTTGAGACATATAATTGTTTTTTGATTGTTAAGTATTAATAGTAGCTAGGAACATTGTAAACAACGTTGTTAAGGGTATAGCTCACAAGAACAGTACCAGCCGTTGTCGAAACCGTGATGGCTTGATACAACGGGCCGCTACCATTGATGCTGAACACACCAGTATAGGCAACACCATTTACCGTAGCGTTGCTACTAGCAGGAGCCGAAATCGACCAAGTGATAGCACTTGTGGGGATTACGAAGCTAGTACCGTTAGCAACCGATTGAAAATACGGAGTCAACGGTTGCCCCGTCCCTGCGTAAAGCAGGGCGGGGGCGTTGAGAACATCCGATGGAGCGTAATTAGATGGGTTCATCAGATTATTCGTTTATCGGATTAGATCGGCTGGTTGACCACGCTAGAGCAAACGAAGCAATCTGGAGTGTATTGCGGCGTATAGTCTGGCGACAAGGTGCAAGGAGCAGGGATGATCAGACGGCTGGTGTTGAGCCTGTGAAGGATCGAGTGCATCAGCGTAGGATCTTGGAACTGCATACCCATACGGAACTGGTTCCAGAAGAAACCTTGGTCACGCTTGATATTGCATTCCCAATCGGGGTTCTTCCACTCCCAATCACCAGCATAGTTTTGCGTCATGCCTTGGGCTTCACCAATTCCACTCTGTGAAGGGCTGATCCATTTGATCATGGCCTTATTCACCCAAGGGTTAGTGATACCGAAGTCGGCATTGGCATAGGCAGGGTTCTGGATGTATTTGCAACCCAACTCCGTAGTAACGGGATAGTAAGGAAGCACACGAACCAGACGAGGCCAAGTGGTCGGATCATTAACATTGAAGGTAGGAAGGGCCGCATTATACGTCCAATCCACATTCAAGCGAACGCCGTTGATGTCGTTGCAGAAAGCATAGTTTCCGATAACACGATCAATACCAAGGGAGTATTGAAGTTGCTTGTCATCGAAGTCGCTAACGCTTTCCCACCATCCACCAGACTGCTTGGCATACTGCCAGAGCTGACGGAGGACACGGGCATCGGGAACAATGATCTCAAGGAGAGGGCGACCAGCGGCCTCGCTAACGTCGAGACGATAGGCATCATCTTCACGCTGTAGGTTGATCAGAACGTCATCGAGGGTATCGAGTGACAGAAGACCAATGTTTCCAAGCTGTGAAGCAGGGAGCTTAACATAGACATAGCCCATGTTGAAACTACCCTCGTTCGTTCCCTCAAAGGGCTGAACGATGAAGGCTTGATCGTCTTCAGCATTGCAAGAGACAAGGCTCTGACCATTGCTGATAGGAACCCACTTGTGTCCAGCACCACCGATCCAGTTGGAACGGGCAAACTCCTCATGGACGTTCTTGGTGATGTTAACATTGGTTGCCATGATGTGATCCATCTCCTCCTGTGGGAAGAGGCGATACATGAAGTCGGTAAGCTGATACCAATCGGTACGCATTGCCTTGGTGAAAAGGCTGAACGTGTAGCTCTCGGTTCCGGGGTGAGCAATCGTCTCAAACTGGAAGTCATCAGCATTCTGGACGCAACGACCAGACTGCACTTCTTGCCAAGGTTGATCAGGATTGTACCATCCACGACCAAAGCGGAAAGCTTTCATCGTAGGGAGGGTGTTGAGAGGCCAAGTCTCGGTTTCGAGACGACCATAGTAGATGGAGTTAATCGCCATCTTCTTGATGAAGAAGGGATTATAGTATGTCCTAGCCTCACGGAAGAGCGTATCAACGTCTTGGCATGAGGAGAATGTAATGCCATTCTGTGCCATATAATTAAGTGTTTTGGGTTTATTGTGTGTCCCAAAAGGAATCGCTCCCTCTTGAAACACGGTTTAGTGTGTTTTAGGGTTTGCGATCTGGCAACCATCGCTGTTGTTTTGATCACCCCACTATTCTCCAACTTGGCAACCCGCTTATTATTTTATGTGGGTCGCTATCCCACTCGTTGCTTCCGTCGAGAACAGTTGGCTAATCAAACCAACTAATCCAGAGTTATACTGTCAACGAACTTGTAAGTATTATTTACAAGCTCGTCAACATAATTTTTTATCTATTGCGAAATTTAGCAAATAAAGTTGCAGGAGTGCGTTCCTCAACCTCGTTTGCTTTTCCAGATGAAGAAGATCCAATGTTGCCATCAGACGTTCCAGATCCACGCATTTTCTTAATAGTTTCGTTAAGTTCAGAGACTTGTTTCTCAAGAGCAAAGGTATAAGCCTTTTGCTTTTTAAATTTTGCTCCTTGTTGGAGAACTCTTGTAATTTGTTCCGGGGCGTAGTTGCTATTCTCACGCAAAGCGGCTTCAGCAATCATTTCATCCTCTGTTGTATCATCATCAATTTGTTGTGATGCAATAATCTTGGCTACCTCTTCTGGATACTTTACAGCATCATCAAGAGCTTGCTTTGCGGAAAGATAAGCATCCTGCCAGCGTTTGCCAATTTGGGACTTGGTTAGTGTAGTGCGACGAGCCTTTTCCTCATCAATCTGTGCTTTTGTATTCTGCCAGTTAATTAGGGCTTGATTCCTAGCTTCAATTTTAGCCAGAACATCATAAGCCGTATTCTGAAATTTAGCCTGTTCCATAGGTGACAGGTTTTCGTAGATGGCGTTAAGAGTTTGTTTGGAAATCTCACTTTGTCTGGATCGTTCATTTGGATCTTGAGTTTGAAGTGATCGCTCATAAGCGGAAACGGCTTTCTCAAATTCTGTAAGGGTAGTCTGATCTTCACCAACAATCATTTTGACTTGGTTATAGCCATTGATGATTGGTGCATCGTAGTTTGCTTGGAATCCTTCATCTGCTGGAAGATTAAGCAAGGCATTAGCTTGGCGAAGTTTCTCAAGGTCATTGGTCAATGTCTCTTCACGCTCTTGTTTTTCTTTGAGTGCTTGCTCAAGTTCCTTGCGGATGTTTTCTATCTCTTTCTTTGATCCACCATCATC
>Ga0194047_10001766_pt1 | contig 12887 bp, 16 predicted proteins | sample JunL225m_MetaG_2_FD_160070 | JGI IMG/M metagenome (GOLD analysis project Ga0194047, IMG submission 160070) | Anoxic zone freshwater microbial communities from boreal shield lake in IISD Experimental Lakes Area, Ontario, Canada - Jun2016-L221-5m | ecosystem: Environmental > Aquatic > Freshwater...
GCGCAAAACTCTACATCTCCCTATATATACACCATTTTTTCGGGTTTTTCGGGCTCCGGGTCAACGGCGTCGGAAAAAGGGTGTAATTACCTGCCCTTCGTGCCTCCAATCCGGACAAAAAAAGAGCCGTCCGAAAGGACGGCTCTTATCCATTTTATAAGACCCTACCGGAGTTTTATCCGGTATTTTTTGATCCCGCCATGCTGGACCACCGCGTCCAGGGGTCCCCATTTCCCTTGAAGCTTCCTCAAATCCTTCCCCAAACGGTAGGCCGAGAGGCCCCGGAGAACACCAGAACCAATAGATTGGATCGAGTCCAAAAGCTGCGTTGCAGTCCCAACCCACATATCTTCCTTCTCGTTCATGGCCGCGTGAGTGTCGCGCCAGAGCTCCAGGGCTTCCCGTGAACTGTACGCCGTGGACGACTCCAGAGAGGCCGCCAGCATGGCCGGGTGGTGGAGAGGCTTGATCCCGTATCTAGGGTTTTTAATATTTCGACAAGCCTCCGGGGTTTTCCAGTCGTGCAGCCACTTCAAAAAGTGAGGGAGCTCTCGCCGAACAATTGCCTCATTCTCTTCGTTTTTGCCAGAGAACTCCGGCTTCCAGTCATCCGAGAATCGGAGAAGCATCACTTTATCCTCCGATGAGTTATCGAACGGAGGAATAATCGACAGCGAGTCAGGATCGGTATTGCAGGTAATCACGATACGCCCCTTCCAGGGGAGCTCCTGAGAGTCCTTAAACTTTGGGTGGTAGAGGGCGGTCGGGTTCGCCACATGCTTCTTTAGGGTCTCGGAGAATTTTGTTTGGGCCGAGCTACTGGCGGAGGAGGTCCCATCGTCAATTCGCCATACCGCACATTCGGCTGCCTGTTTATTGAAGCTCGTGTTCCCTTGGAGGAAGTCTGCCGCGTCACACGACCCTCCCATTGCCTCGCCTACGATGCACCGGTTCAAGAAGGTTTTCCCGGACGAAGCCGCTCCCGCGATGACGAGAAGTTGCCCCTGTGCCAGGTTTCCATTCAAGGCGCTTTTCCAAAGCCGCTTAAACCACGCCAGAAAATAGTCCCGCTGGGGCACTCCGTACTGTGAATAATCATCCCAGGCGTTGTTGATAAGCGCGTAGATCCAGGGAAACTCCGAAGGAGCACCCGTCTCCGCCGGGGGCATCACTTCGCGTCGGCTGATGTTGAGAATTTTATCCCCGTTTTCGTAGCAGATGTCCTCTTTCCGAAAGAGCATGGGGGCCGCGAAGTCCACCGTCCGGAGTCTCTGCACCGAAACGAGCACCTTCTCGACCTCGCTTATTGTGTCCTTCTTACCCACCTTTGCGTCAAAGCGCATGTCTTTCAGGTGCATACAACTGTCGTCCTTGCTTCGAGCCGTCCAGGTTCCTGCGTCCCCAGGTTCCCGCCACCAGTACATCTTGCCGTCGTAGAACAGGTTCTCCAGAATAGGGGCCATCCGATCTCCCTCGTACTTCCGCATAAACTCTGCGCCCAGCAGCTCCGACCACCCGATAAACGACTTCCCCGCCCGCGTGGAGTAGCAGATCATTCCTTTGGAGCCGACCATACACCCATCCCTTTCCTCAAAAGGCTCTACGAAAAACACAGGACCCCGCAACCCCAGGTCAAAAGAACCCTTCCACCGTCCCGGCCACTTCGCCTCGACTTCCGCAGCTACGACATCCAGAGGGACCTCTTTCCCCTCACCCCATACCTTTGCTGATTTGCGGGCTGAGTCCATCATCCAACTCATGACTACACCAGTGGAGATCCGGGGTGCGGGAGTGGGTGCCCACTGGCTTCCTAGCTCGAAGTATTGGTTTGTTTTAACGGAGGCCGGGTCAAATCCTGGCAGGAAATGCTCCGCGTTCAGCTCTTTGGCGACCCGTTCGATGAAGTTGGTCTGGACTTTTCCCTCTGGGGGGAGGAACACGGACTCCTCGAATAGCCATACCGCCCTCGCTCGCCCCTCTGTCATGGTTCGGGTGTAGAAGGAGGGCCGGAGGTCGACGGGAGCTTTAAGATGGGCATACTCGATCATTTTATCCGTGATTAACTCGGAGTCATAATCACCTACGATTCCGTGGATTTTTTCGGCAGGGTTGTCTTTGCTGATTCGGAGGTTGGGCGCGACACCCTCATACAGGCTATAAAAACAGTGGTTTGTTTCTGGCGAGGTCGCCCATGCAGTCCGTTCCGGGCCTCTGGGTAGCGGGGTGGCGGATGGCAGGGTGGCGGGGTCTTCGAGTGTGAATATTGCGTGTGAACTGAGGTTTGGGATTGCGTAGAACATTGAGTTATTTGGAATAGCGTTTGGTTAGGAAATGATTTCTCCGGCGTACAGGCGCTCCATGATTTCTGGGAGCGTGCCGCTTTTACGGATGTTATCTGCGGCCCATAGGGGCTGGTAATTTTGGTAGTTAAAGCAGATGAGCTGCTGAACGGGGTCGGTCAGGTCGAACCAAACACATGGAACAATGTGGTCAAGGGGCCACCCGCGCAGTCCTCGGTTCTCCCACGTCATCCCCGGAAGGAACTGGCGCTCTATATGGGCTATAAAGTCTGGGATGGTGCACCCAATTAGGGCCACCGTTTTGATTGTCTTTTTCCCCCTCCCGCGCTCTATCTGATCAGCAACGACGCTCCGGAGTATCCGCGCCAGGTATCGGCTCGGGTCCGCTTTGATTGCCGCGTCGTTTCTTCTGGAGATTTCACGAGCCCTTTCGGGGTTGTCCAGGCGCCTTTGTTTTTTGCGGGCCAGGCACGCGTCCCTGTTCTCAATGTAGTATTTACGCGTCCGCGCCCGAACTGCCGCTGAGTTCTGTATGTATTTTTTATGGGCGTGTTCTACTCGCTCCGCGTTGTATTTTCGGCGGTACTCCGCAATTTTCGTAGCGTTCTTTTTGGCGTACACCCGGTGCCTCTCGGATTTCTTTTCTTTGTTTGCCTCGTCGTATTCCCGCTGCTGCGCTTTGATCCGCTCCTTATTTTTGAGGTAGTATTCTTTTGCTCGCGCGTTTATGCGCTCTTTGTTTTTTGCTTGGTACTCCCGGTCATACGCGGCCTTTGCTTCTTTTGGAGTAGCCATAATTATTTGACGTACCTTTCTGTGAGACCGCCCTCGGCGGCGATTGGAAGGGAGGGCATCCACTCTGGCGGGGTGCTCATGATTTCGATGAGGGTTTTGAGGGTTTGGTTGGCATCTTCGTTCTTGCATAGGGCGACGATTTCGTCGTGGCAGTGAAGCACGACGTTGAGCCCGGCGTCCTCGGCTTTTGTTAAACAGTTAGAGAACACGTCCCTTGCGGTTGCTTGACATAAGTTTTCGTATAAGAGGCCCCCGTGCAGGTTAACCCGCATCATTTTACCTAGCCGGGGAACTACCGCGCTCGGTCCACCCATGGTGGTAACGCCCTGGTAGCGCATCATCCGACCCGACGGGAGCTCTACCTCGAATGTCTTTCCATTGCACATGCGCATCGCCTGTTCCAGCATCCGCCAGGTTGAGGTTAACTTCGGGTTCTTTGCCCGAAACTGATCCACCACCCGCTTTGATTCGACCACGCTAAGGGTAACCCCCGCCTGTTTGGCAATCTGGATAAACTTGACATGGCCAGTGGAGTACCCGAGCCCCAGCACGGCGATCTTCGCCAGCTTACGCAACCCCGGATCAACCGCCTTCAGCGGACGTGGATCAGAATACCCGAACACGCGGCGGGCGGCTGCTTCGTAAATATCCCCACCTTCACGCAGAGACTTGAGTAGTTCGGTGTCCTTGCAGCACACCGCACCCACGCGGGGCTCGATGTTTGAAAGATCGACCACGGCGAAGGTGTATCCCTTGGGGGCCTGGATGCAGAGCCGCAGGTTTACCCCAAAGATTTCCTTGGACATGATGTTTTGGACGTTAACGCCGGAGTCCCCTGACCAGCGCCCAGTCGTTGCGCCAAAGTATTTTAGGGCGTAAGGCATGGTTCCGTCGGGGCGAACCCGAACCTTTACGGTCTTGAACTTTTGCAGCAGCGCGTTGATCCGCCGGTAGTCCGACACCGCCTGCACGAATTTATGCTCCGCCCCGTACTTTTCGGCCCAAGCCTCCAACTCGGGGGAGTCTTTCGCCATCGACGTGGGTGGTAAAATTCCGATGGATCGGCAATGCCGGGCCAATGCTTTGGGAGACAGCGCAGTTTCTTCGCTGCTTTCGGACAGCCATGGGATGTTCCGTTGGGCCGCCCACAGTTGCAGCTCCAAGCTGCTAATCCCCTTATCCAGCAGTTCCAAATCAATCGGCAAACCCCGCCACCCCATATCCCGCGTCATGCGGCTCAGCCTCCGTTCATGCTCAGGCCACCGAGCTGAGAATTTGTTCCAGAGTTGGAGGCAGAGCTCCGAGTCAGACAGGGCGTAAGTCTTCACTTCTTCCTGGAACTCCTTGGTCATGTTTGCCCAGACCTGCCCCTTCATCATGTTGCGAGTGTCCTTGCTTACGGTGAGCTGAAGAAGAATCTCAGAGGCGACTTTGAGGGAGCGCGGGGACCCCAGGTAGGCGGCAAGGTCGGCGGTATCGTTCGTCTCGAACGGGTGGACGTCGGGGATCATCTTTTTGTCCCGCATCCAGTCCAGGACGGCTCCGTCGAAGCTGGCATTGTGGTGAAGCCAGGTCCAGTCAGCCCCGCTGATGCTAGCCCAGTCGAACTCTTTGGGGTCTCCCACGAACTTCAGTCCAGTGGAAGTTACAATGCTTACGAGGTAGGGATCGAACTTTGGGTGCTCCATGTACCCGTGCGTTCCGACGGTTGTGATGCTGCACTCGTCATCGTAGTAACTTTCAAAATCAACAGCGGCGTAGTTCATACTACTTCCCCTCCTTTGCCCGGGCTATTTCCCACCGCTTCGCCGCTATGGCGCGGTAATGGTCGGTGTCACGCCGCTTGGCGTCCCCGGTGGTCAGCCCCCCGGCTTTCCCCATAAGGGACCCCGGATTGATGGATTCCCCGCAGTGGGGGCACTTGAACTTTGTATTTGTTGGTTCGTTCATTTTTGGATTTTTCTTTGTGGTGTAATACACCACGCGCAACCTAAGACCGCAACCGATTGTTTTCGTTCAAAACAAAAAAAAATCCCTCCTCCTCGGGTCCTGTGTTTCACAGGGGCACACATGCCGAAGGAGAACCCCGTCGGGTGCTTACAGCCCGCACCATGACCGGTCGAGAAGGAGGGAAAGGGTTTAGGAAGTGTGAACTTCCGCGAGTATTTGTTCGATTACCGGACCGAGGTCCGGGTAGTCGGTGGTATCAAAAACGTGGGTGAATAGGCTGTCGTCCAGCACGTCGAGCCCCACTTCGGAGGCGTGTTCGGTGTTGGGACGCCATTTGGTGCCACAGCGGATCTTTCGCACCTCATCGGAGGCGGTGAGACGAACGGTGATCGCGTCGGGGAATGCCGCCAGCTCGTTGAGGAACCGAGCGTCATCAATGAGGACGATCCCCTCGGGGTTGGCCCGATGGAACCGATCCACGCGACCCAGCGCCACACCAACCCAGATGTTTTCACCCCGCGTCTTGCGCCCCCATTCGGTGCCAAGCAGTTGCAGGAGGGGGCCGTCGATCCCAGGGGAGGCAATCCCGTGGATCTCGGCGATCTCCAGCACCGCGTCGTGCATTTCGTAAATGACGTCTGCAAACTTGAGCCTACGGAAGGGAATCCGGGGTTTCATACATTCAGTGATTCGGTCGGCCATGGTGGACTTGCCACTCCCTTGTTTGCCAGTGATGAGGATGATTTTGTTTTTCATGTTCCGTGATACCTCCGACGACCGCACTCCGAGCAGATGGAATGGGCTCTTGTTTCGTTGACTGATCCCCCGCAGTAGCCGCAGCGGAAAGCGATGAGCCGGGTAAAGGCGTCCAGCATAAGACGCCCTTTCGCCAAAGCCCTGCGTGTAGAAATGCTAAGCTCGCGCATATTCCTCCCTGGCTTGCTTGACCCGTTTCAGTTCTTCGTGGCGTAGGTTGTTCCAGCAGAAGTGGACGTGAACCAGTGGATGGTCTTCTGTTAGGGCCTTGCGGAGGTCGATCTGCTCGGTCATTGATTCGGTGATTTCCTCGTAGGAGTGATGTTGATCTCGGGCGTCCTTGATGGATGCGTCCAGGTCTTTTCTCAGTTGGGTAAGGTTCGACATAAAAGGTAGAAAAAAAACGGGGTCGCTTGCCAAGCGACCCCGTTTTAATATGGTTTATTACACCAGAGCCTTCAAGAAATCAGCGGTTTCGGCGTCGTGTTTCTTGATGAACTTGCCTTCCGGGACCCACCATTCGCCTTTGGCGTTGGAGCGAGCCCCGACTTTTCCTTCGTAGCGTCCGAAGTGCAAGCCGTCCTTCAGGAGCAGAGCCCGGTGTCCGATGATGAGTCGTCCAAGTCCCGACAGCCCCCCACCCTTGAGCCCCAGCATCGCCAGAGCCCACTTGTACTCCCCATTTTCATAAGGGAACAGTTCGGACAGTTCTTCGTCGAGATCATCCGGGGCGCGAACCGCTATCTGGAGGTAGAGGTTCTCGTCGAACCGCGACGGGTCCTTGGGGTTGTCTCCGTCGTAGCGGAGATTGCCGCCGTTGGCCAGCACCTCGGCAGAGGACTTGTAACGGATCGGGGTTTTGCCGAACTCGACGTTCTGGACATAGACCATGGACGCACGCAGCGGTGTGAACTCGAACGAGCCGTCCTCGGTACACAGCTTCACCTCTTTGTTGAACACCACGCTGCCCAGCCCGAAAGCTTTGATCTGCGAGTTATCGGAGGTTTTCTGCACGATGGAGACGTAGGGGAGCTTCAGATGACCGATATTGTACTCGCCTTCCATGTCGCCGGACCCCCCGGTGTTGTTCTGGAAAGACAAGGCTTTGAGGCCGGTCTGTTGCTCGACAGGTGCGGCAGGTCGCTCGATGACGGCGACTTCTTTCGAGATCGCGGCGGGTTTCGCTTCGGTTTCTTTAGCTTCTTTGAATGATAATGCCATAACTGATCTTTTTATTTCTTCTTGGTTTTTATTGGTTGAGTGTCTTCTCCTTCTTGGCCGGCTTGCGCTTTTCTTTCAGGTAGATGACTTTGCCCTCGTCTTTCAAAACACCGGCATCCCGTAGGAGACATTCAAGTCTCAGGGCTTCCTGTGCTTTTTTCCCGCGTGGGGCTTTTGCGGAGAAAACTTCTTCCAGTGATGGAATGGACACGCCCTTGACGCATCCGATAAATTCTTCTTGGGTCATCTCGTCCTTCAGCGCATCGAAGGCGGCTGAGACGGATGTTACGGCCCGTGGGGTGCTGCGTTCGGCCAGTGAGAAATCGTCGTACTCCCAGCCTTCTTCCAACTGGAGCCGGAGACCTTCGGTTCGAATATCAGCGCACCATTTCTCAATCACCGGAGCGATTTTAAGGAGCTGGTTCATGTCCTCGGGGTTGGAGATCGCCAGAGCGTTCAGATTTGATGGAAGATCCATCCCGCCCCCTTTGGCTATCACCAGGGCCTTGGAGGAGAGAGCTTGGCAGGAAGCGCGGTTTCCGCAGAACTCGCAAGCCTCGGGGGAAGGATCGTAGGTAGTCGGGCTCTTGGCCCGCTCGATGATCGTGAAGACCCGCATCCAAAGTCTTTTATAATCGTTCGACCTTGTGAACACCGCCCTACTCACCAGCCCAAGGCCGGGCATTGGGATATGAACCGATATAGTCTCCAGTTCCGGGAACCGGTCGAACGCTCCAAGGCAGTATGCCTGCATCTGGGGGTTCGTCTCAGCCTCCTCTACCTGTCTAAACCCGTACTTGAAGTCGACAAGATCTGCGTAATTTCCGTCGATGATTAAGCCATCCACTGTGCCGAATTGATCGAGCACCTCCAAGCGAACCTCGCGTAGATGCTTGGCATTAGGGCGCTGGCTCTTTAGATGGTTGATATAGTCGATGCACATCAGGACCGCCCGCTGCTCGTCTTCGTCGAGACCGTTGATGTCTTCGATCTCGGTGGCCAAATGAAGCTTGGTTCCACGATCCGCAGCCGACATGTCTTTGCCAGGTGTATTGTCGTTCTTCCAGAAAGAACACAACTCCCGGTAGTGGAGACTGGAAGGCCCGAAACGGGCGTGCGCTTTTTCTGGTTGGGCAATAATGGGGGCGAGGGTCTCTACCGTCGCTTCGACTTCGATGATTGGTTCGGGCATTTTATGGTATGTGCAGGTGTAATATACCAGACAGAGAAAAGGCTCAAGTGTTCAAATTATTTTTGGTATCTGACACAATTTCGTATCCGAGCTTTTCGTAGAGGTGTCTCCGAGCCCAGGATTGACGGGAGGTCATGTAGTGCGCCTCGTCGGTGAAGTCATGGATCATTCCGAACGATTTTTCCTTGAACGGGCGCAAGGCCCTCCCTGTCCGCTGCTCAGATGCCCGGTCACTCCTTCCGCCTCCAGTAAGGACCATCGTGTCAATCCGGGGAAGATCGAGCCCCTCGTCGCCAAGGGTGGTTACAAGCAAAAGGTTATTTAACCCTTCCGCGAAGTCTTTGAGAGCTTTGGCACGGGCTTTTTTACCCATCTTGCTGTAGCAGGCCACCCCCCTCCCCCCTCCCCCTTCAACCAATGAAAGCAAATGTTTCCCGTGTTCGATGGAGCCCACTGTGACCAAGATGGCCCGGTTGTCCTCCAGATCGTTCAAAATTAAAGAAGCGATATACTGGTTCCGGGCTTCGTTTTCAAACAGGGCAATCTTCTGACACATTTGCCACACAACCCGCCGCCATTGTTCGTTGGCGTCGTTGTCCGACAGATACCGAAGAGGCTTCATCACAGGCTCCCAGAGCTCCGGGGAAGGATCGGCATCGTAGGCTTGCAGGGCGCGGTGTAAAACAGTCCGACGCGTGACCGCCAGGTATGGCCATTTCCGGAACCGCTCGGCGAACTCCGGCCATGAAGCCGCTTCGACCGCCGCCTCTAGTTCGTCGGTGCAGTTGGTGGTGTGGAACTGAACCTTCGCGTGCGCGATATGACCCGAGGCGAGCAGCTCCTCGCGCCCGATGGTCTCTGCGATGGGGCCGAGCAACTCGAACACCAGATGCGCCCGATCATCGGCACGCTTCGGGGTTGCGCTCAGTCCCCACCGAACCGCGTCGGGGTTGCAGTTGAGCATCATTGTTTCATTCTCTGTCGCGGCGATGCGATGACATTCATCTGCAATGACGACCGCAGCATCAGAAAGATCCGGCAACGTCGCGTAGCAGCAGAACCGCATATCGAAGTGCTCCTCGATTTCCGGGAACAAGGAAACCGCTTCTTTCGCCTGGGCGATCTGCTCGATGGTATAACCCAGCCACCAGACCTTGGAGCCTTTCGGGAACTTTGGAATAAGCCTCCGCAGAGCGTCGGCACCAATGATCGTTTTACCGCTACCAGCAGGACTTTTAATAACCGATCTCTTGTTGTTAAACAACGCGGTAGAGCACCTTTCCTGATACGGTCGAAGTTCGATCATAGCGACAAATACCCAATCTCATCCAGAACCCGCTGCAAGGGCACCCCAAAATCCCGGTTCCATTCACGCGGAATCAGTACGCCCCGCCCCATGTTGTCCACCCACTCGTCGATATTCTTTTCGTAATCGTCTACGAGCACCGCGTCGGGACGCGCCATAAAATGTTTGGCGGCTCCGATCAGCACTCTCCGGCTGTACTGAGGCATGTGCCGGGAGATCCAAGCCATCTTCCCATCCACGCAGCCGGGTGTTTTACAAGGGCTGGTGAGTATGCAGCAGTTCTCCCCCCCAAAGGCAGCCTCGCAGGCGCTCAGGATTTGCTTAAAGTCCTCGGTTGGAGAGAGGTCTTTCCAGAAGTCGTAGCCAAATTGTTTCCACCAATGCGGTTTGATGAAGTCCCACCCCAACCTCTTGGGACGAGGTGCCCCGGTTGCCCGGAACACCCCACCCGCGAAGTCGACAAGGACACCGTCCAGGTCGATGAAGCATTTCATAGGCTATTGCGCAGGCCCGAGTTTATTCAGCCCCACCAGGTTCTCAGGGATGATGGTTTCGGTTGAGATCAAGGGTTTCTCGGGGATCGGTTGTTCTCCTGCAATCGAGAGGGCATCGGCCAAACGGGTAAGGGTCGAGTAGAGGGTGCGGTCGATAGCTTCGAGGGATGTTACCGCCCCGTAGAAACTGGTCTTGGTTTCTCGGTCGGTATCAAACACGCACACTTTGAAGGCTCCGAGTTTGCCCTCCAATCCTTCGGGGATCTGGAGATCCTCGATGTCTTCGGCTTTCACTCGGGTTAGGAAAATACTGGCGGTAATCATTGTTTATCTTTCGTTGTGCTGGGTATCTGGATCGAAGCCGGGGTTGAGGTCGTCATACGTCCAGTTTCGTTTGATGAATTCGGGTTTTCTTACGAACATCCCGAGCTCTTGTTTGAGGCGGTATGGAACCCTGTGGTATCCGAACCTCCCCCGTTCGTGTTTGGCGAACTCCGTCGGGAGCTCGAATGAAAATTTTGCGGCGACTTCCACTGGGGCGAACTTGAGGCCCATCGCCTCAAGCTGCGGGCGGAGCGCGACACAAGTGACCACGTCGTCCAACGGGTCCTGTATGATACCGCCGCGCCACGGGGAACCCCGGAACGGGAATTGTGAGGTGGCCCTGAGCAGTCGTTTGGATCGAAGACAGAACCCGCTGTTCCCCACACGCACATTATCTTCTCCCGACCAGTGTTCTGGCCAGGGGGCTCCGATGTAATCGTACTGGAGCCAGTCGTCGTCCCACTCGCTCGGGTCGTAGATTCCACTGTCGGGCTGGATGGTGAGCGCGTGGGTTGTCCGTATGTGGTTATGGAGCTGGTATAGGCAGAAGATATTGTAATCGTTCTTCGTCATGCTAGCGCAGAACTCAACCCGCCATTGCGGATTGATTCCGCCGACTGGAGGGTTGTGTGCGATGAAAAGCACCTCGCCGAACCCGCCCTGGACACAGGCCCATTTCATAGAGTTGCGGAGAGGAGAGCTGTCGGGGCTTCCGTCCACGCCCACTAAGGTTATGTTTTTGTTCATACTCGGAAAGCGAAGTTCTTGCTCCACCACGCCATGCAGAGCGCGTCCGCGAACCCGTCGAAGGGAACCCGGCACCCCGGAGGGACGAGGTTGATATGCGGGAAGGTTCGGCGGCAGAACTCGATGGCGACCCCCTTGGTGTCCTTGGCCGCTCCACGGATTCCTTTGAAAACGTCATCCTGCCAGTTCTTTGGATTGACTCCCCGGTATGGGATGCTCAATCCCGGCCCAGCCCCAAGGCGAAGAACCGTTTGAACAACCCCGTATGTGAGCCCGTTGGTAAAATTATTTTTCGGGCCGAACTTCGGCTGAATCTGCCCCTGCTCAAACACGGTGTATGGGAGGGACTCCTCCACCACCAGAATTTCTCGAAGGGCGCACTCGTCAATGTGGCTCTTACCTCCGAACTCAATCAAAGGCATCTTCTCCAGTCGGTGTGATCCGTCCGGTCGTAGAATGGCGATGGCTCCGCTCGTCCCGTTATCTACACCCGCGAACGACTTGTTTACAATTAGGGGGTTTAACATGGTTTATGATACCACAGAAACAACTGTCCGCGAGAAGGCGCGTTGCGCCCCGAGCGACTTGCCAGAGTCCAGCCACGCCTGTAGGTCGGACTCCCGGAACCGGGGAGACCCACCGACCACCGAATATGGCAGCGGGTCTTTCGGGTGTACCATCAAGTTGTCCACCGTCCGCACCGACATCTTGAGCCTGGAGGCGACCCCCTTCTTGTTATAGATGGGGTCGGGCTCCGGTGCCTGCGCGAAGGGCTCCACGTCCTCCACGGTGATGCTGAGTTTGCCGCCACTAAGTGCTTGAATTCGGAACACCGGGCCGCATACGAGCGAGATTTGAGGGATAGTCTGCATAGGGATTACTTTTCGGTGTCCGACGTGTAACTCGACGACAGCTCGCGCATTACAGCTAAGCGTATAGCATCATTAAGTGTAATATGGTTGTCAATCGCGAGCTTTTCAAGGGCTCGGAGTTCGCTGGCGGTTAACTCAAATTCGACGGTGGTTGTGGTGCGGGGTACGCTGGTCTGGATCATTATTCGGCTTTGCTTGGGGTATTGGGTTATTTTACTATTGAAATGTTAGGGATGCCATCTTTTTGGGGCGGGCTTTCCCTTGGTGGGATCGGCTTTACGGACAGGGTCCTTCTTGGCTGGAGCGAGGTCCTCGTCGATCAACGTGTGGAACTCGATTTTCCCTCCGTTCTTCTTAACTTCCTCCAGGAACCGGATAGTCGCTTCGCGGATCAGGGTGGACGGGGTGAGATGCATCTGTTCCGCCCGAACTCGAAGCTCCTCAAACTTATCCTCGTCTTCGATGTAGCTGACCCGCTTGCGTCCTTCTGCGATCTGTCCGTGGCGGGTTTCTGAATTGCTGGCTTTCGTGTTTGCTTTCTTCATAACTTCTCCTTTTGGGTGTGTGCGTGATGTATTACTTACACTGTTTTGGAAAAATCTCAAACCATTTAGTCGCCTCACTTAAAGTTGCCGCAGCCTTATAACTTCGCTGAACCTCCGCTGCCGAGTTTCCACTCTGCTCCGCCACCTTAGCCGCGTCCCGCTGGATCGCCATGGCGTAGGTGATGTAGGAGTGCCGGAGGACGTTCTGCTTCCATGGAACCCCGGATGCGGCGGACGCGATGCGCGTGGAGATATTCGGGTCAGACCGCTTTAGGATCTTCCCGGTCAACCCCTGGAACCGCTCCAACCGCAGCCAGACGATCAGGTTATCGGACATGAGGGCGGTACGGCGGCGGTTGGTCTTGGTCACTTTGCTACTCAGGAC
>Ga0194047_10001767_pt1 | contig 12880 bp, 21 predicted proteins | sample JunL225m_MetaG_2_FD_160070 | JGI IMG/M metagenome (GOLD analysis project Ga0194047, IMG submission 160070) | Anoxic zone freshwater microbial communities from boreal shield lake in IISD Experimental Lakes Area, Ontario, Canada - Jun2016-L221-5m | ecosystem: Environmental > Aquatic > Freshwater...
ATGTTCATTGATAGTTCCGGCCAGTGCTTGGCAATTCTCTCCCAATCTAGCGCGGTACCTGTTTCGGCCATTTTCATTAGATCAATTAACTGACTTCTAGCTCTCTTCATACGAGTTTTCAAGGTAGACGGGCTAACGTATTGGTGTCCGTAGATAGTAGGATCCATTGGGTCGTCTGGATTCATTTCGATCGGTGCTTCATTCACATGGCTTTCGGTTGTTGCAGGTGCGCCAGTTATACCTACCTCCCATTTTTTACCTGATTCGCGAGATTTTCTAGCACACATTTGTTGTAGTCTTTGTAACTGTCTCATTTCTCCTGCGCTATTGGCAGGATGTTCGCCAGGAAATACTTTCCAATTTTTGCCGTTGATTACAATTTGAAAATTGTTAATTTCGTGCTCAACGCCTACATTTCGTTCATGACTTTTCCATTTTTCATGTTCTCTTTGATCTGCAGCCCATTGTCTGTGGGCGCCACCAAAGGTATTTGGATCGTCGTCATAATATCCTTCCCCCAAATCTTGGTCGTCATCTACCGCATTAAACACAGAGTCGAGATAATCAGCAGCTTTAGTAACCTTAGCTTGTTGCCATGGTTCTAAACTTTGATCGTTGCCCATGTGTTTAACGGCATGACGTAGTTTAGCAGCATGTTTATACAAACTTTTTAATGCCGAAGTCATCATGCCATTTTCTTGGCTAGTGTGGCCGTCATCATTAAATCCGGTTTCTTTAATTTTAAGATTTTTTAATGGATCGGCTCCGCCAAACATATTGTCAAATTCTTGTTTAGAATCTGCTGATCGTTGTTGTTTTTTTGCTCGCTGTGTAGCGTGATATGCCTGTGTGCCTTTATATTGTTTTTCTTTACGATCAGCATCCAAATCACTCATTACACTTTCTTCGGCGCTGTGCTGCCAATTTGTTGTGCTTAACACTGTGTTATCGGCACTGGATCCAAATCCAAAATTTCCTGGATGACTTTCGTCGGCATCTATTCTACGAAAATCTTTCTTATGCTTTTCTCCGCGTATTTTTTTTCCTGTTGCAACATCCTTATCTCTTGTATGGTGAGCACCCGCTCTGCCTGCAAGGTTAGCATGTCTTGCTACCATATTACGTTGTTGTGGTTTATTAGCATCTTGAACAAGCAATCCACCACCTTTCTTTCCGCTAATTGAGGTAGCAGTTGCACCAGAAGATGTTCCCCCTGATGTTGCCGATTCTAAAGTGTAAACAATGTCTTGACCTTTAGTAGTTTTTTTAAATTCATTACTCATGATTTTTTGTTCCATTGTGACACAGGACTTACTGTGTTGGTATTTGATAATTCTTCGCTACGATTACTGCTTAATTTCTTAACTTTTCCAGCCCCGACCATCTTGGCCGCAGCGTTAATAATTTCTAATTCGGCGTCAGTATATGAAGCCAATAACGGATCGCCTGCAATAGCGCCTGCAGCCGCAGTGGGATAATCTGGCGCACCTGCCATTGCTAGACCAAATCTATATGCAAGATATGGACTACCGTTGGCCTTGTTTATACTAATAGCCGGAATCGATATTGCACCCTTCATAGCCATTCGTTGGTCTGCCGGTGCTTTCTTAAGATTAGCTGGTGTATCGCTTTCGTTTATAAATTCTTTTGCTCTCATGTTATACCTTTATACTAGATCTTAAAAACCAACCATGCTTACGGTGTGCGTCCATTCTTTCAGCAAGAAAATTACTAAATCCGTGTTCTCCTGCCGATTCGGCAGCATCATAAGTCATTTTTAAAATCTTTAACATTTTTTCATTATCTAAAAGTAGTCCTCTAATCATTTCATCTTTGCTAATAACACGATCTTCGTCTTCTACTTTAGTTAACATACTGAGATTGTGTAGGCTAACAGGAATATATGCGCCGAGAGTACGAATCTTTTCAGCAAAATCGTCTATGCTTTCATAGACTTCATTATAGATAACTTCTAATAATTTATGATATTCATAAAAATCTTCGCCTTCAACATTCCAATGAAATGAATGTGCTTTGATGTAAAAGCTAAATTCACTGGCAAATGCTATACGGGCAAATTGTACTAATCTATTCATGTTACTTTCCTATCGGCGGTTCGCCTGTTAAGTAAGGCTTACTAAACCAAAGTTGAAACCATTCAGGTGTTCCAGGTTTAATATTATGTTTTTTCATTAACGCAGCTTTCTCTGTTCCTGTTACCGAAACATTGCTACCTTGATTAACAGAAATTTGGTGTTGTTTAGATCCAACGCCCGATAAAATTTTTAATTCTTCGAGAGTCATTCTGCAACTCCACCGTTGTCATACCTTAAGTGTGAACTAGAAGTGTATGCGTTGCCTGATTGTGATTTATTTGCAGTATTACCAAACATCTTCCCACCACCAATATTGGTATTTTCTTTAGTTTTTTTACTTTTTTTTGCTGCTTCGGCAATTTTATATTCGTCTTTAATTATATCATGAGTATAGTGATCATAGAGTTTTTCGCACATTCCAAGTCTTACTTCTTTAGGAAAATGTTTGCCCAAGCCACCTTTCATTTGTTTCTTGATATAGAATTCCTTACACCCGCGGTCGACCATAGGCATAAATTCTTGAATCATCGACTCGCGATTTAACTTATTTTTGTTATGTAAATGCTTAATTTTGCCAGCCACCCGATGAAAATGATCTTTATGCAGTTTATCGTGGTCTAAAATAAACCAAAATAACTCATCGCCCAGTTCTTTATCGTCATCTTTTTTGGGAGATACTTTTTTACTAGCATCAATCGCCTTACCAAAAAACTCGTTCAAAAGCATGTAATACTCCTTATAGAGTATTTATTATATTTTGATCGAACTTATTTTAGTGATTGTAGCTGATAACTTGCACTAATCCAGCAGCAATTTGCACCTGAGCGCGAATCCATACAAAATTTCCCGTGAAATTATAGTAATCTACCTGTGTAAAGGTTAAATTACTAAATCTTGTATATGTGCTGGTAACATCGTATATGTTGACCCAATCATTATCTGCAGGATCTGTGGCCAGCGAAGCCTGCATAGTTACTGTGCCTATAAATGCAGGGTCTAATGTATATGTAACTGTGTGTAGTCCGTCACTAGCACCATAATAGCCATCTCCCTTAACCGGAGTGCTGTTATATACCTGCATAGTAGAAGCAGTATTAGGGTATATGACCTGTACACTAGCAGTATTGGTATATGTAATAAATTCTAAATTTTGGCTTAAGGCTGGCATGGTATTTCCTGGTTAACTTCAGTATTTATGTTAGATCTTAGTATAAATTCTTCAACTTTTCTAACATCATTGCCTAAAAACAGCCCGACCATGGCTAAGGTATTGCGATCAGCCACATATATTATAGGATCCCAGGACCATTTGCTATCGAGATCAAACCACTTACTAACTGCATCCGGAACTTGTATTTTTTCCGGATAATTATTAATCCAAATTTTAAACCGTTGTCTTATTTCAATATTAGTTCGATATCTAAGATATACCTTATATTGAAATTTATTATAAGGTAATTTATTACAAACTATTTTTTTATTCTGATTTGTTAAAACTTCTAATTCTTGTTCTGTTGCAGGCTGGTGTATTTCTGTGATCCACATATCTAATGCAATCGACAGTGCATCGACTATTTTGTTATCATCTGTATATATATCGAAACATCCGCCCGATGATCTAAATTTTAAGTTTATATTTAAAAAAGGTGTTATGTCTTTGTAAAAAGCTGATAATTTTTTCTTATCAATATCGTTAATCCACCAAGCAAACCCGGGTCGTTTGTTCTCAGTATCTTCAAAGAAATCTTTAATTTCTGCAGAATTAAATCTATTAATTAGATAGCTGCCTTTTACAAAGCAGCATACCTTATATGGATACTTTTCGTAAAATAATTTACGAGTTTTCAGAAATCTCTTCATCTTTGACCTTTTTAACCACAGGAAGAATTTCTAAAATGTTTAATTTAAGTGCATCGTTTTCTACACTTATTTCAACAACTCCGCCGTTAGTTAATCGACCAAATAAGATTTCCTTACTTAATGGACGCTTAATCATTTCGTCGATAGTACGTTGTAACGGTCTTGCACCCATTTTGCTATCGAATCCTTTCTTAATTAAATATTCAACTGCGGCAGCATTAGGTTTAACATGAATATTCTTTTCCTTGACCAATGAGTTAAGATCGTCCATAAACTTCTTAATAATCTTAATCATAGTGCCATGATCTAACTTGCCAAACTTAATAACACCATCTAATCGATTACGAAATTCCGGAGCAAAGAACTTGTTAACAGCGTCTTTAGGATCACCGTCTCGTTCTAAACTACCAAATCCCACACTGTTCTTTTCAGCATCTGCAGCACCTAAGTTACTAGTCATAATGATAATAGCCTGTCTTGCATCAGCCTTCTTACCATTGCTGCCTGTGATAAATCCGTTATCCATAATTTGTAATAATACAGTTAAGACATCTGGGTGTGCTTTTTCGACCTCATCTAGTAGTAAAACACAATTTGGATTTTCTTGCAGATTAGTTATTAGTTGTCCTGCATTATCTTCAAAACCAACATACCCCGGAGGTGCGCCAATAAACTTTGCTACGCTATGCTTTTCTTGGAATTCACTCATATCAAAACGAACTAATTTGACACCAAGATTTAATGCTAATTGTTTAGCTGCTTCAGTCTTACCTACACCGGTTGGCCCCACAAATAAGAAACTGCCCACTGGTTTGTTTAACGACTTAAGACCTGCTTGTGAAATATAAATCTTATCTAATAAACTATCAATAGCCTTTTCTTGACCATAGACTTTTTCACGCATATTCTTTTCAAGATTTTCTACGTTAGTATTTTCTTTATTAGTAATTTGTTCTAACGGAAGCCCTGCAATTTTTGAAATTTCAAATAAAATTTCATCATGATCTACAATACCGTTTTCTTCGTCTTTGACTGTAAAACGAGCAGCAGCTCGATCAATTAAATCGATCGCCTTGTCTGGTAATTTCTTATCTGACAAATACTTAACACTATAAGTTACGCTGTCAATAATTGCTTGATTAGTAATTTTAACCTTGTGATGCTTTTCATAATACTTTTTAAGACCCTTAATGATCTTAATAGCAGTAGCCTCATCTGGTTCGTCTATGGTTACCCGTTGGAATCGACGCATCAGTGCCCGATCTTTTTCAAAATGCTTGCGATATTCTTCCCAAGTAGTGGAAGCAATAACCTTAATACCGCCCTTGCCCAATGAAGATTTTAACATATTTGCCATATCATTACTGCCACCACTAACAGCACCGGCACCACTCATCATATGAGCTTCATCGATAAACAAAATACACTTGCCTTTCTTTTCAATGGCATTAATTACCATTTTTAGGCGTTCTTCAAAATCGCCTCGATATTTACTACCAGCTAACATTGCCGAGATATCTAAACTATAAACGCTATGCTCTTGTATAAACTTAGGAACATTTCCTTCGACGATCTTTCTAGCAAGTCCTTCTGCAATTGCAGTTTTACCTACCCCAGGATCGCCAATAAGAATAGCATTTGATTTGGTGCGTCGTGCAAGGATAAGTTGAATTTCTTCAATCTCAATTTCTCTTCCAATAACAGGGTCGATCTTTTTAGCTTTGGCTTTGGCAGTTAAATTAGTGCAGAATTGCACAATCATTTTTTCTAGCTGATTGTTGTTGCCATCGGTAGGAACAAACTCGTCGTCTCTTACTAATTCTTTTTTTACAAATGCAAGGAATTGATCCTTATCGATATTTGCTTTTCTTATGAAGTAATGTGCATAACTTTTCTTTTCTGAAAAAAGGCTAATAAAACAATCCACCGGTTCGATAATCTGTCGACCACTGAAAAGTACATGTGTAAATGCTCGATTTAACATGCGGTCTACAGTATTAGTTTTTTTAGGACGACCAATATCGGGATTAATAATTTCTACTAATTCTTCATCGATATATTTTTCTAAATCTTCTTTAAGATCATTAATATTGGCACCAAATGAAGTCAGGATTGCGGCAAATGATTCGTTTGTCACCATACTATATAGAAAATGCTCTAATGTGATATATTCGTGTTCTTTAGTGCTGGCTATTTGTACGGCATTTTCAAAAATAGTTTCCAGATCTTTATTCGGTTCCATCATTATATTATTTTCCTTTTATTCGTCTTTGATTTTTTAACTGCTAATGCCCATTTTAATGAACTAACCCTATCCTGAAATACAATACCTTCTAAATGATCTAATTCATGCAAAAAGCATTTACAATCATAATCATAAAATGTACTTTCTTGCCATTCGCCCAGTGTATTTTGCCAACGAGCTAGTATCTTTTTAGGACGTTTAACATTAACATAGATATCTGGAAAACTCAAGCATCCTTCTTCTAAGTCTTCTAATTTTTCTACTGTGGCAATAACTTCGGGATTAAAAAATGCTTGTGCAGTTTCGGGTCTATCTTTATGCCCCATAACAAATACTCTTGCTCGAATACCTACTTGATTAGCAGATAATCCCATGCCATTTCTAGAAAACATAGTTTCTATCATTTCTTTTTCTAATTGAATAGGATCCATTACAGGATTAGAAAAATCAAATAGTGGCATACTTTCTCTTAAAATAGGATCTGGAAATTTAATAAGTTTCATATTAATATTTAATAAAAAGTATTTTTAAGTATTTGTTTTTGTTGATCTGTGAGATCCGTTGGTACAAAAACTTCTATTTCCATTAACAATCGACCTCTGAATCTATTATCGCTAATATTGGGCATACCAAACCCTTGCGCACCTAATACAGTTCCGTGTTGTGTGCCAGGATTAATAGTTACATCTAGGGTCTTCTCGTCGATGGTAGATACACTAATAATTTTACCTAACATAGCATCTATACAACTAATTCTAATTTTTTGAACTAAATCGTCGCCGTGTCTTTGAAAAATATTATGCGGAACTATACTAATACTAAGGTGTAAATCCCCTCGGGGAACATTAGCATGAGAGTCGTCGCCCATGCCTGCTAGTCGCAATGTATTTCCATCTTGTATTCCTGCTGGAATTTTAATCTCTACAGTTTGTTCTCTACCATTAGGTAACACTATTTTAGCCAGCAGATCCTTACCATGAAACGCTTCTTCTAGTGTTATAGTTGCTTGAATATTTAAATTATGATTGCGTGTTGCACGGCGTTGATTGAACGCTCCTCCAAATGGATTATTTCTTCCAAATGCTTGCGCAAAAATATCTTCAAATTCCGGAGGCATCCCTTCCTGATGGAAATGAAATCCATTCATTTGCGGTTGTGGATTATCATATTGTGACCGCTTTGAAGGATCGCTTAATGTTTCGTATGCGGCCTGAAGTTCTTGAAACTTTTGTTTATCACCACCCTTATCTGGATGGTGTTGGCTGGCTAATTTACGATATGCTCGTTTAATTTCTTCTGGGTTGGCGGTTTTATTAACGCCTAATGTTGAATAATAGTCTGTCATAATAAAAAAAGGTATAGTAGAACGTAACTATACTATACCTTTATATATCTGTCAAGAACCGATTATTTCTTTTCTGGAACCGGTGTGGCTTCTAATTTTTTATGAACTTTAATTTTTTTGCAATCTTGTACAACTTGCCCGGTTTTATCTTTTACAACTTGTCCTTTTTTATCTAATTTATCATGGCAGACTGTTTCGACAATGCCTCCGGCAAATGCAGCAGTAGATGCAGTTAAACATAGTAACAATAATAGTTTTTTCATTCTAATCTCCTTAAGGTTGTGATTTATGCCAGTCTCCATACACGCAATGTACTAGTTCGTGTCCAATAAACTCTGGCTGATAACTAGTTTTTGGATCAATCATATAAATTGTACATTTTGGTTCGGAAACTTCTAATACAGAAAATGCAGCGACTTCGTTACCACTAGAAACACTTCGATGATGTTCTGCTAATAATTTTGTCATTTCCTCTTGATTTTTTACTAGTACAATATTTACTTGTATATCAGTTCTAACAAAAGTTTCTTGTTCAAAATAATACCCATCGGACGCTGCTTTTTTTTGTCCGCAGGAAATAACGGCAATCAGTGTAAAAATAGATATTATACCGATTATAATTTTTTTAATCATATTCTTCCTTTAGATTACAGGTTGGTCTGGCTGTATTGGTGCAGGTTTCCCACCAAACCCAGTTATTACTGATGTAGAAACTGGAGCAGGCATTGGCGGTGGTACAAACGGTGCGGGAGCCGGAGCAGAATAACTTGGTGCAGGAGTTGGAACCGGAGTTTGAATTGGCGGTGGCGGAGTATAACTAGTTCCTACTCCTGTGGTAGGCAAAGAAATTCCTCCATTGTTAGCACCTGCTATTTTTTCCTGTGTTCGCCCGTAAGCAGCCAACCCTAGTACAGCACCCATTGCTAAATGAAATAGTCCTGCTCCCTGTAATGTTAATGGTTGCCATTGTACATTTACTTGGCCTTTATTGACTGCTTGTAAAATACTCCAGCCTACCGGAGCAAGTACAAAATCAAAAAAGCAAACAAGCATATACAGCCATCCCATAGCAGGACGCCATTTGCTATTCATCCAGTCTTCCTTTTTCTTTTCGCTTGCGCTCATTTCTTCAGACATTGTAGTTCCTTATTGTTTAGGGGGTGATGCAAATTTTTCACTAGCAGTAAATCCCAATCCGGCCAATACAATGTACATCATAGATTGAAAAAAAACAGAATCGACTTTTAATCCCCAAAATAGATTAGTTATAAATGCGATAGAGCACATTAAAAATGCTAATAGTGTTACTACTCTTTTTGAACTAATAGCGTTAGTGTTGTCGCTTAACATACTTGTTAACATAATATTCTCCTTAAAACCACATCCACACGCCTTGACTCATTAGAACTAGTCCAAGGGTGGCTGTACCAAAACTGGCCCAAAACATCATCATATTAACTGCAAGAATACTGGCAGATAACAACACAATGCTTAATTGAAATGCTGTACTTGCATAACTAATCCAAGGACTGCGCTTCTTAGCAGCATCTCTATCGGCTTCTAATTTTTTAGCCTTTTCAAAAATTTCTTTCTTACCTTCTCCGCTAACAGGGTCGCTGTCGTAACTAGCGGCTTTTTCTGCCCATTTAGCAGCCTTAACAGGATCAGTTGTTTGCTCGCTGGCTAATATATATTGTGTTTGTTTAACACTCTTAGCTTGATAAAAATTCCATAAATCGTTAGCCTTAATAGTATTATTCATTATAGTACTACTAAGTCCGCCGCCGATAAATGTGTTGACTGCTAATAATAAAGCAAAAATATTGATAACTAATCCGGCCTTATCTTTAATTTTGGCTTCTCTCTCAGATCGAGATCCAGTTGGTGCCTCTTTAGGCTTTTTAGTTATTAAATTTAGTACAGTGTCTACTATGCTCGCCATTTAAAAATCTCCTTTATGTTAGTGTAAAGTGTAAAAGTGTATTTAATTAGACTCCTAAAATTTGCAATGCCCGCTGATAACGAGTAATGCGGTCGTCTAACCCCAATATTCCTCCATTGATCTTTTTAGTTATGGTAAGAATATCCCCATTATCTGCCCATTGGTTTAAGTTATTGTTTTCCCAGAACCAGCAGGCGCTTTGTACAGCACCTTCAAATGTTGCTAGGTATTCTGGAACTTGTTCAACCGGTGTTTGAATACTATCAGCAAATGATTGATAGTTATTTTTACCAGTTAATTGTATTAACCCTCGACCACGATATTTTGAACCATCACCTGATAGCTCGTCTCCATTTCCCATACGGTTAGCATATGCTCGATTAGCAATACGGTCCTGGTTATGGGCATATTGATTTGCTATTTCCATGGTGGGAAAATAATGAGGCCATACTTTCATTAAACTAGCTGCTTGATAGTTTAAGTTCTCTTTTAAAAATTTAAAATTACCGCTTTCGTGAGCACATTGCGCTATAAATGCTGCGATTCTTTTTGGAGTAGTGATATCGTAATCGGGCAACGCTTGAGATAATGCGTCGTACCAATGATCCACGTAAGGATTTCCCGGGATCATTTGCGCTAGTTGGTTTTTGTTTAAAATAAAGTCTGACATTATATCATACTCGCTAAGTTAATTAACCCATTGATAGCAGTATTCATGTATTCCATAAGTTGTACATTGGCTACGCTTTTATTAATTTCATTAGTTCTTGCAATGTCGGCCATTAATTCTGTATATTCTTCTTTGCTTATTTGACCCGATTTAAGCATATCCGTATATTGATATGCAGTTTGTGCAGATTGTTGACTTGCAGCATCTCCGATATTGAAACAAGCAGCCAATTGACCTTGTAATTCTTCCATACTCATCGTGGTTTACTCCCTATAACAGTTTGTATCTTTTCTGCAGATTTTTCTACGGAATCGAATTTAATTTTACAAAATGCAGTGCTTACTTTATCGGACTTTATATATTGATCTGCCAACCCTTGCGCAATTAAATGCAAATCTGCAGACGCCTTGATTAGATCTTTATTTCTAGGAATATGTTCGCTATATAGTGCAAACAACTGAGAATCATATGCTAATTTAATAGAATTTTGTTTTGACAGGCCGGCATCTTCACATTGTGTTTTATATGTCTGTGCTTCTGCTCGAACATCTGTAATTAATTTATATTCATTGGGATCATATTTGGTCATTAAGTATGAATCGAGTAGCATACATCCCGATAATGATAACATTGCAATGAGAGAAATGAATATTTTTTTCATATGATTATTTCCAAATTTGGTCGTAATTTTCTTTTTGACTATTATACCAGTTAATCCACGCATCTACTTTAACTTTACATTCATAGTATGTTCCGTAATTATCAGTAACCGCATATAATAAGTCACTTAACTTATCGCTCTTTTCATCCATAGTTGTTAAATCCGGGCAAGCCTCCATAAGTTCTTTTATAGCTTCGGGAAACTTTATCTTAACTGGTACGCCATCATCTTTACAACCGGATAGTATTAATGCAAATGAAAGAATAATAAAAAGTTTTTTCATTCGAGCTTCTCCTTTTCCACATGGTGTGTAAAAGGATTTTCTGCTGCTGAATTATGAATTTTTGGTACAACCGGATCTAATTCGCATTTTGCATCAATTACCTTTTCAACTTCTTTAATTTGATTTTTAATAACAATTTGTTTATCGTGTACAACTTGAATATCGTGAACTATTTGTGTTTCGATAACAGTATTAATCTGTTTGGCTTTTTCTTCGGCAACAGCAACTTTCTTTTCTGCTTCCTTGACTTTTTCTCTCCAGCGCATCTCGGTATCGTAACTTCCGTAAAAATATACGCCGGCCACCATTAATATAGTAGCAACAATTCTTAAAATTTCTCTATAAGATTTAGTAAAAGGTAAAAGAATAGTAGCAATACTTAAACCATATAGTCCTGCACCTGTGAACAATATTCCTAAAATTACTGTACGTAAAAAACTATCAGGAATAAAGTGCAGTATCCACATGGGTCACCACCTTGTTTTTTCTATTACCAGTGCTTTATTACCATTTCGAATTAAAAATTTTGTGCCAATTTTATGAATATCATAATTACCGAGATATTTGTTTAAAAATAATGATTGGCTTTGACTGGCTTCGTCTAATGATAACGGCCCCGGAACAGTATTTTTAACATTTTCATAGTCTCCAATTGCTATAAATTTTGCTTGAATATCTCCGGAATAAGGTTTGCTGAAAGTTAATATACCATCGGATTCTAATGTAACTTCTGTTGTACCTTGATCAAAAAACTCTTGTACATCTACAGTTTTGATCTCTGTAATTTTATTTTCGTATTCTTCGGGGGTCATCGGTATATTTTCTAATACTGCTTGTTCGTCAAACTTTATACTGTTGTTAGTTTTTTGATAACGAAATTTCCAATCATAGCAGTCACACAATTGGCTAATACCGCTAAACAATTCTCTCATTTGTCCGGGAAGATTTGGTGTACGTTCCATTTCAACAAATACTTGGTACTGCCCGTCCTTTTCTTCTCCGGCACTCATATCAGCATCTAAGATAAACTTATAACCTTTTTCAATAAATTCAACTAGATCCATGGCAGGATGTTTTTCCTTTACCTTGAATCCTAATACAACAACATCTCGATCTTCGCCCATTTTGCTTTTATATTGATCCACAGTGAATATATCACTGACAAATTCTTTAAGATCTTTGGATTCGAGCCCTTCATTTAAATTTTGTTTACGCATTTGTTGGTGGAGCCTCTGAAGGTTGTGTGTCAACTGGTGATTCTTGCGCCACTTCGTTGGAATTTAAACTGGAATTGTCGTATCTCATAAATTCTGCCATACGATTGTTCTCTTGGTTTTCTTTGCCAATGTAAACATCCTGCATTAATTTCTTAGGCATAGTAATTGTGACTGACCAAATTGGATGAGCATCAATTTTGCCTTTTTTAGTTCCTGGACGATAATCTTTAGGACTTTTAATTTTTCTTGGAATTAATACATGATCCTTGGCATACACTACTTTGCAACCGTAATCATCTAATCGTTTGCCGCCTGCTGGATCGGGCATTTCTTTACGATCCCACATAAAAGTACATTTAACGGCGTATCTACCGACGACAGGCCCAGCAGTTAACTCGCCTTCTTTCCAATTTTTAAAAACGTAGATATCAAGCTCGTCTAATACTCTTTCAAAGTCTTTAAGAACTTGAAAAGCACTATTATTTTCGCTCAATGTTTGCAAATTTTTAATTACGTCGATGATATCGTGGTGCATAATGAATTCTCTCTATACACTATTTA
>Ga0194047_10001770_pt1 | contig 12868 bp, 11 predicted proteins | sample JunL225m_MetaG_2_FD_160070 | JGI IMG/M metagenome (GOLD analysis project Ga0194047, IMG submission 160070) | Anoxic zone freshwater microbial communities from boreal shield lake in IISD Experimental Lakes Area, Ontario, Canada - Jun2016-L221-5m | ecosystem: Environmental > Aquatic > Freshwater...
GTTTTATTACTTGCAGTTCCAATTCTTGATACTTGTGTTGCCGTACTTTCCAGGCTGCGTCGCGGTGTCTCACCATTCCAAGGTGGACACGATCATCTTTCCCATCGCTTAGTTCGCGCTGGAATTTCAAGACGCGCGGCTGCGATTTCACTTTGGGCACTTTCTGGAGTTTTTGCAATTTGTTCTATCGTAATAACTCACACCACTAAAACAACCGAACAAGTTGTCGTGGCAATAGCAGCAATTATTTGGGCGGGCTTATTTATTGCGTTTTTTAGAACAAAAGACGCTGAACTTATTTAAACCTTTTAAAGAATCAAGAGTGGCTCGGGACAGGATCGAACTGTCGACCTCACGATTTTCAGTCGCGCGCTCGTACCAACTGAGCAACTGGGCCATTCCATGAGCGATGCGACTTTTAGTCCGTTCATCCCCACAAATGAATTAACAAGTGTGGCAACGAACATCGCTATTTTTAAACTTTATTCAGTGAAGCCAGGAAACCTTTGTCCATTGGTCCACGAGGGAAAACTGGCCAAATGTCTACTACTTTTTTATCTTGGATTACAAAAATAGCATCATGTAGGTTGACTGTCGTTGGGGCATAACCAGAAATAATTTCTAATTTATCTCCCGTTTGGACAGTAACGCTTTGGTCCACGTCAAAGAGTGCATGTTCTTCGGCATAATATCTAGCAACCCAATCAAAACCCTTCACAGGCGGTGAAACAAAATCAATTCCAACAGATTTTCGCCCCGCATCAAGGATGATCGTGTCGCCATGGCGTGCCATTACCGTGGAAAGTACAGTTAGTGAAACCTCAAAGCCTGGAACTAAGTTTCCATGGAACGAATCCATGAATACATATGATCCAGCCTGTAATTCAGTAACGGCTGGATGTTTGCCGGTTATGTTGTAGGTACCAGTGCCACCTCCGGAGAGAGTTTTCGCCTGCGGATACTTTTTTTGTATTGCTGCCAAAACTTTTCCCGCATAATCCATCGCCTGGGTAGCCAATTTTAACCTTACAGATGAATCCGGTTCTAGCATGCAATGTCCTTCATATGCTTGCAAGCCTTCCAAGTTCAAATTCTTTTTACTGACAACTAAATCCGCAAGAGCAACAGCTTCTTCAAGGGATCTAGCGCCACATCTGGCCATGCCGACATCTAGATCAATCAAAACTCCAACATTCGTATTTTTTTGCGAAAGTTGCTCTGAAATTTGTTCTATATTTTTAAGACTATCGACAGCGACGGTTAGGTCTCCGTACTTAGCAAGTAGGGCTAGAGCTTCAATCTTTTGTACCCCAATAACTTCATTTGCGATTAGTACGCGCTTTACCCCAGCAGCAAACATTGCGGCAGCTTCCCAAACTGTTGCTACGGTAACACCTACTGCGCCTGCTGCTACTTGCAAGAGCGCCAAGTCTGTCGATTTCTGGACTTTTGTATGTGGTCTAAGGTCGATTGTTTTTCCTGCCAACGAACTCATCATTTTCTCGATGTTACGATCAAGAATAGTTCTATCTAAAATTAAAATTGGAGTGGGGAGTTCTTCAACAGAAAGCCCCAGTGCGTATCCATAGTTTTCTAGTATTCCTTTTCGATAATCGCGCCAAGGTTTTGCCCAAGCCGCATCCGATGGGGCCCTTAAATTAGTTGAGTTCATGGCCTTATCACCTGACCGCCGTCAACAGGGAGTATCGAACCTGTAATAAATCTGGAAAGTGGGCTAAGTAAATACAGAACTGCATTTGCGATATCACTAGTTTCGCCAATAAATTTTAATGGTACTTGTTCTGCCAACCATTTGTATGCAGCGTCTAAATCATCACTCCAGGTTTTATGGATTGGAGTATCTATAGGACCTGGCGAGACGGTATTTATACGTATTTTATCTTTCGCCAATTCTCCCGCCAACGAAGTTGATAAATAATTGAGGGCCGCTTTTGACATTCCATATATTGACTGGCCATCCAAATGAAGAGCACCGGATGACGAGGAAATATTAACCACAGAGGCCCATTTTGATTTCTTTAGAAAAGGCGATGCCTCCTTTATGAGGAAAAAAGGAGCCCTAATATTTATCGCCACGTGTGAATCAAAATCTTCAACATTCCAATTCTCGATTTTAAAATGTCGGACAATCGCGGCATCATTCACCAAACAATCAACACCACCAAAGGTTTTTACTGCTTCTCTAATTATACTTTCTGCACAATTTGCTTCTGCGAGGTCTTGGACGAATGCATGAGCGGTAAAACCTTGCGCCTGTAATTTTGCTACCTCTTTCTCCAATATATCCACCCGGCGAGCAACCATAAAAACTTTTGATCCAGCACTTGCCAGTCGATGGGAAATTTCTAAACCAATTCCACTGCTCGCCCCCGTCACAACACTTACAGACCCTTCAAGGTCAAGGTTTAGAGTGGTGCTCAAATTTTCCCCAATCCGAAATTAAATTTGACTTACGCTCCATTACTACTAGGCGGTAACCAATTTAGTGAAACCGCAATAGGAGATCGCATGAAGGTAGATACGATGAGGATACGACTATTTTCCTTTGAAATCCGCTTTTTTCCAAAAGAATCCTAGTTATTAATTGACAAAAACCTTGCCAATGAAAGAATCGTGATGCATACTTGAAACCTCCCCAAAGGTTCTTTCATGATTTTTTAAGAGAGCTGGTGGTAGGTGGTTAGCCTTTTAGGTCGCGAGTGGACGAGAGCAGAACTACTTAAACGAGTTGGCCGCCTGGAGCAGATAGCTGGCGTTGAATTAATCGAAGCCGGCGATGGCATGGAGCGGGGCGTTCGAATCCTTAGAGTTAAATCTGGTGGCGGATTCGAATTCGATATCTTGATTGATAGAGGTTTTGATATTGGTCGGGCCTCAATGAATGGAAAACCAATGGCATGGTGGTCTCCGGTTGGATTAGTGGGACCTTGGTTTTATGAGCCAACTGGGTTAGGTTGGTTTCGAGCGTTTGCGGGTGGTCTCTTATCAACCTGTGGACTCGACCACACACTTCTAGGTGGTGTCGATGAGAGTACAGAATTTAATTTCCCCCACAGAAAAACTGAAACGTACGGGCTGCACGGGCGATACAGTGGACTTGCTGCAAAATTCCAGGGTTACGGCGTTGAATGGTCAGGCGACGAGGCCACAATCTGGGCTGAAGGAGAAATAGTTCAAGCAACTATTTTTGGGGAACAACTCCGATTACACCGCCGTATTGAGGTTCCAATGGGTGGGAAAAGTGTTTTAGTTAAGGATGAGGTTACGAATATTGGATCAACTTCCTGTCCACACATGATGTTGTACCACTGCAACATTGGATTCCCTGTAGTTGACGATGGTTCAGAACTTATTTACCCAAGTGGAGAAGGAGTTTGTGTTAGTGATTCATCTTCACCTAATTATCAGAAACTTACTCCACCAACAACGCCATTTGTAGAAGAGTGCTACGAACATGATATGGCGACAGATAAAGATGGTTGGGTATCCGCCGCCGTTATAAATCGTGCAGCTGGAATTGGCGTCTATCAAAAATACCTTAAAAAAAATCTTCCTCACCATATTACTTGGCGGCAACTAGGCGAAGCTACCTATGTCGTTGCTATGGAGCCAAGCACAAATCACGATATTGGCAGATTCGACGCAAGAAAAAATAATGAACTCATCCACCTTGCACCAGGAGAGACTCGTTCCTACCAAATTGAACTTGGTGCGCTGGCTGGCAAGCAAGAAATAGATTCATTTATAGATAATGCGCAAACTCAGCACCAAAGCCGCAAGTAAAACCTCCTATGATAAAAAGAATGAAAGGTAAAAATGGAAACCAATAACCCACTAACAGATTTAAAGATTCCTAAAATGCCAGTCCCAATGACAATTTCTCAGATTTGTATAGTCGTTAAAGATATTGATGCAACTATGAAAACTTATACGGAAACATGCGGTTGGGGACCATGGAGTGTTTTTGAATATCGCGCTCCGTTATTGCATGACACACTATTACGTGGTAAGCCAACAAAATTTGAAATGATCGGCGCAGAAACTAAAGTTAATGGTCTTGGATTTGAACTAATTCAACCCGTAAGTGGAGAAAGTATTTATCAGGAGCACCTTGACCAGTTTGGGGAAGGAGTGCAGCACATAGCATTCATGCAGCATAGTTGGGAAGATAGCGCAAAATTCAAAGAACACTGGCAAAAAAAGGGAGCGGAGATTTCGATGTACGGCCGCATCGGGGAATCCATTGAATTTTACTATTTAGACACGCATCCCCTTTTAAAATTTGTTCTTGAATCTGGAAGTGGTCACGCTATCGATCTTAAGCCAACTAGGTTTTATCCTTGAGTCAAGAAAATATGTTGAAAGTTCTCGTAATCGGGGATCCGTATTTTGATACAAAAAATTTTGAAAAAGTTTTATCAAATTTAGAGAGTAAATTTTCGTTCACATATTTTCAAATACCTGATACAAAAATAGATCTACCAATAACTGAATCAGAAAAACGCTTACGAGAATATGCAGGGAATCCCAAAGAGATTGCAAAATTAGCCAAAGGCCATGACATTCTAGTAGTTCATGGTGCGTGTATAAGCGAAGAAGTTCTCTCAACCCCTGGTTTAAGAATGGTCTGTTGTGCAAGAGGTGGGCCCGTTAACGTAGATAGTGAAGCGGCTACAAAACTTGGAATTCCAATAACAAATTCGCCTGGCAAAAATGCAGCAGCAGTTGCAGACTTAACTATTGCATTTTCGCTAATTCTTTTAAGGGGTATCTTCAGTTCATCTAAAGATTTAATTTCAGGTAAGAGTATCAGTGAATCAGTTTTTGATGGAAAAAATTATTTTGGAGTTGAACCAAAAACACAAACCTTAGGACTTGTAGGTTTTGGAAATGTTGGGAAAGAAGTATTAGCTAGAGCTAAGCCCTTAGGGTTTGAAATACTTACGTATGACCCATATGCCAAAGATTTTCCATCAGGAGTGGAATCAGTAGGATTAACTGAGTTATTGGATAGAAGCAATTTAGTGTCACTCCACGCACGACTCACAAAAGAAAATCTGCACTTTATAGATCAAAGTAAATTCAATTTAATGAAAGACGGAACCTTTTTTATCAATTCAGCACGAGAACAATTGGTTAATGAGGGTGACCTATTAGCGGCTTTGAATTCTAATAAACTTGGTGGGGCGGCTCTTGATGTTTTTGAACTTATGCCAAATCGTGAAGTCAACCCTTTGTTGAAATGCCCTAAAGTTATCGCGACTCCTCATATTGGCGGCGCTACAACAGAGACCCTTGTACGTGGAGCGCATATGGTTTCTGAATCCATACGAGCTTTTGCTATGGGGAAACCAATTCCATATCTTACCAATCCTGAATTCCAAAAAGCAGGGCTCAAGTGAAAACTGATTTATTATTAGCAATCGATGCTGGCACTGGAAGTTGTAGAGCAATACTTTTTGACATTAATTTAAATCAAGTTGAAATGGCGCAACGCGAATGGAGCCATAATGCACCAAAAGAATTTCCAGGTGCTCAAGACTTTGATGTAAAGGCAAACTGGTTATTGATTGTTGAGTGCATAAAAGAAGTTATTGTGAAGGCACATATAGACGCATCTTGCATAAAGGGAATTAGTTCGACGAGTATGCGCGAAGGGATAGTGCTTTTTGACAATGAAGGGAATGAGCTTTGGGCTTGTCCAAATGTCGACGGCCGGGCTGGATTACAAGCGGAAGATTTAGTAGCAAGTGGAGCTGCGGAGAAGATCTATTCTTTGTCGGGAGATTGGGTGTCTATAACTTCACCAGCAAGAATCCGTTGGCTCGCTGAAAGAAAACCAGAATTGCTCGCAAAAGCTTCAAGCATGGGACTAATAAGTGATTGGATTACATACAAATTAACTGGAATACATATAACGGAGCCTTCGTGTGGTTCTAGTTCTGGAATGTTTGAACTTTCCAAGAGTTCTTGGTCAAAAGATATTATTGAGTTATTGGGTTTTCCAAGTTCAGCTCTGCCAAAGGTTGTTGAAAGCGGTACTCCGATTGGAAATATTTCCCAACAGGCCGCAAAACAAACAGGTCTATCGACGAATTCAGTTGTTGTTGCTGGTGGCGCTGATACACAACTTGCGTTGCTCGGCGCTGGAATTGAAACGAATCAATTGGCCGTCATTGCGGGAAGTTTTTGGCAGACAGCAATGACCACAGAATCTCCATTAATAGATCCTAAACGGCGGTTACGAACACTCTGTCACGCCAAGCCCGGACAGTGGATGATTGAAGGAATTGGGTTCTATTCTGGGTTAAGTCTGCGCTGGGTCCGAGATGCACTTTGCGAGTTGGAGATTATTGTTGGGAGAGAACAAAATCGAGACCCATATGAATTAATGGAAGAACTTGCGAGCCAGGTACCACCAGGTTCGAATGGCGTATTGGCAATTCTCTCAAATATTATGAATGCTAGGCGCTGGGTACATGCAAGTCCATCATTCTTACAGTTCGACTTAAACAATGCGGCAGGAACTGGACGTGCTGCTTTTATTCGTTCCGTTCAAGAAGCGGGTGCTTATGTCGCTAGGGCACATATGGAGATAATTTCAGAAGTAAGCGGAAAAACTTTTTCAGAATTTGTTTTTACAGGAGGAGCAAGTAAGGGCAAATTATGGCCGCAAATTCTTACTAATACACTCAATCTTCCACTTAAGGTCCCAGTAGTAACTGAAAGCACTTCACTGGGCGCAGCCGTACTGGCAGGTGTTGGGTCTGGTGTGTTTAAAGATTTAGATCACTTGCCAAAGCTGAACGTTTATTCGCGAGAAATAAAACCAAATAAAGATGATGTCGACACCTACGCACGTTCTTACAAAAAATGGCAGGATGTTTATGGGGAAATGCTAGATATTTCTGAGCGAAATGTTTTGAAACCGATGTGGCGCGCCGCCGGGTCTGATGTAACGGAGTATGTGCGATGAAATTTATCCCTAATTGTGTGAAAGGAGGCCTACTCCCAACGGAGCCCCCTAAGTTTTCGAATTGAGTTTGAAACTATTCGAATATTAGGAAATGAAAAAATAAAATAAAATAAAATAAAAATACCTTCGATATAAAAGGAGATAATATGTCACAAAATAGTTCTGATTCACACAGCGCTGGAAAACTTAAAACTGGTGTTTTAACTTTTCCTGGCGTTCTCATGCAAGGTGTTACTTCAATCGCCCCTGCGATTGCAGGTATGTTCACTCTCGCATTCATAGCTTCGAATGCTGGGCGTGCTACCCCACTAGCTTTCGCTGGCGCTTTTGTAATTGCGCTATTTTTAGGTTACACCCTCGCCCAATACACGCGACACTTGTCCGCAACTGGGTCCTATTTCACGTTCGTTTCTAGGTCGCTTGGTGGCCGTACCGGCTTCTTGGTGGCTTGGGTCTACCTATTGTTCTATCCAATCGTTGTTGCTCAGGTTGGATCTTTTATGGGTGACACTTTGCAAAGTACTCTAAAAAGCGTGTACAACGTAAATTTCCCATGGTGGATATTTATGGCTTTCTTGATAGCTCTTTGTGCATGGGCAGGCTATAAGGGTCTTGAATTATCAGTGAAATTGATAATCATCGCAGGTGTGATCGAATTCGTGATTGTTCTACTAGTCGGTCTCACTGGTTTCATTAAACCAGGAACCGGTGGCGTATCGCTTGGAGTATTCAATCCCTCGAATGCACCAAGCGCGCATGGTCTTTTCCTAGGTGTTGTCTTTGCCATTTTTGCTATCTCAGGTTGGGATGCAGCGGCTCCTCTCGCTGAAGAAACTGCAGATCCAAAGCGCCAAATTCCTCGTGCCGTCCTTGGATCAATTTTGATTCTCGGATTCTTTTTGATCTTTGTATCCTGGGGTCAAATAAGTGCGTTCAATTCTGTTGATGATGTTGTTAAGGCAAAGCAATTGCCAGCATTCATTATCGGACAACAACATTGGGGACACCTATGGTGGTTGATTCTTATCGCCCTTTTGAACTCAGCGATTGCAGTAGCACTTGCGGTAACGTCTGCAGCAAATCGCTTCATTTACGGAATGGCTAAGGCTGGTGCTCTTCCTAAAGCACTTACCAAAGTTGACCATAAATCTGGAACGCCAATTAACGTACTGTGGACGCAGACCGGATTAAATATTTTCCTAGGTCTAGTTCTGCCACTTATCATAGGTGTTGCTAATGTTTACAACCTAACCGGTACCTGGTTCACCTTGGCGCTGGCACCCGTTTATATAGTCGCTAACATCGGTCTTCCAATCTTTTATCGAAAGGAACACCCAACTGAATTTAGCGTCTTAAAGCACGTGATCATTCCAAGCATTGGTAGCTTGGCACTAATCATCGTTGTTTACTATTCAGTAAATCCACTTCCAGCATGGCCAATCGGACTAGCACCATTCATAGTCCTGGGCTGGCTAGCAATTGGAATCATTGTTTTATTCACCGCATTTAGTGGCTCTAAAGCCAAAATGTTGGAACGCGCTGGCGACGCAATGATGTAGTTTGAAGAGATAGAAACCCAAAGTCTCAAGAGTGTGCATTTCGTTATGGACTTTCAAGGCGCACTCTTGGGATTTCTATTTAATTTAGGAAAGTAGGGAAATTATGGCTCAGCATGATGGAAAAGTTGTGATGGTAACCGGTGCCGCACAAGGAATCGGCGAAGCTATCTGTAAGAAATTCATATCTGAAGGCGCGCGAGTAGTCGCCGTTGATATCCACGAGCAGAATTTGCAAATTGCAGTAGACAAATTAGGGATAAATGCTCGAGCTTTTGTTGCTGATGTGAGTCTTGAAAAAAATTGTGCTGCAGCGGTTGCTTTTTGTGTAGAGGAATTTGGCAAAATCGATGTACTCGCAGCCCATGCTGGCATCGCAGAACCTCGAGGATTTTTGGAGATTGATGAAGCCCATTGGAATAAGCACATGGGAATAAATGTAAATGGTGCATTGTATTGTGCGCTTCATGCTGCAAGAGAGATGGTAAAGAATAAAACCAGGGGAGCAATTATTTATACCGCATCAATAAATGGATTCCATGTTGAACAATCGATGGTTGCATACAATGTTTCCAAAGGAGCACTTCTGAATCTGGTTCGTTCCACGGCAATTGACTTAGGCCAATATGGAATTCGTGTTAATGGAATCGCGCCAGGTGTGATCGATACCCCTATATCTACTTTTGTAATTCATAATGAAGCAATTGCCCCTGCATATTTAAAAACTATTCCACTCGCCAGATTTGGTGAAGCCGATGAAGTGGCAAATGTTGTTTCTTGGTTAGCAAGTTCGGAATCTAGTTATGTTACCGGACATACAGTCGTTATTGATGGCGGCCAAACGCTTGGAATAGCAATTGATCTCGAATCAGTCTAAAAAGGAGAAATAATGGATTCAAACCAAGGCGCTAAACCACTTTCACGAAGTGAATTCGACCAGATTTTTGCCACATGTTCAAATAAAGGCAAGTGGGGCAAAGACGATGAGTTAGGCGCGTTAAACTACTTAACACCTGAATTGATAGTTCAAGCTTCCAAGTTGGTACGCACTGGGCGAACCGTTTCTTGCGCTTGGGAGCTAGATACACAACTAGGACTGGATAACCCAAATCCAGTTAAGCATGAAATCAGTTTTGGGTGGGACACAACTTTTGGGGATTCTGGTGATTTAAGAATAGCCGGAGATCGATTTTCGATGGATATTCACGGGGATGCGCATTCACACCTAGATGCGCTTTGTCATGTTGGATTTGCGGGAGAGGTTTATAACGGAGTACCACTAAAGGATGCCATTGATTCAAATGGAGCCTTAAAACAATCAGTAAATCTTGCCAAGAACGGAATTGTTACACGTGGCGTCCTGATCGATATGCCACGTTTCCGCAAAAGTAAATGGATCGAACCCGGAGAAGCTATTTTGCCAGAAGAATTTCTAGCAGCGGAAGCGGCGACTGGTACAAAACTCCGAACAGGAGACATGCTACTTTTCCGCACCGGCCATGCTCGAAAGCGGAGCGAAGAGGGGCCGTGGGATGCCGCAAATAAGAAGGCTGGGATCCATAGTTCGGTTTTACAAATTCTAAGTGAGCGAGAAATTGTGGGAGTTGGGTACGACGGCGATGGTGAGGCCGTGCCCTCAAATTGCGAAGGTGTAACTTACCCAATTCATGCAATATCAATCCCTGCAATGGGGTTGTGGACTATGGATAGTCTTAATCTCGAGGCACTTTCAAAGACGTGTATTGAGGAAAATCGATGGGAATTCTTTTTAACTATCTCACCACTTAGAATTATAAAGGGGACCGGTTCACCAGTAAATCCGATTGCAATCTTCTAAAAAATGTGCTACTTAAGCGCAAGAAACTTCTCTTAATACTTCCAAGAGAGCACTTACTTTATGTGCCTTCCGACCCAAAAATATTCCATCGCATGCAGCTGAAATTTCTTGGAATAACCCTGGTCCTGCTGAGCCACCATAAATTAATTTTCCCGCACTAGCTCCTATTTTTTCAAGCTCTCCGCGAATAACACTACAAATATCAATTATATGTTTTGAAGGTGCTGGTTCCGCTGCCCCGATAGCCCAAGTCGGTTCGTAAGCAATAATAAATGGAGAATTAGTAAGATATTTTGAAGATAACCGAAGTGCGGTTGTAACTTGCGAAATAACTTCACTATTAGCCACAGATTGATCTGCTCTAGAAGTTTCCCCCACGCAAATTAATGGAATTAAACCAGCTTCAAAAACAATTTGTACTTTTGCCGCGATAATTTCTTCTCCTTCTTTAAAAATTGACCGGCGCTCATGATGTCCCAATATTACATACTTACATCCGTACTCCTTTAGAACATTTGCACTAACTTCACCCGTGAAAGGTCCGCTCCCTGTTAGTGCTACGTTTTGGGCACCATAGGAAATTTGCGTTACATTGAAAATATTTGAGACCTCAGAAATTAGCGGAAAAGTTGGAAATACAAAAAGTTCAATATCATTACCTGGAAATTCCTTATTTTTGGTTGAATTAAAAGCTAGTTCCTCAGCCCAAGCCAAAGTTCTCGCCCGATCAAAATACATTTTTAAATTGACACCTACAAGCTTTTTGGAGCTAAGCGAAGTCATTAATTAGTCCGGCTTGGTTTCGTACGCACTTATGAGTGCAATCTTTTGGGCTGAAGCCGAACTAGGGTCAAAGGAGTATTGCAACCATTCCTTCAATAACTTTCGGGCAAGTTCTATTCCTATGACCCTGGCTCCCATTGACAGTACCTGGGCATCATTACTTAAAATCGCACGTTCTACAGAGTAGGAATCGTGTGCACTCACCGCTCTTACTCCCTGAACTTTATTGGCAGCAATGGCCATGCCTAAACCAGTCCCGCAAATTAATAAAGCCCTATCTGCCTTACCACTGACGATTAGTTCAGCGGCGGCAATTGCTATGTCGGGGTAGGCGGTGTGGCTCGCCTCATCGACTCCTAGGTCTGTGACCAGCACTACCAGTGGTTGATTTAATAACTCGGCTTTTAGAACTTCTTTATATTTATACCCGGCATCATCGCTACCAATTACTATTCGCAACTTAGTGGACACGACACTCCTTTTTTAGAATCAAACCGACAGCATTGCATATATATGCAAATGAAATGGACCCTGGGTCGGGGTGCCCCAAACTTTTTTCGCCATGAGTTCTAGCTCGACCAATTTTTGGCAGTAACCTCGAAGTATTGTTAGCCGCTTCAAGCGCAATCTCAGAAGCTGTGATCCAAGCATCAATAAGGGATTTGTTTGCAACGGCGGAACTGTTCAGTGAGTCAGAGAATGGAACAAGAACATCTACCAAAGTTTTATCTCCGACTTGTGCCTTACCAACATTCATAACTTCACGAACGGACTTAGAGATTCCCAAAGCAATTGTCGCCAAGGTTGGAACTTCACTATCTCCAACCGCATTGGCAAGTTGTTGCAAAATAATGCCCCAAAGGACTCCCGAAGTACCACCAGCGCGATCCGACCAATCATTTGCCGCCGCGCTCAGAGCCGATCCAGCCCCAAGATTTTCAGATACCGCAATTTCGATTGCGGATTGGGCTGCAGCCGAACCACGAACCATACTTATTCCATGATCTCCGTCCCCAGCAATTGCATCAAGCAATCCTAGTTCATCCTTTTTTTGCGAAACAGTCTCGGAAATTAATTCAAATATCTTCGACAGCGTTTTAGTGCAACCCACGGACTCTTTTGCAGCGGTTTTAACTAAAGCCAAAATGTCGGCCTTAGATTCTGACTCTTCCACCACTTCTGAAAATGTTATCTCACCTTTTCGAAACCCAGGAGAATAGGCGGGTCTGCACCAAAGCTCTTCAAGCTCGGGTGTTAACCAGGAAAAAGTTAAAGAAAAACCCGCCATTTCAAAACTAGTTACAAATTCCCCAACTTCCGGTTCCACAATTACAATCCCACGGTCTTGTAGTAATTTCCAGATTTCTTGATAAATTAGATATAGCTCTTCATACTTAACGCCACCAAGTCCGTTAAGAATTAAGGCGATTCTGGGGCCATTAGTTGTTTCAAATCCCTCAGGCATTTCAGCCGTTAGTCGATCAACCAAGTCTTCTGCTAAAAGTTTTGCACTCGGAATATTAACTTCAGCTAAGCCAGGTTCACCATGAATGCCAAGTCCGATAGCCATTCTGCCTTCTGGGATTGAAAACAGCGGTTTTGATTCGCCAGGTAAAGTACAACCAGAAAATGCGACGCCGATAGAACGAGTTCGATCATTAGCAACGTGAGCCACTCGCGCCACCTCATCCAAGT
>Ga0194047_10001771_pt1 | contig 12867 bp, 13 predicted proteins | sample JunL225m_MetaG_2_FD_160070 | JGI IMG/M metagenome (GOLD analysis project Ga0194047, IMG submission 160070) | Anoxic zone freshwater microbial communities from boreal shield lake in IISD Experimental Lakes Area, Ontario, Canada - Jun2016-L221-5m | ecosystem: Environmental > Aquatic > Freshwater...
TGGTAATACTAAATTATTTAGTATATTGCACTAAAATCATTAGTTATGTCATACGCAGGAAAAAATTTAAAGTACATCAGAAAGCAGCGCGAATGGACACAAGAAGAGATGGCCAATCAACTTCAAATCAAGCGTTCCTTAGTGGGAGCTTATGAAGAAGAACGTGCCGAGCCTCGCTTGGAAGTAATGGAAACCATTTGTGCGAAGTTCTCCATTAGTTTGGAGGAGTTTTTATTTCAAGATTTAGCGCTTTTGAGTGCACAAGAGGATGCATCAAATGGGCCCAGTAATAGCTATATGGAACGTCGCAGAGCCTTAAAAACGGACAAGACCATATCATTGGCATCTTTGGTAACTTTTGTACCGGTGAAGGCTGCGGCAGGTTATTTAGCAGGCTATGCCGATCCAGAATTCTTAGACGAACTAAACACGTTTACTTTACCTATGTTGGCACCAGGCGACTACCGTGCTTTTGAGATTATCGGAGATAGCATGTTGCCAACCCCAAGTGGCAGTGTTATTGTGGGAGAGAAAGTGGGCAGCTTTAAAGAGGTAAAAAATAGCAATACTTATATCGTTGTTTCGAATGCAGATGGGGTGGTTTATAAGCGTATTATTACCAATGACGACCGTACAAAAGGGGGCAGTGAGAACAATGAGAATAAGCTTACTTTGTTAAGTGACAATCCTTTATACGAGCCATATCAAGTAAATGCCACCGATATTGTAGAGATCTGGAAAGCTGTTTATATTATACACAAAGCAGGGGCTCAGCCTATGTGGAATGTGGATCAATTGGCGGGGGTAGTCAACAATTTACAAGATCAGATTACTAGTTTAAAGAAAAAGTTGAATTAACTTATTGTAAGTATTTGAATATCAATTTATTGACTTATTTTATTTAAATAAAATAAGGTACTGCTTCTATTCCCACTCAATGGTAGCCGGAGGTTTGCTGCTGATGTCATAAACGACCCTGTTAATACCACGAACTTCGTTGATAATGGCATTGCTAACATGTGCTAAGAATTCATAAGGTAAGTGTGCCCAATCTGCTGTCATGCCATCCACCGAAGTAACGGCTCTAAGCGCAATGGTAAATTCATAAGTACGTTCATCGCCCATTACACCTACACTTTTTACAGGTAGTAAAATGGTACCCGCTTGCCATACTTTCGTATACAAATCAAAGTCTTTTAAAGCATTCATATAAATATGATCGGCTGCTTGTAAAAGGGCTACTTTTTCTGGAGTGATGTCTCCCAGTATGCGAATGGCCAATCCTGGTCCTGGGAAAGGATGTCTATTGATTAAGTTGGGAGAAATACCTAATTCTAAGCCAACTTTTCTCACCTCGTCTTTGAATAAATAGCGAAGGGGCTCTACCAATTTAAGGTGCATGGTGTCGGGTAAGCCACCCACATTGTGGTGCGATTTGATGGTTTGGGAAGGACCATGAACGCTTACACTTTCAATCACGTCTGGATAAATTGTCCCTTGACCTAAGAATTTGGCTTCCAATACTTTAGAAGCTTCTATTTGAAATACATCTATAAATAGTTTTCCTATAATTTTTCGCTTTTCTTCGGGTTCCGACTTGCCTGCAAGTGCATCATAGAACATGTTTTTAGCGTCAATGCCTGTCACGTTTAATCCAATAGATTTATAGATGTCCAATACGTCTTGGAATTCGTTTTTACGCAGTACGCCATTGTCTACAAAAATACCATGAAGTCGATCTCCAATGGCCCTGTGAATTAAGGTAGCAGCTACCGTACTATCCACGCCTCCACTCAAGGCCATAATCACATGGCTGTCTCCAATTTGTGCTTTAAGCTTGTCTACGGTTTCTTGAACAAAGGAAGAAGGGGTCCAATTTTGATGGCATCCACATAGCTCCACTAGAAAATTCTGAATCAATTTTTTTCCTTCTGTGGAATGGTATACTTCGGGGTGAAATTGAAATCCGTGTAAGGCATGTCCCTGGCCTTGTTTTTTTCTAAAGGCGGCTACTGGAATACTTTCGGTGTCGGCCAAGAGTTCAAAGTCGGCAGGAAGCTGTGTAATAGAATCGCTGTGGCTCATCCAAACCTGGCTATTGTTGGGAATATTTTTAAAGATAACGTCGTCCTTTTGTATGCGCAATTGGGCACGGCCATATTCTCTTTTATTTGATTTTTCGACCTTGCCTCCAAAGTTTTTTGCACTTAATTGAGCGCCATAACAAATGGTCAATACAGGTAACTTATCTAAGATGGCTTTGATGTCCACATTGGGGGCGTCTGCTTCATTCACACTGGCTGGGGAGCCGCTTAAAATGACCCCTTTAAGGGTCGTATCAAAATCGATTTTACTATTAAAGGGCTTTATCTCGCAGTAGACATTGGCTTCACGCACGGCACGTGCTATAAGCTGTGTATACTGGCTTCCAAAGTCGAGGATAAGTATCTTTTCAGTCATGGTGCGAAGATACATAAAAAAAATCCCGCCCCGAGTAGTCGGGGCGGGATGGGTATAATTGATTAATTAATCTTAATGATCGAAAAACCAGGAACTAAGCAGTTGCTTTAGCGGCAACGTGCTTGGCCAATTTGCTCTTTAAATTAGCTGCTTTGTTTTTGTGGATAATCCCACGTTTTGCTAATTTGTCAATTTGAGAAATGATATTAGGTAACTTTTCGTTGTATACTTTTTGATCGTCTCCGATTTTTAATTCACGGATAGCGTTACGGGTAGTTTTACCATAATAACGATTTCTATCGCGACGTTTAGTTGCTTGTCTAATATCTTTTTTAGTAGCCGAGTGATTTGCCATGTATTATTTAATTTTCAGGAGGGCAAAGGTAAGGTACTTAACCAAATATTTAAAATTAAAAATGAAAAAAAACCAAAATCTATCTAATATATTGATTATCAGTTAATTGTATATAATTCATGACTGCTTCGAGACAAGCGATCTAGCTGGTCATTTTTACACTAAAAAATGGGGGTCTATTAAGGCATTAAGCAGATATTTGCAGGCCAAGTTTTCTCAAAAAAATGGACTTCCTAGCTTATGTACCATATTACGCATCAAAATATTGCCAATAAATTAATTACCGAATACCAGGGCCCAATGCCTTTGGCTATGTATTTAAAAAAATATTTTGCTGCCAATAAAAAGCATGGAAGCAAGGATCGGAAAAGCATTAGTGCTTTGTGCTATGATCATTTTAGAAATTTAAGTGCTCAATTTCCATTGCAAACACTTATTTCTCCAATGATTGATATAGAAAAATTCAAACAATCGCATGCACAACAACCTTTATTATTTATTCGTATTCGACCTGGTAAAAGAGAAGTAGTGGAGCAGGCCTTACAAAATGCATCCGTTGTTTATGAAATAATAAAGGAGGATACTTTTTCGTTTGCCAATACTACTTCTTTACAAAATGTCATTCAATTAAATAAAGACGCAGTCATACAGGATTTAAATTCTCAAGCATTGGCTTCTTTATTGCAATTAATTCCAATTACCGAAAAGCCATTGTTGGTGTGGGATGCTTGTGCAGCTAGTGGAGGGAAGTCGATATTAATGAAAGATTATATCCCCAATGCGCAATTGCATGTTTCTGATATTCGTGAAAATATTTTATTCAATTGTGAAAAGCGTTTAAAAGAAGCGGGTATTGAAGCAGCCTCTTTGCAAGTAGTAGATATTACTTTGCCCTTCGACATTAAAAAACAATTTGATTTTATTTTTGCCGACCTGCCTTGTTCGGGCAGTGGTACTTGGGGCCGTACACCAGAAAATTTGCAAGGGTTTACAGAACAAAAATTAGAAAGCTTTACGACGCTACAATCAAAAATGCTTCATCATTTAACGCCCGCCTTAAAAGTAGGAGGGTATTTATTGGCGGCCACTTGCTCCGTGTATAAAAATGAAAATGAAGACCAGATTCAAAAATTAATGGCAACTAATAAATTTAAATTAGTGGCCCAGCAATATTTTATAGGCTATGAAAAGCAGGCAGACACGCTATTTGGGGCCTTGCTACAAAAGATTGCAGAATAGATTAATTAGCTATTGGCGCCTTGGGTATTAATAAACCGCTTTGAATAATACCTCCTGCCACCACATCATCTCCTTCGTAAAATACGGCACTTTGTCCTGGCGCAATACTTTTTACATTCTCGTAAAAGCGAGCTTGTATTCCATTATTGGTATTAGATAAGGTACATAAAGCCCCTTCATCTTTGTATCTAATTTTTGCCATTACATCCATCGCATCATCTACATGATCGTATTTGATCCAATTTAATTTGGCCACCAACATGTCATTTTGGTCCAAATCATTTTCATCTCCAATCACCACTACATTTTTTATAGGATCAATAGATACCACATAAGCAGGTTTGCCTAAAGCAATTTCTAATCCTTTTCTTTGTCCAATAGTATAAAAGGGATAGCCTTTGTGTTTACCTAATCTTTTTCCTTTGGTATCTAAAAACCATCCGCCATTTACTTTTTCTTCTAATCCATCTACACGTCTTTTTAAAAATCCTCTATAATCATTATCAGGTACAAAGCAAATTTCATAGCTCTCACTTTTCTTAGCCAATTCGGGGTAGCCCATATCAATCGCCATTTGTTTGATGTCTTTTTTATGCATCCCTCCTAATGGCAAAATAGTTCTACTTAATAAATCTTGGTCCACACCCCACAAAACATAACTCTGATCTTTGGTGCTATCCAGTCCTTTGGAAATTACATAACGGCCATTGGTATGTTGACGCACTTTTGCATAATGACCAGTGGCTATAAAATCACAACCTAAGGCATCCGCTCTTTTTAATAAGGCCCTCCATTTAATATGGGTATTGCACATTACGCATGGGTTGGGCGTGCGCCCTGCTAAATATTCTTCTACAAAGTTCTCAATTACAAAATCGCCAAACTCCTCTCTAATGTCTAAAATAAAATGTGGGAAGCCATTGTTAACTGCCGCTAATCGGGCATCGTTAAAGGAGTCTATATTACAACATCCCGTTTCTTTTCCGTTGGCATTGCTGGTGGCATAATCCCAGGTTTTCATGGTGATGCCTATTACTTCGTAGCCTTCGTTGTGTAGCATTAAAGCAGCTACTGTGCTATCGATACCGCCGCTCATAGCGACTAAAACCTTTCCTTTCTTACTCATAGTTTTTGGCCAGTTAAAAGTTGGCTTACCACAAAAGTAATTCATCCTATCCTAATTCGGAGATTGTTCATAAAATGGGCAAGGGTTTTGATTTCGAAAAACGAAAAAATACTATCTTCACTTTCAAACAATGATTATATAAAACGACTAAATAACAGAAAATGATAAAGCTACAAGTAATCGGGAATTTGGGTAAAGACGCCCTAGTGAATAATGTAAATGGTAAAACCGTTATTAATTTTAATGTTGCGCACACCGAGCGTTATAAAGATGCACAAGGCAATCAAAAAGATAGAACAACCTGGGTAGATTGTTCTTATTGGACAGATCGAACCGCAGTAGCCCCTTATTTAAAAAAGGGAACTCAAGTATATGTAGAAGGCACACCAGATGTTAGATCTTATACCACAGAAGATGGAAGAAATGGTGCTTCCTTAACTTTACGTATTGTATCGGTACAATTATTGGGTGCTAAACCTGCTGGAACAGGAGGTGGGTCAACAGATGCATCTGGAAATTCATCAGACGCTAATAGTGGTAATAGTTATAGTCCGAGTACTGGATCATCTAATGGAAATGAAGATGCACCAGTGGATGACTTGCCATTTTAATTTGTATTCCATTTGTAGACTAACATTAGTTTGCCATTAGTTTTAATTAGTTCAATTTGTTTTTAAAATAAGGGCTTTTTTATGTCCTATTTTACCATTGGCTATTTACCTTTGAGCCTCGAAAAAAAAGAATGTTATGAAAATAATGAAGTTTGGAGGAACCAGTGTAGGTAAGCCGGAGCGCATGCATCAAGTATCCCAATTAATTACGCGCGATAAGGAAGCAACGATGGTTGTATTAAGTGCTTTAAGTGGTACAACAAATGCATTGGTGGAAATAAGTAAAAGTTTAGCATCTACAAATAAAAAAGCAGCTGTAGAAAAAGTAGAAGCACTCGAAAAACAATATCGTGCATTTATTTTGGAATTACTTTCTGGAGAAGCGCTTAGAGCAAAGGCCAATGAAATCATTACAGAACATTTTGAATTTTTACGCATTACCCAAAAAATTTCTTTAAGTGATGCTTTAAATAAAGATATTTTAGCACAAGGCGAATTAATGAGTACCAAGCTTTTTTCTTTGTATTTAGAACAAGAAAAAATTGACCATGTATTATTACCGGCTTTGGATTTTATGCAATTGGACTCCAATGACGAACCTGATTTAGCTTCGATAGAACAAAAGTTAAAAGAAATTTTAGCTGCTTATCCTACAAAAAAATTGTTTGTGACCCAAGGTTATATTTGTCGCAATGCCAAAGGGGAGGTAGATAATTTAAAAAGAGGTGGAAGTGATTATACAGCTTCTCTAATAGCGGCTGCAGTGAAAGCAAGTGTTTGTGAAATTTGGACCGATATAGATGGAATGCACAACAATGATCCAAGAGTAGTAGATAAAACGGTGGCAATTGAGCAATTAAGTTTTGATGAGGCTGCGGAGTTGGCTTATTTTGGAGCAAAAATTTTACACCCCACTTGTATTTGGCCGGCCCAACTCGAAAATATCCCTGTTAAGTTATTAAATACCATGCAACCTTCGGCCGCTGGAACGGTGATTAAAAAAGAAGCGGGTAGCGTAGGGGTAAAAGCAGTTGCTGCTAAAGACAATATCATTGCTATTAAAATTAAAAGTAGTAGAATGCTATTGGCTTACGGATTTTTAAGAAAAATATTTGAAGTATTTGAAAAATATAAGACCTCCATTGACATGATTACCACTTCGGAAGTAGCGGTGTCTGTTACTATTGATACAGATGTGCACTTGGAGGAAATTATAGCAGAGCTTAGTTTAATTGCTTCTGTTGAATTGGAAAAAGACCAAACCATTGTTTCCATTGTAGGAAATGAAATTGCTAAAACAGAGTCGGTTTTGAAAAAATTATTTGACGCCATCAACGAAGTGCCTGTAACTATGGTAAGTTATGGCGGGAGCCATCATAATATTAGTTTGTTAATCCCTAGTATTTACAAGACCAAAACATTACAGTTAATTAATAAGGGGCTTTTCAATTTGTAGTTTTTTACTGATTATTTTTATACCATTCACAATCGCTCTCAGCTATGAATGACGCTAAAGATAACTACGTCCATCTAAAATGGTGAACTCGCTTCGCTCAAACATGCACCATTTTTTAACGATGAACTTAAGTCATTTTCTTAACGCTATTAATAGATGTTCGCGAATAGCAAATGGAATTTAAAATTTATTAGTACAAAAAAAAGCCCCCATTAAGTGTCTAACTTTTTGGGGGCAGTCTAAACCTCGGGGGCTTTTTTAATATTGATCACTTGAAAAAATCATTAGAGTATTATTTATCAAAATTTATATTTTTATAAAATTTAGATAAATAGTAAAAAAAATAAAATGGAGTATTATTTATCTAATCTTATTTTTCAAATAAGGATTAGATAAATAGTAACGCATCGCCATAACTGAAGAAGCGATATTTATCTTTAATGGCTTTTTTATAAGCCTCCATAGCTAATTCATAACCGGCAAAAGCGCAAGACATAATTAATAAGCTTGTCTTTGGTAAATGGAAATTGGTTACCAAGCTGTCTGCGATATTAAAATTGTAAGGAGGGTGAATGAAATGATTCGTCCAACCTTCTGCTGGTTTTAATAAACGTTGAGCAGTTACACTACTTTCCATAGCGCGCATAGCAGTTGTTCCAATTGAACATACACGACGACCATTTTGTTTAGCGGCATTGATAATCTTGCAAGCTTCCTCATCTATCTTGAAATATTCAGCATCCATTTTGTGTTTACTTAAATCTTCAACTTCAATAGGTCTAAAAGTGCTAAGCCCAGTATGCAAGGTTACTTCAGCAAAACGAATTCCAATAATCTCACATCTTTTAATCAATTCTTTACTAAAGTGTAAACCTGCAGTAGGGGCAGCAACCGCACCTTCATGCTTTGCGTAAACTGTTTGGTATCTTTCTTTATCTTCTTCGTCTGGTTTACGTTTGATGTATTTAGGTAAAGGCGTCTCTCCTAAAAATTCCAACATCTTTCTAAATCCTTCATCATCACCTTCCCATAAAAAACGAATTGTTCTTCCACGGCTGGTGGTGTTGTCAATAACTTCAGCAACTAGTTCTTCGTTTTCACCGAAGTACAATTTGTTTCCTACACGAATTTTTCTTGCGGGATCAACAATCACATCCCATAAACGGTTGGGCTTATTTAATTCTCTTAATAAGAAAACTTCAATCTTAGCACCGGTTTTTTCTTTACGTCCATACATTCTAGCAGGAAAAACTTTGGTGTTGTTAACTACAAATACATCTTTGTCATCATAGTACTCTAATAAATCAGAGAAATGACGATTTTCCATGTGGCCGTTTTGACGGTTAACCACCATGAGTCTGCTATCCTCTCTTCTTTTAGTAGGATATTGAGCAATTAAGTTTAAAGGTAGATCGTACCTAAATTGGGAAAGTTTCATTTGTGTCTATTTTTAAATGATAGCCACATTAAGTTTACTACAGCCTTACGGGGCAGTTCGCTTCATGTTACGGCATGAAAATTATGGACGCAAATGTACAACATAAGCAGTAATTTTGTTTACATAAGATTCACACCTAAAATTGGGCAATTAGCCGCAAAATAACTAAATTTGCAAACAATTGTTAGTTTTAGGATTTATTGATTTTAAATTAGTTAAACTATGTTGAGAGCACGCTGGTGGAAAATACTATCCATCATTTTATTGGTATACACTTGTACTTATGGCTTTTTAGTTAAAGTGCCCAAATTAGACGACCGTCTTCAAGAATCCATTAGAAATTTTTTCTTTCATGTGCCCATGTGGTTTGGCATGATGATTCTATTATTTGTATCCTTAGTATATGCCATTAAGTATTTAAGAAATGCTAATCCAGTGCATGATGTGTATTCCATGGCCTATGCTTCGATAGGTTTGTTGTTTGGATTTTTAGGAATTATCACTGGTGCCTTTTGGGCCAATTACCAATGGGGTAGTCCTTGGGTAGGTGATCCAAAACAAAACGGAGCTGCGATTGCTTTACTAATCTACTTTGCTTATTTTGTTTTAAGAGGAAGTTTAATAGACACAGAAAAAAAAGCAAGACTATCTGCAGTGTATAATATTTTTTCTTTTTTCATGTTGTTTCCAACACTTTGGATTTTACCAAGATTAACCGAGTCCTTGCATCCAGGCGGACAAGGCAGTGATGGCAATCCGGGACTCAATGGGAAAGACATGTCGGCTAATATGCGGACTGTTTTTTATCCTGCAGTTATTGGTTGGACTTTGCTTGGTGTTTGGATAAGCACATTGCACATTCGAGTTCAATTATTAAAATTAAAAAAAGAAGGTTTATTATAAATTAAAATTTAAAATTCAATTATATGTTTCAATTATTACAAACAAAAGCAATCAATAACAATAGTATCATGGCACAAGAAGGAAAGATCTATTTAGTAATGACTATTGTAAGTATTATTTTAATTGGTCTTTTTATTTATGTAGCGAGCATCGATAAAAAGATTACGCAATTAGAGAAATAGATTTCCTTGTAGAATATTCAAATTCATCTTAAATATCCATATCATGTCAGAAAATAATGAGTACAGTTTTTTTAAAAGTGTAGAAAGAAGTTTTGACAAAGCCGCTAAGTTTACCACTTGGGAGAATGGAATATTAGAACAAATTAAAGCCTGCAATAGTATTTATAGCATGCGTTTCCCCGTAAAAATGGATGATGGTCATATTGAAGTAATTGAAGCTTATCGCGTACAACACTCACAACATAAGTCACCTTGTAAAGGGGGGATACGTTTTAGCATGGCAGTCAATCAAGATGAAGTGATGGCCTTAGCTGCTTTGATGACTTATAAATGTGCTATTGTGAATGTACCCTTTGGCGGTGCCAAAGGCGGTATCAAAATAAGTCCTAGAAGTTTAAGTGCGTATGAGTTGGAAAAAATAACTCGTCGTTATACTTCCGAATTAGTAAAGAAAAATTTTATTGGTCCAGGTATTGATGTTCCAGCCCCTGATTATGGAACAGGTGAAAGAGAAATGGCTTGGATAGTAGATACTTATCAATCTTTAAAACCAGGAGAAATTGATGCAGCAGGTTGTGTGACAGGAAAGCCTATTTCTTTAGGGGGTGTTAGAGGAAGAAAAGAAGCCACTGGATTAGGGGTATTTTTTGGCGTTAGAGAAGTTTGCTTAATGCCAGAGGTAATGAAAAAGCAAGGATTAACGGTGGGTATAGAAAATAAAAAAGTAGTGGTACAAGGTTTGGGTAATGTGGGCTACCATTCTGCCAAATTTTTTAGAGAAAATGGAGCAATCGTTGTTTCCATTGCAGAATTTGAAGGGGCTATTTATAATGCTGCTGGATTAAACGAAGAAGAAGTTTTTCAACACCGTAAAAAAACAGGAAGTATTTTAAATTTTCCAGGCGCTACCAATTTGAAAAACAGTGGCGACGCTTTAGAATTAGACTGCGATATTTTAATTCCTGCTGCTTTAGAAAATGTAATAGACAAAAATAATGCACCTAAGATAAAAGCAAAAATAATAGGGGAGGCGGCCAATGGTCCTTTAACGCCAGAAGCGGATGATATTTTAGCTGCTAAAGGGATTCTTGTAATACCTGATATGTATTTAAATGCTGGCGGAGTAACCGTATCTTATTTTGAGTGGTTGAAAAATTTAAGTCATGTAAGATATGGTCGATTAGAAAAAAGATTTACCGAAAATGCCAATATTAATATCTTAAATCAAATTGAAGAGTTAACTGGTAAAAAAGTTACTGAATCAGAAAAAGATATCATTGCACATGGTCCTGATGAAATTGATTTAGTGCATAGTGGTTTAGAAGAGACTATGATAAATGCAACTAGAGAGATTATGGATATTTGGAAAGCTAATCCATCCATTCCAGATATGCGCACAGCGGCTTATGTTTGTGCTATTAATAAAGTGGGTACTTCTTATGCTGAATTAGGAATATTCCCTTAATAGAAAAGGAGAATTTATTTTATAAGTATTCGGGGAAATTTTGCAATGCATGCAGTTTCCCCGATTCTATTTTAGCTCCTAGTGTTTCATGACCATTACTAATAAATAAATATTGTGCAGTAAGAACTTGTTGATATTGTAATATTTGCAACATAGTTGTCTCGTCTAATTTTACTTTTGCTTCTTTACATTCTATAATCATCCAAGGGGAATCATTTTTATATACAACAATATCAAAACGTTTAGTTAGTTCGCCTAGTTGAATAGATTTTTCAACAGCTATTAAGCTTGATGGGTATTTACAGCTTTGAACTAGGTATTGTAAAATGTTTTGTCTTACCCATTCTTCTGGGGTAAGTACTACCCATATTTTTCTAAAGGGGTCAAATACTTGATCCTTCCCATTGATGGCTTTTATTTTAAAAGGGTAGCTAGGATAATTGAGAACTATCATTTAGATTAAAATTCGTATTTTTATATAATACTTATTTCAAAGATAAGCAGGGGAATCCTTAAAATTGAATTGTATGAAAACAAAAGAAGAAATCGTAGAGAATTGGTTACCAAGGTATACGGGCGCTAGCTTAGACCAATTGGGGCGTTTTATACTACTGACCAATTTTAGCCATTATGTGAATAGGTTTGCCGAAATGCATCAGGTGGAAGTGATTGGTAAAGACAGACCCATGCAATGTGCTACTGCTGATGGAATTACCATTATCAACTTTGGAATGGGTAGCCCAGGGGCTGCAACTATTATGGATTTATTATCGGCCATTCAACCTGAAGCAGTTTTATTTTTAGGGAAATGCGGGGGGCTTAAAAAAAGAAATAAAATAGGAGACTTAATTTTACCTATTGCAGCAATAAGAGGAGAAGGAACTTCTAATGATTATTTTCCACCAGAAGTTCCAGCTTTACCTGCCTTCGCTTTACAAAAAGCTATCTCTACTACCATTCGAGATAACAATGTAGATTATTGGACTGGCACAGTTTATACGACCAATAGAAGAGTGTGGGAACATGATGAAAAGTTCAAAGAGTACCTAACCGATATTAGAGCTTACGCTATTGATATGGAGACCGCAACAATTTTTACAGTAGGTTTTTATAATAAAATTCCAACGGGCGCTTTATTATTAGTAAGTGATTCTCCAATGGTGCCAGAAGGGGTGAAAACAGAAGCAAGTGATAGTAAAGTAACTGCTCAGTTTGTTGACAACCATCTTAAAATTGGAATTGAATCTTTAAAGCAACTTATCAACAACGGACAAACCGTTCGTCATCTTCAGTTTTAAACGCCGCATCAAAATAAAATATTTTGAAATATATTTTTATTTTGAATTGCTTCTCCTATTGACCTTTTAAAATTAATAATCTACTCTTTCCATAAAAAAGGGAACAGGATATAAGATAGTGCGACAATCATAATATCAAAGCCGCACAATAAACCAACTAGTTGAGGCAATCCATTTTGTACTACATCGGCAAAAGCAATATTGGCTATTTTCATTAATAACATCAATTGCGGAATAATTAAAGGGAAACCAAGAATAGCCATGATGGCCGAAGGTTGTTGTGCTTTGGAAGCAATGGCTGCTAAAAAGCTAAATACCAAACTTAAGCTAATGC
>Ga0194047_10001772_pt1 | contig 12866 bp, 9 predicted proteins | sample JunL225m_MetaG_2_FD_160070 | JGI IMG/M metagenome (GOLD analysis project Ga0194047, IMG submission 160070) | Anoxic zone freshwater microbial communities from boreal shield lake in IISD Experimental Lakes Area, Ontario, Canada - Jun2016-L221-5m | ecosystem: Environmental > Aquatic > Freshwater >...
ATTATATTCTTCCCCTCCTTTTTATTTTTGATGTTCATCACCCCAGTGATTACTCAATTAATTGTAGCTTCTTTCTTTAACTTTCAATGAAATATTTTATATTTAAATTATATCATACTTTCGGGATTTAATGTATCGGGAAAGTTAGATTAAAAAAAGCCAAAAATATGGACTAATTTTAACCAACAAAACAGAGCCCTGGAGGGCTCTGGCTGCGGTTGGAATTTTTAATTTAAAATTGCTTATTGTTTTTCATATCTTGTTGGATATTTTCTCAATCAATGACTCCAAATCTTCCTGGCAGTAATATTCAATCAAAATTTTTCCGCCGTCGCCGGATTTGGAAACTCTGACTTTAGTGCCGAGCAAATTGACCAGCTCATCTTCAACTCGTTTAAGCTCCGGATCAACACTGGTTGAGCGATGATATGATCGCACAGAAACTTCCTTAGTTTTGTCTTCGGCCTGCCTAACAGTTAAATTACTTTTCAAAATAAGCTCATAAAGGGCGCGTTGCTTTTCGGGATTATCCAGTGACAAAATTGTCTTCGCATGACCTTCGGTTATTTTTCCATCAATAAGTCCTTTTTGCACTTCAATCGGCAAATTCAAAAGCCTCATTTTATTGGCCACTAGACTTCGACTTTTACCCATCTTGGCTGCAATTTCTTCCTGACTCATTTGATGCTGCTCAGCCAAAGTTTGATAAGCCCTACCCTCTTCAATCGGATTAAGATCATGCCGCTGAATGTTTTCAATGATTGCCAACTCCAATTTTTCAAGTTCATTAACGTCTTTGACAATCACGGGAACTTTTTTGAGTCCCGCCAGCTTGGCGGCTTGAAATCTGCGCTCACCAGCAATCAGTTCATATTGATTGCCATTTTTACTGACAACCAACGGTTGGATAATGCCATGATTCTTGATTGAATCTGCCAAATTTTGCAATTTTTCCTCATCAAAAAAATGTCGGGGTTGATGCGGATTAGCTACAATATGATTAACATCAACTTCGATGATATACTTGTCACCCCGAATCGCCTCTTCGTTGGAGGTGGCAATTATTTTTTGCGAAAAATTATCACTTCCCTGAAGTGGTTCGGGCGCACCTTGTTTATTGGGAATAAGCGATGACAGTCCCCTGCCAAGTCCGAATTGTTGGCTCATAAACTTAAAAAAATCCAAATGACAAAATCTAAATTTCCAATAAATGACTAAATTCCAAATTTTTGAAAAATTTATTCATTGAGATTTAGGATTTTATTTGACATTTGACATTAAGATTTTGGATTTATAAATTTATATTTAATTATGTTGTCTTTTGTCGCAACTCTATATCGTCCTTTGCGATAATTTCTCGGGCCAAGGATTTGTAGGAACGAGCGCCCTTGGAAAGTCCATCGAAACTTAAAATTGATTTACCATAACTTGGCGCTTCGGCTAGCCGGACACTGCGCGGGATTACGCTATCAAAGACGTGTCCGGGGAAATGATTACGCATTTCTTTGACAACTTGGCGTGCGAGCCGGTTGCGTCGATCATACATTGTCAGGATTGCCCCCATAATTTTCAAATTTGGCTGCAGATGAGTTTGCACCAGTTCTATGGTCTGCAAAAGCTGACTAAGGCCCTCCAGGGCATAATATTCAGTCTGAACAGGAATCAGCACTTCGTCACTAGCTACCAAGCCGTTAATTGTCAATAAACCTAAACTTGGCGGACTATCAATAATAATATAGTCATAATCACCTCGAACTTGACGCAGGACGTCATAAAGCTTAAACTCGCGATTGTCTAAATGTACCATCTCAACTCCCGCCCCAGCCAAGTCTTGCGAGGATGGCATTAGGTCGTGTTTGGCGCTTTCAAGTTTCATAATAACATTGCGCGGATGAACGCCACCAACTAAAGTGTGATACAAGCCCTGCTGGAGACTACGGATATCAATTCCTAGCCCAGATGAAGCATTTCCTTGCGGATCCAGATCAACCAACAAAACCCTCATGCCAAAATCCGCCAAATAGGTCGCCAGATTAATAGCTGTGGTTGTTTTTCCAACTCCGCCCTTTTGATTTATCAGTGAGATTATTTTAGCCATATCAAAACATAAATTTGAAATTTATAATTTGAAATTTGAAATCAAATCAAAAATTTTAAATTTTGAAACATTTTATCATTTAGTCATTCATTGAAAATTGAAAATTGAAAATTGAAAATTCCACATGTACTCATGTGGGTCTATTGTATCACATTGACAAATGACTTTCAAATGGCTAAGATAAAAGAGTTATAAAGTTTACAAAATATGCCCAAGTGGTGGAATTGGTATACACGCACGACTCAAAATCGTGTGGCGCAAGCCATAAGAGTTCGAGTCTCTTCTTGGGCACAAAATAGGAAAATCCATTTTTATGGATTTTTTATTTTGTCCAAGAAAAGACTCAAACTGGAAGGGGTCGGGAAACGATAGTTTCCCGTGGAGGAAAGCATTGAAAACTGTGGGTTTTCAAGGAGCAAAGCGAGTGAGACTGTCTCTTCTTGGGCACCACATTTAAAAAAACCTCATTGCTGAGGTTTTTTGTTTTCATTCAAAAGGGAAATTATTTCTTCTTTATTTTCACTACTGCTTTGCGGCTTTTTGAAAGTTGACGAGTGACAGTTGGCGACGCAATTTTGTTTTTTCTTTCTGCTCTGGCGTGACGCGAAATCTTGAAACTTTTTGCAACTAACAGAATCAGAAGCACTAGCAGCAACATCACAAAAAGAATTTTAATAAAGAAGGCAATCCACACTTTACTGCTAATATCTCGTTGAACTGCTGACACACTTCGGTTATCATCAACAAAAGTCACCTTGATATAACCTTTATCTTGAACTGTCTGCGGATAATAAACCGGCGCGATAGCAATTGACGGCGCTACAGCTGAAGTTGAAGTGGTTTCGCTGTTTGCAACTGATTTACTATCAACATTGTCCACATTTGCACTGTCAGGGGTTGCCTTTGGAACTTCAGCTGAAGATCCCTGGGAGGCTGACATTGGATAGACGATATTATTTCGCAGTTCAATTTTTTGAGTTGATTCTTGAAAAATTTTGGTTGCGAGCAATTTGAGCGCATCAAAAGTTTTTTCAAATTGTTGAGCTGGAACCTGCACAACGATAACGCCTTTCTTAGGACTGTTTGAACCATAGGTTATATGAGTCGAATAAACACTGCCACCATTTTTTTCCGCGATAACACTCACATTTTTTTGTGCCTGACTCAAATCTGAAACTGCCAATGAAAGCTCGCCATTTTCAGCCGCATCCCCAGGAACATAAAACTGATCTGAATTATCAACTGGCAAGGCCGGAGTCGGATAAGCAACACCCGCAGATCCTGCGGAAACCCCTGCGCCATAGCTGCCAACCGTCACCGAACTGCTTACGTTTGATTTTTGCTGAGAAAATTTAGCAACAATGATAAGGATAGCAAAAAGCACTGCCGCCAAAACCAGAAAAAGTAAAATTGTTTTTTTCTTTTTCGCGTGCAGCGAATCACTGCTTGTCTCAAACTTTTTTTCGCCCTTGGCGAGATTTTCTTTTGTATTCATTTTATTTTTTTTAAAAGTTTTTAGCTACAAACATTATACCACTTTTTGGGAAAAGGAAAAAGCGCCATCAAAATGATAGCGCTATTTTTTAAGAAATTTTAGTCACACATTTAAATTACTTTGAACTTCTGAGTCTCAGTATTCAATAAAATTCTCATTGGATACATAAATTCAACAAGTTCTGGATGGTGTTGCTTAACGAGTTCTTGTCCTAAACGGCTATAGTACCTAGCTTCATCAAATGCAAACGACTCTGGGTTGTGTTTCCCATAGCTAGCTCCAGCCAATAAAATAAAACCTTGCTTTTTCGCACTTGGTTTAATAACTTCTAACGCACTCCTTATTGGCCTTTCAACATTTGGATTATGTTGACCAACCAGAATCGCAATATTAGGTATATGAAACCAATCAAAAGAGAGAGAACCACCAATTCCAACAACAAATTCATTGTGATCAAGTTCCGTTATTGGTCTTTTTGCTTTCCTTACCTCGGCGATGTGTTTTATATTATTATAGATAAGTGGTAAAAAATCAACACACATTGTAGCTGACATACCCGGAAAGAGAACACGAATTTTTTGGATTAATTCATTCTCAGACATAATGGGATTCAAATCTCCCAAATTAACTGGCTCTTGATCTCCGTTTTCACTATGCAATATGAGACTATCTTCATCGGTCTCAACTCCAACAACCACAGGATAGACATTAGCAGGGTAGCCTATGTCCTTATAGGCAGTTCTGATTTGTTTAACAAACCTTTCAGCACCCCTAATTGCAACTCCTTTATCAAAATTATTCGCCTTACACCCCCTTTTAACATCTCCTTTCGAATAATGATAAGTAACTATTGATAAACATCCATTATTACTATTACTGGCTTCTTTAACATGGTAATTGAAAGCACCCTGTAACCCCTTCCAGCCAAAGTTAAACTGTCCTCCAAGATTACGAAAATTATGCAAATAACCCAAAGGGGTTCCAGTGAAATGAGCAAACAACATACGCCCATCTGAACACTTAAAAACAACTACTCTTGTTGGATGTTTTTCTTTGTACTCTTCAAGAAATAACAACTGATCAAAATACTGAATTGCATAAGCCTCATTGATTTCAATTAATCTTTCAACTTTTTTTTGGAAAATTCCTGGTACCCCGTCAAGAATATTATGCATTCAAAACCCCTTTCTTTTTTATTTTTTTAAGAAACCACTTCTGAAAAAATTTTATTGTATAGTTATACAACTATAAACTTTACTCTCCCAAGCCATCCTTGTCAAGCTATTTTTTGCTGAATATTTAAAACTGATAAAATGTATTTTTTGGCTATGTTGAGCAATTTTTTGGCATAAAAAAACCGCACTTGGCAGGTCTTTTTTTGAAAAAGGTGGATAACTCCTGCCGATACGAAACTACGAAATGGATACGAATCTACAAAAGAAAACTCAGTTCGTAGATTCGTGCATGTTTCGTAGTTTCGCATCGGTTATTTACATGTCTGTTCCCGAATAACTAAGATTCAAAGATTTATTAATAAGGGGGAAATCCGGGACGATATTACCAGGCCCCATAATTCCAAAGAGGGCCCAATTGCAAAAGGATGGATCGCGCGGAAAGCAACGTTCTATCACTCCGTTTTTGATTTCTAAAGCGCACAAAATTTCGCCGCGCCAAGATTCAACCGCACCCAAAGCAAAACCATCTTTAATTTCAAAAGCAGTTTTGATTTCTCCCGTTGAAATATTTTTGACAATTTTTTCAATCAAGGCCAGCGAAGTTTTCAGCTCTTGAATTCGCACTAAATATCTTGAGTGGACGTCGCCCTTGCTCTCTCTGGCAACTTCGATTGGATATTCCTTGTAAGCGCCGTGTGGATGATCTCGGCGAATGTCGCGATCAAGTCCAGAGCCGCGCGCTGCGATGCCAAGGGCGCCAAAAGCGCTGGCTGCTTCCAAAGGAAGCACGCCCGTGGTTTGCAAGCGATCCAAGAACCCATCCGAAGCCAAAGCTTGAGCGACAATTTTTTGCATTTCGTTGCAAGCATCTTTCGAAATCAAAAGAATTTTTTCTAACTTGTGATTATCAATATCAAACGACACGCCGCCAGGGACAACAAAGCCTCGCCAAAATCGATTGCCAAAAATGATACCAGAAAGTCGCATCATTCGCTCTTTGATGCGAAAACCATTAGCTGCAATGAAAGAATAGCCCGTTCCCATCCCGCCAATATTAGCCAAGTCGTGAATATGCATGGTGATTCTTTCCAGTTCGCAAACCAAGGTTCGCAGATGCTGGGCGCGTGGCGAAACTTGGCAAGCCGCAATTTTTTCAGCCGCTTGCGCAAAAGCCAGGCCGTGCGCTGCAGCCATATCGCCTGAAAGTCGCTCAATAAATGGCAACGCTTGCTCAACCGTTTTTCCTTCCAGTAATTTTTCCACTCCTTTGTGCGTGAAAAACAATTTTCCTTCCAGGGTTATAATTCTTTCGCCGGCCACGTTGAAACGAAAATGTCCTGGCTCAATAATTCCAGCATGAATAGGTCCAACAGGAATTTCAAAAATTCCCTCACCTTTTATATGGTGCATTGGATAGGCAACCTTAGCTTTTTCAAGCTTTGTATTCCAGGCAAAATCTTTACGCAAAGGAAAAGTTTCCTCTGGAATATTTTCATGATTTACCAACCTTCTCGAATCGGGATGACCTTTTGCAACCACGCCAAACATATCTTGCAAATAACGCTCATACCAATGAGCGGCCATGATGGTTTTAGTGATTGAGGGATATTGCGGATCACTGGCTGGAACTGAAATTGAAAGTTTGAGCCATTGCTGGGACTGATTACTCCCAAAAATCACATGCACGCCAAATGTTTGGTTTTCCTGGCGATTATCCGTGCCAAAAAGCGATGACAGACTAAGCCCATACTCACTGACCAAAATCGTTGTCACATAGGCCAATTCTTCCCGAGCCACGGATGCAAAAACAGTATCACCTTTTTGACCAATCACTTGAATCTGCGAAAAATTTTTGAGAATATCTTGGATGTTCATAATGTTTGTAAAAATAAATTTTCAATAATCAATTCTCAATTTTCATTAAATTTACAATAAATCACTGACCAATTGTAAAGACTTTAATTAAAAATTTTGACATTGAAAATTGATTGTGAATTGAAAACTGTAAATTGAGAATTGTATTTCATGGATTATTTGGAAATATAAATCGTATTTTTTGCAATTGAATCAATAAATACCAGTCCGCTGCTTGAGGAGAAAAAAAATGTCAGACTTACTATTAAAATTAATTGCAAAGTCATTACCCAATGCACAGTATTCCATTTTTCTTTTTGCTGATTATCCCTTTCACTATCTATTGAAAAAAGCATCCCAATTGTTGATTTGAGCATTGCATAAGCAATTACACTGAGCGCCAAAAAGACGCAAATTGAAAGAATTGGATGCATTGCAAAAGCAATTGCAAAAATTGTATATTCACTCACGAATAAGATTGACGGCGGCAACGCTATAATTGCTAAGATTGCCAACAAAAACAAGGTGCCGGTATACGGCGCTCTCCTCATTAAACCCTTTATTTTTTCGGTTTGGGTTGTTTTGTATTTGGTCAAAATTTCTCCAGCTCCAAAAAACAACATTGATTTCGTCAAGGTGTGCCCAATCATATGAATCACGGCAGCGAGCGCACCCAGTGGCGAAAGAGCTAGGGCGAAATTGATAAGTCCCATATGTTCAACACTTGAATAGGCCAACATTCTTTTGTAATTTTTTTGTACCAACAGCATAAAGGCTGGCACCAAAATTGAAATGAAACCAAAAAACAAAAATAAACGCCCCGTCCACTGACTGCTACCAAGAGCCAGATCAGTAACAAATCTGAAGCGAATGATTCCATAAAGCGCAATGTTCAGCAAAATTCCTGAGAATAAACCTGAGATTGGCGAAGGAGCATTGCTATGAGCATCGGCCAACCAGATGTGCATCGGAACAATTCCAAGTTTTGCCCCAAAACCAATAAACAAGAAGACAAAAGCCCACTTCACAATTTCAGGAGAAATCAAATGTGCATTTTGAAAAAGTGAGGTCAAAGTAAAAATGCCTTCGCCCTTGAGTCCGCCAATAGATGTTCCATAACCAAAAAGTAAAATTCCCAAAAGTCCCAAACTTATGCCGGTTGAGCAAATAATTATATATTTCCAAGCTGCCTCAGCAGAAGTTTTCTTGCGATAAAGGCCCACCAAGAAAGTCGAGGAGAGGGTTGTTCCCTCGAGCGCCATCCACAAAAATAAGGAATTGTTGGCCAGCACAGTTAAGACCATGCAAAGTGCAAAAACATGTAGCAGTGAAAAATATAATTTCAAATCAGCAAAAGTGATTATTTTTTCCTTGTATTCATGACCTATATAACGAACGCTGACAATGCTTGCCATCAGATATACAAAAGCCACCAGCGACGCCATCAGAGCAGAAAATCCATCCAATAGCCAGATGGAATCGTGCCAATTTTCAGAAAATTGAAAAAGTACCGGCATTGAAATTGCAAAAACTGAAAGACTCCCAAGCAAAGCAAAAACAATCGTGCTCAGCAAAATTTGCTTTTCTTTTTTTAAAAAAATTGCACTGGCAGAACCTGCAAAAATAAAGATGATTGTAATAATTGGAGTCATAAATTTTTTATTAATTCTTCAAAATATATTTTCATGTCATCCTGATCTTGTTTCAGAGCCTGTCCTGAATTTAGTTCTGGAATCTACGTAGATTCCAGATCAAGTCCAGAATAACATCTAAAAAAATTGTTATTCAGTTAGAATGCGGAGCTTTTCAGTATCAGTTGAACCATAAAATTCCCTAATCCTTGCGCCCAAAATCGACAAAATAAAGGCGCTCACAACAATAATCGCAAATACGCCAAGCTCAATCACCAATGGCAAAGATTTGACCGTAACCAAAGTGAAAACAGTCACCCCATTTTCCATTGTCAGTAAGCCCAAAACTTGCGACAAAATGTTGCGATGCACAATCATCGTCGCCAGCCCAATGCCAATCAATGCAATTGAGGCATAAAGCAAAGTATCAAACTCAACAATTCCCACAATTGGGGTGTGCTGCATAATAAAGAATGTCACGCCAAGAATAGCCACAATCACAAAGTAGCTCGAGGCAGGTTTCAAAAATGATGGCGCACTAATCAAATCTTTGTGCTTTTTTTGTGCATATCTGATCACATATGGAACCATAATAGTTTTGATTAAAATTGTAACCGCCGCAAAAATCCACAAATGCTGTTTCTCGGCTTGAAAAATAAATGACAAACTAAATGCGATTCCTGCAATCGAAAGCGAAGAAAGAGCATAATATCTCACCATTGTATAACTTCGAGCGCGACCAAAAAGCAGCACCACAAAAAAGACGGCTAAGGCTCCAAAAAATGTGTGATACTCAATATTAACACTAACAAAAGATGAAAAAAGTGCAATCAGCATTCCGGATAAGGCTGTGAAAAAAGCGATGGACATATATTCCTGCAGGCGATAAAATCTCATTTTGACAACTGTTGATTCTAGCAGTGCCAACAATCCCATCACAGCCACCACCTTGAAAATCCCAATTGCAATTGCAAAGATTGCGCCAAAAAAACCCGTACTGGCAACTGTAAAAACAGTAGCTGGAAAAATAAAATTTGTCAGTAAAATTGCAAAAACTGTCAATTTAATTGCACTGGCATACTCTAGCATAGCTAAATATGGACCACTATATTCCAAGATCATAGCCTCATGAACCATTGTCAGCTCAAGGTGAGTTGCCGGATTGTCGACAGGATAGCGAGCGTTTTCAGCCAGCGAGACCAGAAAAAAAGCAAAAACAGAAAGCGCTAAATATGGATGAGCAAAAACAAGTGGCTGGCTGACCATTCCATCAATAGCAAAAGTGCCGGCAACAAAACCCATAGCCACAAAAACCATTATAATAATTGGTTCAATAAGAGCTGCAATTGTCATCTCGCGACTTGAACCCATGCCGCCAAAAGCACTGCCAGTATCAAGGCCGCCCAATACAAGGAATATCGAACCAAGCATCAATATCCCAGCCAAAAAAAGAAAGTCGCTAAGACTAGCAAGCTTGCCGCCCACAAAAAGCAGTGGCAGCGCAGCAGCCAAAATAACGGAAGTTGAAAGCACTACAAATGGAACTGCTCGAAAAATCCAAGAAGTCGCATTTGAAATCACCATCTCTTTTTTCAGTAAAGTTGCAAAAGTATAATACGGCAAAAGCGGTGAGGCGCCATAACGTCCTTGCAAGCGAGCCTTGCAAAAGCGAACCGTCCCCATCGCTAAGGGAGCGACAGCGAGAATGAAAATGGCTTGTAATAAAGTTGCGAAGATTGGATTCATATAATATTCGTTAAATATTCATTAAAAAGCGAGGGACATTTAAATTATAAAAATATTATTAACGTCACAATTAGCGTGCCTAGCACGAAAAGCAAATAATATTGAATACGACCGCCCTGCAGAACCTTAATTCTTTCAGCAAAAAAATGCAATATATCAATAACCGGTTGATAGAAATGCTCCTTCCAAACAGAGCCAAAAGCCAGCGAAAATGAATATTGACGTATCCATTGATTAGTTTCAACCACTGGCCTTGATTGAATTTTCTTGTCGCGCCTGATTAGTTGCAAAAAGAAAAAACGAATCGGGGCAGAAAAAGCAGTTGCGCTATATTCCATAGTTTCATCAATTGGTTGCCCGCAATCCCAAGTCTGATATTTTCTTTCAGTAATATTTTTTCTAAAATAGTAATAAAGCAAATATGCAATTGCTAAAACAAAAAATGTAAAGAAAAATGCAGCTAAGGAAGAAAATTGGCTACCCGCAAAATAACTCCCAACGAGGCGATTACCAGTTAAAATATTTGCATTAAAGTTCAAAAAACCAATGACATTTTTCGCAAAAATTCCCAAAAATACAACACCTAAGGCGAGCACCAAGATTGGCAAGATGAGAAACCAGTCTTTCTTTTCATCGGTACTGGTATCAAGATGTTTATCACGAGCAAGTCCTAACATTGAAATGCCAAAAACTTTCACCATTGCAAAAGTCGCCAGACCGCTAATAAGGCCAACCAAGGAAAGTGTGGCCACAATGGCAATTGCCACGCCTGTTTCGATTTTTGAGCTGTGCAAAACTGTCACAATGTTTTGAATAAAGCCCCACTCCCCATAAAAAGTTCCAAATGGAGGCAGTGGCAATGAACCCAAGATAGAAAGCAAAAAAGCAAATGAAAAGAGCGGCATAATTTTCGCAAGACCACCCATAACCTCCAGACTTCGACTGTGAAAGCGACTAATCGCTACGCCACTACTCAAAAAAAGGGCTGTTTTGAAAAATGCATGATTAATAGCATGAAAAATTGCGAATGCTAAAATTATATTTGAAATTGCAGCCACCTCCCTGCCATTAGCTTGAGCCAGTAAAAACAGCGACACACCTAACATTGTAAAAATAATTCCAATATTTTCAATACTACTGAAAGCAAAAATTTTCTTCATGTCTCGCTCAACTGCAGCATGCAAGGCTCCAACAAATCCAGACAAAAGACCGAGCACAACCACAAGCAGTCCAGTCCAGGCCGGAAGGCCGACAAAGGCAAAAACAATCTTAATAAAACCAAAAACTGCAACTTTTAACATCAAGCCCGACATCAAAGCAGAAACATTGCTGGGAGCCTCTGGGTGTGCCTCTGGAAGCCAAACATGAAATGGAACCAGACCAGCCTTACTACCAAAGCCGAACAAAAACAACAAGAAAGCCGCGGTCTCTAACATTGGTGAAAGATTTTGCGAAGCACTTTTCACATTGGAAAAATCAAAAAGCAGCGAACCATTACCCAAAATCAAAAATCCTCCCAAAATTGCCGAGGCTCCCAAATGCGTCATCACAAAATAAAAGAAAGCCGCTTTCAGGGATTGCTCTTTTCTATCTGCGAAAACCAAAAAGAACGAAGAAATAGACATCACCTCCCACAAAAGTAAAAATGAAAAAGTGTTATTTGCAAAAAGGACGCCCTGCATTCCGAAAACAAAAACCACAATCAAAAATTGAGTCATCGCCGGGTTATAAATTTCTTCATATAGCTCCAAGTATCTCAAACTATACACGCCCACCAAGCTTGATATCAAGCTAATAAATGTTAAGAAAATTGCCGAAAGCAAATTAAGAGTTGGCGAAAATTGAAAAAACCAGTCAACGTTAACCAAGACAATTTGTTTTGAAGCAAAATTAAACAAAAAAGAAAGCCCAGCAATAAAACCAACCAAATTTGAAAGCACAAAAAGCTGGATAGATTTTCGCCATTGACCGCCAAGCAATGCAAATAAACCAGAAAAAATCAGTCCGAGAAAGTATGCAAATATTGCGTATGCTATGAAATTAATCGTCATATAATTTAATTAAATTTAAAACCTACAAAAAATTTTAGAAAATATTTACTCTAGAGATTTAAACTTTCCCCTTGAGGGCAGATAAGACTCCACGCAAAATTTCCGTCGGAGTCGGCGGATCGCCAGGAATTTTGATATCAACCGGAATCACCTTTTCAACACCGCCAACCACCGCATATGAATCTTTCCAAATTCCTCCATCGCAAGCTCCATCTCCAACCGCCACTACGATACATGGATGCGGAGCAGCTTCATAGGTTGTGCGCACCGCTGTTTCCAAATTGCGCGTCACCGGCCCAGTCACAAAAAGCATATCCGCATGCCGTGGAGATGCCACAAAAGAAAGACCGAAACGGTCAATGTCATAATAAGCATTATTCAGGGCTGTCAGTTCAATCTCTTCCGCATTGGTCGAGCCACCATCAACCGCCCGAATGCGCAATGACCTGCCACCATAAAGCTTTTTCACAATCAAAGCCACCTGCTCGCCAACTTCCTGAAAAGCGGCGTCCTCAGGGAAGTCTCTTAATTTTTTTTCATCTTCAGTAACTTTTGGACCAAAAAATAAGATTTTCAACAGTTGGAGAGATTTCATAAAAGATAGTTAAGACTTGGAGTTTATGAATATTTACATTATAACCGAATCATACAACATCCATTCTGCTTGATATTTTGATTTTTGGCAAGAGGATCGCATCAAATCATCTAAAATGACACCAAGAGCCTTCCTGATACATCATCTAAAATGACACCCAAATTCATGGTAAAGTACGGAGTTAACTTTTAACCCCAAAACAAGCCATGAATAAAGAAGCT
>Ga0194047_10001773_pt1 | contig 12861 bp, 15 predicted proteins | sample JunL225m_MetaG_2_FD_160070 | JGI IMG/M metagenome (GOLD analysis project Ga0194047, IMG submission 160070) | Anoxic zone freshwater microbial communities from boreal shield lake in IISD Experimental Lakes Area, Ontario, Canada - Jun2016-L221-5m | ecosystem: Environmental > Aquatic > Freshwater...
TTATGAGAAATTATGGATAAAAAGAACTGTAAGTAAGAATTTATAGCATCCTGGTTCGATTCCGCTCCGAGCCACCAAGAATCTCAATAGCCCATTTGTTGGGCTATTTTCCTTTGTGGGCGTAGAGTATAGAAACCGCACTAGGAGAACCCCATGACTACAGCTACGCCCAACAATCAAGAGCTACAGGTTTTAGAGGCTCTACGAGATCACAGAAAAAGGCATCGCCAAACACTTCCGAATCAAATTACAGCTCATGTTGAGCAACCCATCGAACCATTAACTGTTGGGCAAAAAATATCGGATGCGGTGGCAAGAACGGTGGGTTCTTGGAAGTTCATCATTATTCAAAGCTTTTGTATTTTGGGTTGGATTATTTATAACTCTGTAAACAATACCAATGTTTGGGATCCATACCCTTTCATTCTTTTGAATTTAATGCTGTCATTTCAAGCGGCCTATACAGCGCCAGCAATCATGATGAGTCAGAATCGACTCTCGGAGATAGATCGACAGCATGCCAATAACGACTTTGAAGTCAATGTAAAGGCAGAACTAGAAATCGAATTACTTCATCAAAAGATCGATATGATGAAAGAAAAAGAGCTTTATGCTTTAACTAAGGCGGTTGAGGCTTTGAGCGAGAAATTAGATGGCTATAGAAGGTAGGATTAGACATCCTCAGCCCTGGTCGATTCCGCCCCGGGCCACCAAGATTTAAATAATGCCCTGCTTCGTGCGGGGCATTTTCTTTTATGGCTTGGCAGGGTTAGGCGTCATTAGTCTCGGGTACCCTCATCATGGAACGTCCTTTAAAAGGACGCGTCAATTATTCATCCCTGTGGTGGTCAAGGGTCGATTTAAGCGACTGTTACACGACACTTCTTATTAGCCATTCAGCGAACGAATGCTAAAAAAGTAATGTATGACAGAGAAATCTTGACCATGGTCAATAATTTAACCAGCTTATCAATCTATAAATTAGTCTGTGAATTTAGTTACAGGACGACTTTAAGGCACTAGGAGACAGGATTGTGTTGAGGCGCGCGAAGATATTTGAGGCCCTTGGACAGGAAAGCAGGCTCAAGGTGTTTAACTTAGTTTGCCAATCTGGCAATAAGGGCATTAGACCCAAGGAAATTATTGAGCAACTAGGCATCGATAGTGGAACATTACACTTTCACCTCAACAGACTCGTGGCAGTCAATTTAATTGCCACGAAGTCAAATAGCCCAAGAGGCATTTATTGCCTAAATGAGAGTGCCCCAAAAGAAGTTGTTAAGTTTGTTGTTGAGAATTATCAAGCCTAAGGTGGCAAGTAGAGTCAGGCACCTGGGCCCTGGTTCGATTCCGCCCCGGGCCACCAAGAAACACCAAAACCACCTTCGGGTGGTTTTTTCATTTGCTAAAACCGTTATTTCTAGATGCTTTTTTAACAAGTACTTTTAAAGTTGTTTGTAGCGCAAGCAAGAACTAACCTGACATAAAAGTGCCACTAGATTGACTTAATGCTCGCCCATATTAAAGGGGCTGTTGCTTTACTCAGATAAGAGCAATCCCAAAATTAATGTAGCTAATTGGAGGCCTAAATGCCCATCAAAAAATTTATCAAGAACAAGCCCCGTATCAGCTTTTCAATTCTCGCTGGGGTTTGTATAGGAGCCAGCCTGGCAATAACACAAGTTCAGGCAAATATTCAAAGCCAATCAGAAATTTCTCAAAGAAATCCACATCAGATTCCTAGCGACTTAAGTTTCAAGTCAAGCCTCCTCGAGAGCATTCTTGATCCAATTAGATTGGAGACAAAGGATTTGCTGGAGGAAGTTAAAGAAGAGGCATTTACGAAAGACGGTGAAACTATTCACGAAGTTGCTTTTAAAGACAGTCATGCCCATTCAAAACCTATTTACGACTACACAACTGGCACATCAAATTGAGACTATAGGATTAGGCATCCTCGGCCCTGGTTCGATTCCGCCCCGGGCCACCAAGAATCACCAAAACCACCTTCGGGTGGTTTTTTATTAATAGGGTCTAGAATGGCCAATGTTGTATTTCATATTGCGGCTATTTAGCTCGCTTCCGCTAGCGGCCCTTCAAATTATTGGGGCTTTTATTGGGCTTTTGGTTTACTTGTGTTCTCCCCTGTACCGAGGGCGGCTATATAAAAATCATCAAAGCGCCGCTAATTACTCTAGATTTAAAGCAACCCCATGGAGGGTTGCCGCCGAATCTGGAATGATATTTGCTGACACATTATGGATTTGGAGACATCCAAAATCCTCCATCAATAAAGTAGCCGTTGACAACTTGGCTCAAGTGATTGAGCTATCCAAAAACGGAAAGGGCTTAATTGTTCTTGCCTCACATTTGGGTGGATTTGAAATAGTGCCCCGTATTTTTGCTGAGCATACAAGAGCAACTGTAATGTATAGGCCGGCTCGAAAAGTATGGGTGAATGAGCTAATGCTTAAATCTCGAAAACATACCGAGATTGAATTTGTTGAAGCAAATATTGGCGGGGTTCGTCAGATTAAGCGAGCTTTAGTAAAAGGCGAGGTAGTTGGGCTATTGGCAGATCAGGTGCCTAGCGTTGGCGATGGAGTGTGGGCTAAATTTTTTAATCAATATGCTTACACAACATCATTTCCAATTAAGCTAGCTCGCCAAGCTAACGTGGCAATCCTTTTTGTTGGGGCAGAAAGGCTGGGATTGGGTAGGGGTTGGCAAATTAAGAGTCGATTGATGACAGATGAATTTCCAGACTGTCTAGTTGATGCCTGTACAGAAATGAATCAATATTTTGAAGAGATGATACTTTCAAAGCCACATCAATATATGTGGTCATATAACCGCTATAAAAGACCGTCTGGAGCAGAGATGGCTCCCACAGAGTAAGACCATCCTCTGCCCTGGTTCGATTCCGCTCCGAGCCAGTAAGAAACACCAAAACCACCTTCAGGTAGTTTTTTATTTGGATGTCTGCTTTGGGTCGTTAGGAGCCATTCAAAGATCAACGGATCGTTGGTCCGTTGATCTACAAAATACTTGAGGCTACTTATAAAAGTTAAATTTCTATCAGCCCACATAACTTTAAATAATTAAACGTATCATCATAAAAAGAGGGTGGTCTAGTGTGGTCATCTGGATCACCTCGTGGCACGTAGATCACCATTCCTTGTCTTGCTCTGGTTAGAAGCACCCTATATGCATTTTTAAGGTAAAGCTGCCGCTCCGGTTGATGAACATTTTGCCAGTTGGTGCCCCTGAAGTTGAAGTGGCTCCAGGAATTATTAGCGTAGCGGTAATCTGCATCCCATCCTATTCCCACCCAATCTAACTCGAGACCCTGGACATCAAACTCGGTGCCAACTTCTTCAAGGTGGTAAGAGGTTCGTATATCAGATTGATCATTTAGAAACCATACTGAGGCATCGATTTTATCTTTTACATTTATTCCATCGGGCCGTAGACGTATTGCGCCAGATGAGGCAACCAAACCATACCGCTCAGTCCCTCGCGCTTTTTCTCTTAACCAATTTTTGGCAACAATAATGTCCCTGGTAAGTGCAATAGGGTATTTATTTGCAATTCTTAAATATGCTACCTTAGCCTCATTTGGGCGATTCTCAATAATATGACTGGCAAACTCTGATAACGCATCTGCTCGAAATGAGCGCATAGAAACCGAGAGATGTAGATCAGACTCATGATGACAGGTCATTTGGGAAATTGAATCGCTCAACTCCTGATCCCAAAAGTAGTCTTTATCATTCAATCTATTCGAAAGGTAGACATTCCAACCCTGAAATTGGGAATTGAGCGCAATTAGCCATTCCGAAAGCCCGGCTTCACCCGTATTAATTTCCTGGCCACCACCAATAAGGCAGACAATTACACACCAGTCCTTGTGTCTATCCATTGCGCTAATTAGAAAGGCTGGTTCGGACATATCAAAGTCAGCGTATCCTCGTTTTTGCTGCATAAATTTACTAGCTTGCTCTTTCCCCCAGGCTCTTTGAGCTTCATCAAAAATGACTACTTTTTCGTATGGAGCGTGATCTGACTTGAGGGCCTCATCGCGGAAGTGATGAATATTTTGTATAAAGCTGGCAACTTTTCTATGAGCATCTTTTTTAGAAATCCCCTCTCTCAGCGATTCATCTCGTGAGAGTGCCTCTCTTAAAACCTCAACCAAGGGCCCATTACCTGATAAAAATACCGCATTCTCATCGCTGTGCTCCTTGGCACGAACTGTTGCAATATTGAGACCTGCAAGTGTTTTTCCCGCACCCGGTACGCCTGTTACAAAGCAAATTGATTTTTTATTGTTTACTTTTGATTCTTCGATAATTTGGGAAATCTTTGCAGTGGTGACGCTCAAATTATGGGCACTTGCATCTGATCGAGTAATTTCTTCGACCTGATGATCTCTATAAAGCGCCTGCGCAGCCTCAATAATTGTAGGAGTCGGGTGGTAGCCCGACTCAGCCCATGCTTTGGGGTCTACCTTATCGTGCGGTATTTCACCAAGCACTTTAGCGATAACAATATCTAATTGATTTGGGGCTATACAGATTGGATTTAAGACAAGGTCTCTTGCCCATGAAAGACTGGAGATTGATTGAGTCTGAGCGTTTGTAGCAATCAAAATAGGCGCTACGTATCTTTCATGAGTGCCTTTATGGAAATTCTTCAAATCTAAGGCGTAGTCATGAACCTGATCTATGGCAGCACGGTCAAAGGATGTTGCGCCAACTTTAAATTCAATTACAAAAACTATTCCTGATATGAGTAAGATCGCATCAGCTCTTTTCCCCATACGGGGGATGGAGAACTCAAAATAAATATGACCCTCATGAAGATCTCTTAGCTCATCCTGAAGAAGATTGATTTGCCCTTGCCAGGCAATCCTCTGTTGAATCTCTAGGGAAAACCCATGTTTTTCTGCTAATTGACCGAGTACTTCTGACTCATTAGTTGAGCAAAAGTTAGAAATTGTGGAGTCGTAATAAGCAATATGGAGCATGGCTTTAATTATGAATCTTATTGGAATAGACCGAATATTTTTATCACTACCCCAAAAAAGCCTAACGGACTCCTTTATCTGTTGGTCTACACAATATAGCCCCAGGAATTTAGGAAAATATGGCAAATGGATTATTCGGATCCGGCTCAGGTTGAATATCTAGTTTTGATCTGGCAGTAGGGCTAAATCCTAAAGCTAACGCTGCTTTTATCATCATCGTAGCTTGTCTATTGACTATTGATAAGTAGGGCGACTGCAGGGGGTAGCCATTGACAGCTTTATGGGTTAGCCCCTCTAAGACAAGTTGTTCTGTTGCCTCACGATGGATATCCTCTGCAACAACCCAAATCGTTAATAAAGCCGCGTCAATTCTCAAAAGCAAACCCTTGGGTGCGCGCTCGATTGCATGCCTCCAACCAGCCTTTTGAGACTCGCTAAGCCATTCTGGAACTTCAGATAGATTCGGATTAACCGCAGTACCTAAGTTTGAATTTGTTACTTTTGGTTCTTTACGCATTTGATACCCCCTTGTTTTTTCTTGCTAACCAAAAAAATGTCCTTACGCGCGGTTCAGCTCGTAATGTCGCTAGGGATTAGACCCCCCCATATCCCCTTAGACTCATATTCATCTTTAAAGTCTTTAATAATCCTAACTATTGGCGACGCACCATGCCTTATTGTTAGTTGGATCAAGCCTGCGCCTTCCAGTTTTCTTAAGGCGCGTTGTCGAGCCTGCCTAGAGATCCCAGTTACATCATCTAATCTCCAGGTTAGTTTGAATGGTTGCCCCTCATTCATGCCATCGTAGAACCATAAAAGGATTGCAACTGCACTAGTACACCCCCCAGAGCGATTTGCTATGGTTAGCCACCAAAGAGGAATTGGACCTTTGATAAATAATTTTGTTTTCATGATTGTTCTATTTCTATTAGATATATAAGAATGGACAGGTGTCATCCTTAGTTATAGGTTGGTGTTATGTTTTGCACTTTTTCATTAATGCTTATCACCTGATTCCAGAAATCCAAGTCAGCATCACTCAGAAACCTATCGGGGTATCGAATCACTTCTGTCTCACTTCCCAACTCAAATCCATTGAGGACATAGTGGCTGGCTTGAGTCATACATTCCATCGCAATTTTTACTTCTTGATCAATTGCATCCTCGTCAGCTTCAATTAGGATTGCGTCATGTACAGGCGCACACATATAAATCCCACGACCTGCCATCAAAATGCAGGCAATCCGTAGCATTTCTGCTGAATTGGCTTGCATTGGGAAGTTCCGAATACTTCTGGGATTTAAGTCTGGCTTCACAATTTGTCGCCAACCATAAACCGTTTGAATACAGTTTGTTGATATAGCGTGGTTATAGCCGTTTTCAGACCATCCCCAGAATTGTTTGTAGATGCGACGGTGTGCTGCTAAGAGTTGTTTCGCTCGTAATACCGGTTGCTTAAGGCTTTGCGCCAATGCTTCAGCGCCCATTCCATATTGGGTGGCTAAGACACAGAGTTTGTATTGCTCACGCTCCTGAGGATGGCTTTTCTTAGTGGCGCCTTCAGGTACGGCGCCAGCTTGTTTCGCAAACGCAAGGTATGGATCACCACTCTCATACGCAGCCATCATATGGATGTCTTTTGATAGGGCTGCGGCGACACCAAACTCTTGCTGTGACCAGTCAATATAGGCAAGAGCGCGACCTGGCATTGGTTGGATTAACCCTCTAGCCCATTTGGATAGCCCAAAAACGAACTTATTTGTCGAGGGTTGGTTACGGCCGGTGGTAGAACTAAAAGGGGATAGCAAGCAGCGGTTGCGTCCATCGGAGCCTACTTGAAGAGCATTGAGTCGTAGCTTAGCTAAGCTATCTCGCAGTTTTCTGAGTGGGGCTAATTGCGGATATATTTTAGACATTAGCTTAAATGTCTCCTCATCTAACTTCAGTCTGCCACTTTCATGGCGCTCCCATGGAATTTGATTATGCGAAAGATAGGCTTCAAGCCGAACCTCTTTAAATACTCCTCTTTCATAGATGCCATAGTCTTTGTCAATTTGATTAATCAACTCTGCCTTAATCAAATCCCAGTTCTGGCAAAGCGAGCTATAAATACCCATATCTATCGGAATGCCGTTACTTTCCATAATCGCTATCGGTATTGCATATGCACCTCTTAGCAGCGCCCTAGGTAGATCAATGCAATCTTTCATGGCATTTAATAGCTGCTCAAGAGAATCCACATCACTTTGGCAATAATCTAGAAGATCTCTCTTTTCATCTGCGGTGTAAGGGCCACCGCGTAATGCCAAGGACCGCATCAGGTCTTTATGAACTGGCTCACAAATTTGAATCCCGAATGACTTTAGAGCGCCTAATAAAGAATTACCGAAAAAGGGTGGCTGGCCGTTAGTTAGACATCTAAATTCAGCATATAAATCCAGAATATTTTCTGGCCACGACCACCCAAGCGCTTTATAGCAATTCATTTCAGCGCTCGCGAAATAGGCAACCAGTACAAGGTTTTCATTGTTACCAAATGGATGCTCTTTTAATTGATAAAGCTCATCAGCCCACAAACGGATGTACTGAAGAGTTAGAAAATTTAAAGCAACCATACAAATTACTTCATAAGGGTTTCCTTCTACCCCATCTTTTTGTCGAAACTCAAAGTCAATGAAGATGTATTCATATGCTGTTGGGGTAGTAGGCGGCATTTAACACTTCCCCTGTAACTGGCTAATCAGCGGGTGCTCTTCTGAGGTAATGATTCGTCCTAGGAATACTTCATGAATGAGCGCTTCCATTGTTTGGGTTGGCCACTGGGGATCGCCCAGATTGTTTGCAGCCTGGATGATGGTGTATTGCTGCGCATCCATATTGGACTCAATACGAACCCATGCCTCTTCTGATAGCCTGATCGCCTCAATCATCGTAGTTGTCCAAAGTGTAGTCCTGCTAGCAGCATCGATAATGGGTTCTGCAATTAGCTTGGGCGTTGCGGCGCTGTCAACGACCATTCTCAAAATTACACTTTTAGCCATGGAGCCAAGATAGGCCGCAAGGTGAGGCATAACCAAGTAAACCTCGCGACCTTCTTTGTCGTCTACCAGTAACGCCGGGAATTTATATTCATCAGCAGGATGTGATCTAGAAAACCGGTGCTTGCTTAATTTTCCAAATGTGGCTTTAGTAGGTAGCTTTATTCCGCTGTTAACTAAGGCATAGCTATCGGGTAACCGTAGGCTGCCTATGTCATATTTCACAATTGACGCCGAGCTTAGAGCAGTGAGATCTTTGGAATTATCATTGATTGATTCAGCATTCATTATTTAATTCCTTTCTTGCGTCGGCAGAACCTATTTCAATCATCGACTTTTCAAAAAGATCTAGAACAAGATAATCACGTCCACGTAATTTAAGGAGTGCTCCGCATCGAATGAGTGCGAGACGATTTTTGCGAATATGCCATTGGAGTGAGTAGATGCTTGGGTAATAAAACTTACCCTTCGGTGTATTTTGATATTCACGCCAATCCATTATTTCTGGCGGCCATGTTTGATGTACTTCACTTACTTTTGCAACTGTGTTCATAACGTCCCTCAAAAGAAACTTCCCCTGTAGTGACGGCTGATTAGTTCCGACACGACTGTTGTAGCGGATGCCACAACATTGAGAGAGTATCTCGTGAAACTGTTAGAAAAACGTTGTAAGTCTTTGTTTTATTTAGCTATTTTACTAGTAAGGTTGCCTATTTTACTATTAGAGTAGGGACCTCCAAATTGAGTCGACCTGCATATTTTTTTCCCAGCCTCGAATCCATCGCAAGATCACTTCAGGATTTAATGATTTCGAACCTTTTAGCGCAGGAAAGTGAATAAGGACTACATGCGCAAACGCAGTTTTATTTTTAAAGAGCTTAGGAGCCTCTAGATCTTCCTTGTCTAATAACTGCCAACTGAACCAAAGCGATTCAATCTCATCCCTAGCCTTTCTTTGAGGTGTAGATTCGTGACGTTCTATTGTGACTTTTCTTCTCTTATTTTCAACTGGAGGAGGCATGGCATCAATAATTCTCCTATCAGTTTTAAGGTATTGATTGCCAAAGCCTGCTATCCATGAGGCATCCGCAATAGCACACCAAGCTTTCTGTTCATTCCCATTGATCGCGTTACGTAGAGTGAGGGCAATCTGAAACGCACACATTCCCTGCCAAAAAATACCATCCCAAGATTGTGAAATCTTTGAATAAGGGCCGACTTTCATTCTTTTAAGCCGATCCCTTTCATTCTTTAATTCTTTTGCATCAGTTGTGCGTTTATAGGTTATGAGAATCAACTCATACATCTCCTTTAAAGATTCTGGGCCTAGTTTCGGCTCAGAACCTCTAGATCTCCATAGCGAGGGAATGGTTTTTGCAAGGTCAATAGCCCTTGCTCCAGGACTTCCTTTAGGGTGGTTCGCAAATATGTCGATCTTAGTCATTACGCCCTCTTAATTCAGTTTGTGCGGCTAGATTAGTGGAGGCGCCTATACGAAAGACCTCATTTAGCATTTTCTTTCTTGAGACGATGCATAAATGAGCATAACGCTTAGTCATCGCGAGTGATTTGTGTCCCATCGATTCGGCAATAGCGAGCAGCGGGGCGCCTTGCTGCGCTAGCCAGGAAGCATGCGTGTGCCGCAGCGAATGAAAGACTGCGCCTTCAATCCCAGCATTTTCCAAAGCTAGGTGCCACGCCTTTTCGTAATTCATTGGTTTATCAGGACGGCGGCCTCGGAACACTAAATCCTCTGAAAGTGCCTTGCGTTTAATTCGCCTTAGTTCATTGCATACTTCAGGCAATAGAACGAGCGTGAAGGCATCGCCATTTTTCATGCGATCAACCTTTGCCGTGCAAGCTTCAAGGTCTACATCGCTCCATTTAAGGCCCAAGAGCGTACCCTTACGCGCACCAGTTGTAACCGCGAGCATGATCAGTACTGTTAAGTGGTCCCAGCGTGCTAGGCGAGAAACTTTGAGAAGCTTTTCATATTCAATCAGAGAGAGGTAACGGGTACGGGCATTGTCTTCAGGTAAGCGCTCAGTCTCGCAAACTGGGTTTTGCCAACCTTTAGGAAGTAAGCGTTTTTTTCTTGCCCAGGTTAGGATGGATTGAAGGTTAGTTCTGTAGCGATTGATGGTCGCTGGTGCAAGCGGTTTACTTGTAGTAACAAGTTCTCCACCGCGTTTGGTGCCGCCGCGATTCAGTAGCTTGCCTCGCCTTGTTAAGACATCTAAAGCATCATCCACGTCATCTGCATCAATGAGGCAGACAGGTTTGTCTTTAAATTGAGAGGAAAAAAAAGTGACGCGGGTGCCGTATTGGGCATCACGACCTTGGTAGGTCGCCATGAAGACGTCCAATAAAGTACCAAGGGTGAACTGTTCGCCCCTAATCAGGGGGCATACAACATTATTATTTGCTTGCATTTGATAGATCTCCAAATCAATTACCAACGGTTGGTTGGAACAATTTGTCGGCTCTAAACGCACGCCACTACAGGGTTTGGCTCCTCGACCTGGGCTCGAACCAGGGACCTACGGATTAACAGTCACTTTCTTTACTCCTGTTGACTCTTTTTTACACCGATGGACAAGGTTTGGCAAGTATTTCTTTTTGGCCGGTAATTAAACGCTATGAATAGTATTCTTAGCGCTAATTTTTGTGCAAGTAGTGCAATAACTTTTTGAGTTGGTGGTGGTGGAAACCCGCGAGTTAGTGATATGCCATAAAACATTGGCCTTCTATTTTTCTTCCACAATAAAAAAGGAGCATAGAGATTTCCGATCAGAATATTTTTTAAATAAGAGGACCTAGAAATTTTCTCAAGTGTCATTTGGCTTGATGGGCAAGGTGGTTGCTCAAATAGCCATCCCGAAACCAAGGTGTCGGATTTAATATTGCCTGCGACATAACGAAATAATTCCCGATCAAGGTTTAAGCTCTCAGGTGTTTCCTCAGCAATCAGCCTGAATCCTAATTTAAGTCTAGACCGCGTATTAAATAGATTGGAAAATTCGATAATTTTTAAAGGATCTAAGCTAGGAGAGTCTTTAATTATCGATAAAGCATCTATTACCCATCTTGCATCAAACGCAAGCGCTGGATTCAAAAGTCCATGCCCGATGATATGGGATAGGTGGTGTTCATGACAGGGGATAGAATATGTCTGGTTCCGAAAGGTGATTAATTGAGAATGATTAACAATAGAATTGACAACATCTTGTGATATCGACCATTCAGATAGATACCAATGGATATCAAATTGGAATCCCTCGGGAGATAACAAGGTAATTGATCTGATACCAGAACCAATAACCTTATAACTTTCTTGATTTATCGCTGTTAAAAATTTTTGGGCATGCCTATCTAAAAATGGCACAAGTACATCAACATCTGCCATGGGTCTTGTACCAATTCCACCTGGAGATCTAAGTGATTGCGCTATACCTTTTAAGAAAATGCAGCGACCAAGTTGTGACTCAATAATCAGGCGCTGAAATTTCTGAGCTCTATTTAAAAGAATGTGATTTCTGTAGAGGGTGTGTTTATAAGAGCTCTCTATTTTTGAGCGACTCAGTTCGCTAAAGTTATCAATTTTTGAATTAAAAAGTAGTGGAAGTACCCTATATTGCTCTGGCGATAAGTCATCATTCACAATACCTTGGTCAATCAGCGTGTAATGGGCGTTATCAGCGTTCGTATTGAAGCAAATTTCAATCAAGGCCGCCAAGTAAGTGGGGTTTTTTTCTCCAAATAGTGAAATCATGATGAGTATTACCCCCTAGAAGCCGTAATTTCTCGATATAAGAGATGCATCTGTCGTTTCCGGATGCCTGAGTATATTAAATCTTCCAAAATTTGCTCCATGTGGAGGGTTGTTTTAATTTCCGATGGGTGGCGCATTGGAAAAGACATTTTTGAGGACAGTTTTTTCCCAAATGGGTGATTGCTATCTTTTGTATGAGTTGCCATCGTATTAAACCCAGTATTTTGAATGAGATTTATGTTGGGTCTAATTGATAGAGCATTATTGATCCAGCAGTGATATGCCCACGCGTAATCCCAATCATTTGAGCCTTGCTTAGCTTTTGTAAGCATGTAGGCCCAGTAGTTTGCATAGAATGGGTCTCCGAGATAGTCGGTTAGCCATTGTAGATTTTTATCCTCAGACCAATCTGCTAAATTTGGGTCAAAGTCTTTGTGTGATCTTTTCCATGTTGCCCATCCCCAGGTGCAAGGATATTTAGAGTAATAGTACGAATTGTGATTCTCTCCAATAGTATTTTCAGCCTTGAATCCGCCTATTGTAAAAATTCTTGAATCATTCCTGTATTTTTCAAGTAAGTTAGAGCAAAAGCGAAAAAATGTCATATCTGGAAGGCAATCGTCCTCTAGAATTATGGCTTCATCTACTTGCGAAAAGACCCACGATAACCCGGATGTTATCGAGTTTCGGCATCCAAGGTTTACTTCTCTATACTCACGCTTGACCTTGCAAGGCCAATTTACAGAATTGCAGATTCGACGCACTTCGTTTACTGCATGAAAGTCTTCTCTAGATGCCTTTGGTCCATCTGAGATGATAAAAAGACAGTCAGGCGCATATGAGCTGATGGCTGTCAGGACTTCGGCCGTCAAATTTGGTCGATTGTATACAAAAAGAACTACAGGTGATTTATGAACCACTTTACCAATATGCCTTATTGTCTGTTAAAGCATCTGCATTGGCTGGAATTAGATTGCTTGGAAGGCGTACCCATTTTTCATTAATGTATTTCATCATCCAAG
>Ga0194047_10001775_pt1 | contig 12856 bp, 9 predicted proteins | sample JunL225m_MetaG_2_FD_160070 | JGI IMG/M metagenome (GOLD analysis project Ga0194047, IMG submission 160070) | Anoxic zone freshwater microbial communities from boreal shield lake in IISD Experimental Lakes Area, Ontario, Canada - Jun2016-L221-5m | ecosystem: Environmental > Aquatic > Freshwater >...
GGGGGGTTATTTATATTATCAAAAATACTATTTTAAGTGTTCTTAAAAAAATATATACTAGACTAATTTACATGTAGTTAGGCTATTTAGGGCCTAATTATTGGGGGGGGGATTTTGGGGCAAATTTGGACAAAATGACCTAAAATAATTATCTTCATTAAAATTGACCATGTTTTTATTCCCTTTACTATATATTTTGGCCTTTTTAAAGACAATCAAGGCCTTTTTGCACAAAAATACTGCTGGAATAGTGGCTTTTTTGGTAGTAGGACTGCCTATTTACATTAACAGTTTATCGGTGACTCATATGTTGGGTTTTAGTAGCTTAGTACCTGTATTTCAATCATTTAAGGAAATTATAGTGGTTTTAGCACTGTTAATAAGCGCCTATCAGCTAAAAAAAATACCCCAACTTACCTATATTGACAAATATGTATTGCTTTTTTTAGCGGGCACAGGCTTGTATTTGCTACTGCCCATTGGATCCTACCCTTTTATAAGCAAATTATTGGCCATTAAAAGCCTTTCCTTTTTTTGTTTACTGTATGCAGCAGGTCGTTTTGTTTCTATATCAAAAATTAAAATCGCAAACATTTACCACACCATTGGTTTAATGACTTTACTGGCGGCGGCAGTTACCCTATATGAATACATCACCTATCAACATATTCATACTAAAACTGGATTTACTAATTTTTTAATCGATTTTTTTGATGGAGAAGCTTCGGGTAGTTACGGACTCATTTGGACTTTTGAAACCGAAACAGGATTAAAACGCTTTGGTAGTATTTTTGGTAGTCCTTTGGAAATGGGTGCGGCTATGATTTTAAATGTTGCTGTATTTTTTAGCTACTTCACTAAAGCCAATAATCAAATCACCATCAATAAATGGAGCTGTACTTTTTTTATTGCTTCCTTTATTTGTATAACAATTGCATTATCAAGGGCTTCATTTATAGGTTATGTTTCGGTACTTTTTATTTATGCATTAATCACACAAAATAAAAAAATGGCAAGGGGATTTTATATTGGTTTTGTTATAGCTACTATTTATTTTATTTACTTTTTATCGCAACACAATTTATACGATTTCATATTAGAGAGTTTTACTTTTACTAATGCATCAAGCCTAGGTCACTTATTAGAATGGATAGATGGTATGAACGCCATGTTCGCAAAACCTTTAGGAATGGGCTTAGGCGAATCGGGCCGTATATCTATGACTGCCAAAGAAAATACAGGTGGGGAAAATCAGTTTATTATTACTGGAGTGCAAGTGGGCATACCCTTGCTAATAGTGTATATCCTAATACAAGTGTATTTAATCAAAGAAGCCTGGAAAAATAAAAATAGTGCTTTTGGGAAATTGAGAAGAATTGCGATGTTTGTGTTATTGTATCGCTTGGGAATAATCATACCGATGTTTACTTCAAATACAGAATCCTTTATTTACATCAGTTATTTCACTTGGTTCATGAGTGGCCTCATGGTGAATATGTTAGAACAACAAAAAAAAATTAGGTATACTTTTTTTAAAAGCGCAGCTTAACAGCAACTGCTTTTTGGGTGAGCCACCCAAACCAAACAAGTATCAATGGCAATACCACATACAATTGTCTTTGTAAGGCACTCACTACTATACTAGCTCCAAAGTATAAAAACAATAAACTTAGTAAAGCAATAATGAGTGGTGGATGTTTTTTAATATTGAGCAAACTCATTACCACCGAAAATAAAAAGATACAAAACACAATCGCATTGGGTAAAATGCGCCATAAGTTTTGATAACGCATGTATTGATAGGATCCTGGAATACCAAAAAAGAATCGTCCAATATTTGCTATTGTATTTTTAAAATATTTGGCAGGATATTGTCTAATATTTTTTATCGCTTTTTGCTTAAAAGCCTCGTCCCGAGCTACTCCTGTGTATTTGTAAATTTCGTTATAATCCTGTTGGTGCCCTTTTGCAAATAAAGCTGAATTGCAGGGAACTAAGCTATCATAGCCACAGTATGCTTTAAATTCAGCATCATTCCAATCTCCGTATTCTCCTTCAATTGGTGTGCTTGCCCAATACAAGGACATGCCTCCTGCATTAGACCAATAAAAAGCTTTTCCTGTTAATTGATAGGTGTAAAATAAGTAAGGGATATTAATTAATAAAGCAACCACTGCAATATAAAAAAATCTTAAATAAGTAGATTCCTTTTTTACAGCATAAAATATAAAAAGTAAAATTGCAAAAGCAATAATCACATATCCAAATACCACTTTGGTTAAAATAAGGACCCCTAAAATAATGCCTAGTAAAATAAATTGTTTCAAGGTGACTTTAGGGTCAACTAAATTTTTACTGCTGTAATAAAGAAACAGGCACACTAAAAAATTAGCAAAGCATTCGCTATATAAATAAGTCATTTCCTTAAACGCAATATAATAGCAAGCCCAAAACAAACTTAGGACCAATGCTTTTTTTGCACTCACCCAATAAACTAAGCATTGATATAAAAAAACAACTGATGCATATTGCAATACCCCATTCAATAATCTTAACCCTGTAATATTCAATCCCAATTTAATAAAAGGGGCAATCAATAAGGGATAGCCCGGGCCATTCCATAAATTTAATTCCTCCTTAGGTGAATAAAACCCATGTAATAAATTTTGTGCAAACTGCAAATACCTTGGTTCATCGCCCGTAAGCGCTGCTCCTTGAAATATATAAATAATACAAGTATAGAGCACTAAAAAAGGTGCAAAAAATATCCAGGAATTTTTTACTTTAAGTTGCAATTGCAAATAATATAATTATAAAATATTTATAAAAGGAAAAACACGAGCAATAATAAAAACGGTGCGGCCATTCCCACTAATAAGCCTTCATACCATTTAACTTCCTCTTTTTCTAAAGGCAATACGGGGCCATCTGTAATTTGTATGGAAGGTGTCTCCTGAATCAAAGCGAGTTTAGCAGTTTCTAAATTTTTCATTAATTCCAAATAGGTATTGGACAAAACCACTTTATCTCTTTGAGAAATTTCAGAAACCACAGGCGCATTCACATCAGCTGGATTTAAGTTCAACATTAGCCTGGTGTCTCTTATAGCAGAATAAGCTCGTTGATTTAATAAATTTAATATGCTGTCTGTTCTTTTTTCTAATCTTGCTACATTGGTTTTTTGTCTGCCCGTTTTAGCATTGATATAAAAATCGGTTGCTATTTTAATAATACGCTCCGAAATTAATTTACTCAATAACTCATCTTTACAGTTGACAGCTACATTAAAAAATGACAACTTTTTATCTGGCTTTGAAATAGTTATCTCCTTGGTTTCAATTTTTTTAATAATATATTTTAGCAAGCTATCTTGTAATCGAATATCCTTATCGGGTTTTGCAAAAAATAGTGGACGGCCAATTTTACTATCATTGGTCCATTTGCTTCTAAGGCCATATACATCTGCGTATTTATCAGCTAAACTATAACTACTATCATTAGCATAAGGAGTTTTTAAACATTCCCCCATCATTCGATTACTCTTTAACAATTCCAACATATTGTCTCCAGATATTATACTATTTGCGGAACTCCCTGTTAAACTTCCAATATCCATTCCCATCTGTCCTCCTATGCTTGAAAGCAATCCACCTCCTACATTTTTACTTTCCTCTACCATAAAAGTAATCTCCGATTTATATCGAGTCGCTTTAATCAAACTATATCCTAATCCCACTATACCACCCAACACCACTGCTAATAATAATAATCGCGACTGTTGTTGTAAGGTTGATTTTACTTTTTGAAAAAAAGTAAATACCCAAGTCATTAATAAGGAAGAGGTATCTTTTAGTTCCATGTTCAATTTATAATTTTAAAATAGCAGCCAATCCTACTAAGGCCGAAACTATACTTGTTATAGCAGATAATTCAGCTACTGAAAATCCTTTTTCTTTTTCGGGCATTTCGGGAACAATGATTTTACTTCCTGGTGTGACCCTTGGATAAAATCGGAAAAATAAAAACTTAGTTTGTTTTTGATTAATCCCATTTCCATAATGTATATAAGCTTTCGCTAATGAGGCTCTATTTTTTACACCGCCTGCTGCCGAAATATAGGATTTAAAACTACCCGATTCGTACCTAGTTAATTGAGGGCTATACACCGCACCTGTTACTTCCACAAATGGATCATTACGGGAAATAAACAAACTATCACCTGGTAATAACAACAAGGATAAATCGCGCGCATTATTATTATCTAAATTTACACCAATCAATACCCCTTTACGATACACTTGTAAATCCTTGATTGATCCATATTTTGTTAACCCTCCTGCACGCTCTAGTATGTTTTCAATGGTTTCATTTCTTTTTTCTAATGCATAATTGCCTGGGAATAAAACCTCACCTGCCACTTTAATATCTCCTAAAAAAACTGAATTCAATAATCTTGGTACAAAAATATAATCCTGTGCCTGAACAGTGACTGTATTATCATGACTTGATAAATTAGAATCTAATTCCAACTTAATTAAATCCACCAACTGATTGGCTAAGGAATCGGTTCTATTTTTTTTGATTCTTGATAATTCCACTCTGTGGTAAGCGGCATCCTTCATAAATCCGCCACTCATTGCAATAACATCCTGTATTTGCATGCCTTCGCGGAATAAAATTTTTCCAGGTGTTCTCACATGTCCTGCAATAGTGACATACTGCACTTCCTCTAATTCTTGCTTGGTATATATTTGAATAGAATCCTCTCTTTCTAATATAAAAGGACTGCCTGCATTTAATTTTTGTAAATCCACCGACACCAATACTCTATCTCGATGTGCGGTTAATCTTTTTATAGTAGCCCTTGGTAAAAAAGCATCTGATCTTAACCCGTCTGCTTTTTGCAATAAAATTTGCAAACTCATTCCATTGCTGTATCCATAATCACCTGGTCGATACACGGCCCCCGTAATGCTTACTTTATTTTCAAAAATTGGTAATTGTTTTTCGGCATATATCGAATCGCCTTGCATGGGAATATAGTTTACAAAAGCATTGGCTTCTACATCCTTATAATTTTTATCTCTTGCATTGCGTTGTACAATTTTTATACGATCAGTAAATGCTGAATCATTAAACCCACCTGCATATTGTAATGCGTTTGCTAAATTTTCATTTGGTTTTAATTCATATACCAATGGTCGTTTCACCATGCCACCCAATTCAACTCTTTTGATATACGGTGGATATACAATCACATCCTGATCTTCCAATCTTATATCCTGTGACATTTTACCCGTTTGCAAAAATTCATACAAATCAATGCTGGCAATTTTTTTATTATTTCGTATCAATTGAATATCTCTTAAACTTCCAGTCTCGGTTGGGCCTCCCGATGTATACAATGCATTAAACATAGTGGATAAGGAAGATATTTGATAAGCCCCTGGTCGTTCTGCTTCTCCAATGATCGTAACTCTAATAGATCGATACGCACTTAAATTAATAGTAAGTTGTGTTTGTTTGGTTTTTAATGCTGGATATGCCTTAGACATTCTTGCAAAAATGCGCGCTTTCGCATCTTCGATGGTTAATCCATTTACATTCACCAAACCCACATAAGCAATATTTATATTTCCGTCCGGATTTATCACCGTCTCCATTTCAATTTCATTTAACCCTGTAAGTGTTAAGCTTAATTGATCATCAGATCCTAATACATAATTTTTTGGTGTGGCTATTCTTAAATTTGGTTCAAAGCTTATATTAGGATTACTAAAAAAGTCATAGCCATATCGACTTGATGGTTTTTTAAATTCAGGTACTTCTAACACCCATGTACTATCGCGCATAAAATTAGCCGTATCCTTAATTAAATTATTCGTGCTAAACTGGGATTTTTTACTCGATTGCAATCCTACTAATCGTTTTTTAAATTGCATCACTTCTGCTGGCTTTAAACCCTTTTTCACCAATAATTTCATCGCATCACTTTCCGAACTTGTTCCTGCCGACACCTGTTGCCATAATTGCAATATTTGTTGATCCGAAAATTGGCTAATTCTGGCATTAGATTCATTTTGTGCCTGTGTAGTTGTCACTACCATCACAAAAACTGTGAATACCGCTACTATCTTCCCTAAAAATTTCATCATTGGAGTAAACTTATATGTCGTAAAAATACAATAAATGAGGCATACGGCTGTATAATTAGAATGCCGTGAACGCGATGCCGATACTTGTTTGATTGGTTGTCAAGCTATTACGCAACAATTCATGCATCTGATAAATGCTATGACTTAGCTTAATCTGTAAATTATTAATAATTTCATAAGACCCTTCAAAGCTTATTTGATCCCTTTTGTATTGAGGATCAAAGCCATAGATAGGTGATGGGGTTAAAAAGTATTGTTGTTCCACCGTTCCCGCGCCCCCCTTTGCCATATGCAAATAATAGGCTTTCAGGTTTAACCTAGCCTTAGGATGATAGTTGGCAATGAATTCGAAACGATCGGCATTGGCGCCCATCCAATCGCCTAAAGGAAAATTGCTATTTGAATAATTTTGTGCTGGTAAAAAATTGCGATACACAAAGGGATATACTTTATTAATTTCTGCTGTTAGGGTAAGATAAGGCACACCTAAATCGGTTACACTAGCTCCCAATTGATACGCAATTTGATTTCGCGAATTGCTTGTACTAAAAATACTGCTGGTTCTTATTTCATCAATAAATAATTGCGCATACAAATGCGTTTTAGGAATTTGATTGCGACTACTCACTCCTATAAAAAATTGTCCGTTGGCGCCTGTTGTAATTTTATCGTTAAACTTATTATTGTCAAAGGCTTTGAAAAAACTGAGCGGCATTAAATAAGCAGGCTCTAACTGATCGGTGTATACAATGGATTCTCCAAAATGTACACTTAACCCTTTCATGGGTTTAATTTCAACAAAATGAATGGCATAAAATTTTGGAACAAACACTTCTCTCACACCACCGTATACGGTATTTCCAGTGCCATAAGTTTTAGCAGAATCAATCACTCCACTTTGTAACCATGCGTGCATATAATTAATACTCATCCATTTGGTGGGTTGATATTGCAATCTGAAAAAAGGATAAGAAGGTGATTTTGCAGATAGCACCAAGTTTCCTGTTTTACCATAACCCAATACATTTTGATCCTGGCCTACAGTAATCATTCCCTTATTAAATCGATAACTAATATTAGTATTAAACTGATTATAGGAAAGTAAATTTTTTGAAGTTGTTTGTCTTCGATTAAATCCTACTAATGTATTATCCATTCGTATAGAATCATAAGCTCCTTGCTCATTTACATCTCGCACACTTAATTGAAAACCAATTCGTTTTCCGGCATAGCCCATCATCTGAAACCCTGAGCTGATAATAGTGGTGGTTGATTTTGCCGACTGAAAGTTAAACTCCCCTAATGGGTCCAACATGATTCTAAAATTAGGATCGGTATATTTAAGTAAATGTGGTTCGTTGAAGATGGATTTATTGAAATCCTTAAATACAGTGGTCGTTTTTAAAATATTATTTTTTGTTAGATCATCAAAACTATAATAGGAAAGAAAAAATTGGAGTTCTTCCTTTTCAATTTTAGTTAAATTTTTATTGGATTGCAATTGATTTAATAATTGATACACTTGCGAACGATCGATGGGTTTGACTAAATCGTTCAATTCAACGAATCCTTTTTGAGCCATTCGTTCTAAATATTCAATTACTGTTGTCTGATGCGTATATACCTGTGCCTGTAAATGGTTAGTATTAAAAACTATTACCACTACAAATAAGATACTTACCCATCCTAATTTTATTGCCTTCAATTTGTGCATTTTAATAAGCGCCTTGGTCTCGTAATATTTTAATGATGGTTTGCAATATAATTTGCAAATCCAATGTAAAGGACCAACGATGTATATAATATAGGTCAAAATTAACCCTTTGTTCCATTTCTTGATGCGTTCTTACTTCCCCGCGACATCCGTTGATTTGCGCCCATCCTGTAATACCTGGTTTAATAATGTGTCGCTTTAAATAATTGTTCACTGTTTCCATAGAAGCAATATTCATAGGTGTTGGATGCGGCCTTGGTCCTACCACCGACATCTCTCCTTTTAATACATTCCAAAATTGGGGGAGTTCATCCAAACTAAATTTTCTTAAAAATTTTCCTAAGGGAGTAATTCTTGGATCATTTCGAGAGGTTTGTTCAAATGTATTAGGCGTTTTATTGGTATACATGGTTCTAAACTTATAACAAACAATAGGTTTGTTATTTAAACCCCACCTTTCCTGTTTGTAAATCACCGAGCCTTTGGAACTAATGCGCACTAATATCCAAATAATGGGCAATAGCCACCAACCCACTAGGATTAAAAATAAAATTGAAAATAAAATGTCAAATAAATTTTTGGAAAATTGATTCTCCCATTTATCCAAGGGTAAAATATTTAAATTAATAACTGATATCAAACCAATGGTGTCTATCTCCTCGGTTTTAGAAGTTAAATCCTCCAACTTAGGCATGATTCTTACACGCACATTATATTGATCACATAGTTCAATACATTTCCTAATTTGACTTTGTTCATGATGTGGTAAAGCAATTAACACTTCATCAATATGTTGTTGTTGAAAAACAGTTTCTAATTGATGCAAGCTGCCTAAATAAGGCATGGCAGTAGTTTGCGCTGTTTCATTAGTAACATTTTCTTCAACATCATCTATATAGCCCACGCACTTGTATCCATAATACACATGCTCTGAAATAGTTTTATTAAAATCGATCGATGTTTCATTATATCCAATGATCACTAATTTATCATGAATAAACCCTTCGGCAAATACAGAGTGTTGCCTTTTTCTTAAAAAATATTTTAAAGCAATGGATAACCCAAAATGAATCCCAATTAAATAAGAAAATCTAAAATAATCACCATATACCGATTTAGATAAAAATAAAAACGCACTTACTAATATTAGAAATAAAATATTGGTGTATGCATTATATAAAATTTCTTCGGGAAATTTTTTATTAATTCGATTACGATACAACTTACATTCATTGGCAGATAAAAACCAAATCAACAATAATATTAGGATAAAACCAAAATCATAAAATGTTTTTGGAAATACAAAACCACCTTTTTTGATAAATACTGCAACTAATAAGGATACAAGTAAGCTGAAGGTATCAAGGCCTATTTGGAGATTTTTATAATACTTATGGTTCCATTTCATTCAGCTCACTTTTTATTAACCAAGGCGTTGAGGTGATAAAGATATAAATCAGTCACCGAATCCCAATCATATTTTTGATTTATTCCTTGTGTTACTTTTTGTTTCATCTGGTTTAATGCCAAGGCATTAGCATCGGCCCAATCAAACCAAACTTGTAAGGAAGATGCATTTTTTTGAAAATAAAACCCATATTCATTTTCCTGTAAAACTTCCCTACTAAACACTGTATCTATAGCTGCAATGGCACAGCCATTGGCCATGGCTTTTAATAAAGTGGGATTAGTGCCCCCAAATTCATGCCCATGCATATAAGCATAACAATATTGATAAAGGCTGGCTAAGCTATCTGGATGATTGACATACCCTGTAAAAACCAATCTAGGATCCTGATAGGATTTTATTTTATCAGCATAAGCATCCTGATAAGGCACATCACCTACAATGACTAATTTTTTGTTTGATTTAGATTGTATAAATCCTTCTATAATAATATCGCTATTATTATCGGGTATCATTCGACCCACAATTAAATAATAATCATGAGGAATAAGGTTCCATTGCTTTAATAAAGCGTCATGGGCTCCCTCATTTTTTTCGGCACCATAAGCAATAACCACCGATTGTGCATTAAATTCATTTTGATAAATAGATTGCATTGCAGTAGCATCGGTGACTAGTACATCCATCAACTTGACGGCCATTCGAGCTGCCCATTTAAAATAGTTGGATCCAAAGCCCTTCCACTTAGGTCTTAACCATTCCAAACCATCCACATTCATCATGGTAGGTTTATGAAATAATTTTGATATAATGCCAAAAGGTCCATTGGATACATTTAATACCAATAGCACATCAGCCTTAGAAAATGCTGCATGCCAAAAAGCGAAAAAAGAATGTATGGGCTGACTTAAAATTTTACTTTTTAAAGTGGGAATATATTTTAATTGTATCCCATTCACTTGTTTTGGTTGCTCCTTAAATAAATAGGAGTGGCAATACACAGTAACTTGAACCCCCTTTGCTACCATTCTTTCTCCTATATGTTTGACCAAGGTTTCATAACCACTATACACATAAGGGTACCCGCGAGATCCTATGATACTTACTTTAAGTGGAATGTTATTTTTTAAGGAACTCATGAACGACTAAATAATGAAATGATATGTTGCTCAAAAGTATCCTTGCTAAAATATTCCGCTACTCTTTTTTTGGCTTTCACACACATTGTTGCCCTTCTTTCCAATGCTGTAATATTTCCTGTAATTGTTTGTTTTGAAATATGTGCCAAATGAAAAATGGTTGCAGCGCCTTCGTTTATAATGGAAACTGAAATTTTGTTGTTCGATTTATCTATTTCTGGCATGGGAATAAAAATGCCTGTTTCATTTTCGGTAATCATTTCCAAGGCGCCTCCTTGTGGAGTTGATATAACTGGTATACCATATTGCATGGCTTCCAAAACGACCGTGGGTAAAGGATCGGGTTGTAGGGAGGGCAATACTAAAATATCTATGGCCGAATAAAACTTATCCATTTGTGCTTCAAACCCTGTATAAATTACGCGCGTACTTAATTTATTTTTTTTAATATAATCCTGCATTTCCTTTACTAAATATTCATAACCCGAAAAAGCATCACCAGTAATGATAAAATATAAAGGAGCAATTGGATGAGTGATAGTACTATTTTTTAGTGCTTCTAATTTTAACATTTGTTGTGCCATAGCTAAAAAATAATTTTGCCCCTTCCAATAATGAATCCTTCCTGCCATGCCTATCACGATGGCCTCTGTCGGAATTTGATAGACCTCTCTAAAATTGGCTTGACTAAATTTTTGAATCGATTCAATTCCATTATAAATGAGTTTGGTTTTAGAGGCTAGTTTTTCATTGCCTTTAATCCAATGATTTTCTACCGCTTTGGAGACACAAATAATAGTATGACTGCTGGTTTGCATCAACCAACTAATGGTTGAATGTAAAAATTTTGGCTTTTCAATAATTTCATGCACATGCCAATAATGGGGAATCTTGTTTTTTTTCGCCACCCAGGCTCCAATTAAAACTGCTGTGGTATTGGAATAGACTAATTCAATTTTTTGATCTTGTATTATTTTAGCTAATTGCTTGTATCCATTTTTCCAATTAGCTAAACGATTTATAATACCACTAGGGCTAAAATATTTACGCCTAATAATTCCTAAGCTAAAAACATGAACCCTTGCTCCAGTGTTTTTCAATGCTTCTACCAAGGGTCCTTCATTAGACAATACTACTTCGCATGCATGGCCTTGCTTTTGTAAAATTTGTACAGTTTGTAAAAATATTTTACTCGCCCCATATAAATCCGATGAACTATGTAGTAATAAAATACGCATGCTACTAAATTGCTTTACATTTTTTTGCTATCACCACTTGATTCACTTGTATAAATGTTTGACAATACCTAACTATTTTTTTTCGTAAGCTTAAATTGCTTTTCCAAATATTACCAAAACTATCCTTTACGCTTTCTCCATATTGCTCTATCACTTCAAATCCATTTTGTTCGATGGTTTTTCGCAAATTTATTTTATTAAATATAACAGTATGCTCAAGGCCATCCACAATGATGGGTATTCTTAAATTGATAAAATTTAAAAGTCGATATATTTTATATGCAATGGCGCCTATATTAGGTGTACTTACAATAATGATTCCACCTGTTTTGATTATTCTATTCAATTCTAATAAATAAGTAATCGGATCAATTACATGTTCAATCACATGACAGATATTAATTAATTCAAATTGACCGTCGGTATATTTTGCTGATAATAAGTCTCCATTAAATAATTGCGATTCGGGTAAATAAGGCTGAACAAATGAAATGCAATCCTTATCAAGTTCGGTACCGTAAACCTGATACCCTAATTTTTGTGCAATATATAAATGCATGCCCAATCCAAAACCTACATCTAAATAGTTTCCAATCCCAGTGTAATAAGATACATTTTTATCAAACTGTAGTATTTCTTTATTACTTGATTTTTTGAGGGCTTCAAATTGTAAAATAGTTTTTTGCTTGTACTGTAAACTTCCAAAATTTCCCTTATCGTAATAATTTTTATAAAATTCCTTGAGTTCCTCCTCATTGGCTACTGGGTTTGCAAAAACAATACCGCAGTCCTTGCATTTTGTCCTTGAAATATGAGGAAACTGAGCAGTAAATTTCATTGAATAAGGACTCAAGTGTTCACTTTTACATATTGGGCAAGCATTCAGAATGGTCATATTCTTAAATTATTTTCTGGATTTAATCCACTTAGCGGGAACCCCTGCCACCACACTATTAGGTGGTACATTTTCGGTCACCACCGATCCTGCTGCCACCACCGATCCTTTCCCAATGGTAACCCCTGCTAGTATAATACTATTAGACGCAATCCAACAATCGTCTTCGATCACCACTTCTTTTTTTTCGACGCCTTGATCCTTAATTAAAATAGTTGGATCATCAAACACATGATTTTCGGCATAAATACTTACCCTTGGCCCCATCATCACATGATTTCCAATAGTAATTTTTCCAGAACATCCT
>Ga0194047_10001777_pt1 | contig 12851 bp, 9 predicted proteins | sample JunL225m_MetaG_2_FD_160070 | JGI IMG/M metagenome (GOLD analysis project Ga0194047, IMG submission 160070) | Anoxic zone freshwater microbial communities from boreal shield lake in IISD Experimental Lakes Area, Ontario, Canada - Jun2016-L221-5m | ecosystem: Environmental > Aquatic > Freshwater >...
CCGATAAACCACCCGCCCCCACGCCTAACTCGGTGATTGGTTATGCCGGACTTTGGATGATGATGGATGAAGCTCATATAACAACAATCGGGGTTCACCCTTTATATCGAGGCAATCGGTTGGGCGAGCTAATGCTGGTAGGCTTGATTGATATTGCCATGCAGTTGGGGTCAAGTTGGCTGACCCTTGAGGTTAGAGTCAGCAATAACGTGGCGCAAAACCTTTACCGGAAATATTATTTCGATGTTAAGGGAATGCGCCGCAAATATTACACCGATAACGATGAAGATGCCTATGTAATGTGGACTGATAATATTACTACCCCAGAATATCGGCAACGCTACTTCCAACTCAAACGTGAGCTTCTTGATTCGCTGGCAAATCAGGGCGAGGTAATGCCCATTCCAGATGTATTTGCCCCACTAGTGGACTCTCCTTCCCCCGCGTCGTAAAAAAACGAGTCGTAGCCCTAAATCGAAGTGCGTAGCGGCAAAATAGCGGTAAAGCTGCCTGCTACCTTGCGGTCTCCCGTACTATCCACCGCTTGCACTTGCGCCTCAATATAGCCCTTACCTGCTTCTTCATATTTCCTGACCACATGACCGCTACAGGTTATTACATCGCCGGGGCGAGTCATGTTCTGAAAGCGCACCCGGAAGCGATACAAATTCGAGGTATCACCCAGATAATCGCTAATCATCTGACCGACAAAGCCCATAATCAGCATCCCATGTGCGATAGTACCGCCAGTACCAACCGCTTTTCCAACTTCTGGGTCGGTATGGAGCGGGTTAAAATCGCCTGATGCCCCGGCGTAGCGCACCAATTGAACATGAGTCACGGGTGCTTTGGTAAGGGGGGGAAGTTGCTCGCCTAGTTGCACATCTTCAAAATAAAGCCTTGTCATACCCTTCGTCTCCTAACGCGCTACTACCACCTGATGCCCATGTAAAACTTCTTCGCCACGCTGGTTAGTATGCACCACCTCGAAAAGGATTATTTCCAGCTTGCCAGTATTGCCCTGCTTTTCCTCAACGCTTTTCAGGGTAATAGCGCTGGTAATGGTATCTCCGGCGTACACCGGCGCAAGATAGGTATAATCTTCCTCACCATGCAAAAGGCGCGGACTTGGGACACCCAACGCATCGGTGATAGAAAATCCTTCATTATTACCCCAGATATTAACCACCGTAGGAAAGGTGGGTGGTATCGGGATATTGGGATAACCGGCAGCACGAGCGGCAGCTTCACTACGATAAATAGGGTTGGGGTCACCAATTGCGCTCACAAACTCACGAATTTTGCCCTTCTCAATCTCAAAGGTATAGGTAGAGAGAACCTTACCGATTAACTCGCGATTAACCATTCTTCCTCCTTGTTTTCCGAAAGGAATATTTTTGATGGCACGAATGTTAGCAGAAGAGAAGTCAGGCTGCAAACTTGTATGAAATAAAAAAGGACCGGTTGTTGCCGGTCCGTTGGGAAACGTAGTTGGGTATCTGTCTGGTGAATAGTTCGTGTTGTGTAACACACTGTACTATTGGTTCGAACGTTGGAAATTTTTATTTCTTTCGCCCACTAATACTATAGCGTAGTAATATTACGGGAATGTTACGGGAATATTACAGAAATACAATGTTTATTACGAAATCTGGGTGTGTTATACTGATTAAAAAGCGTTACGCACATATTGGAGGAAAACGCCATGTCTGAAAACCTTACCGATGTAATGACCGAAGAGACTCCAAAATTCAATGTTGAGCCGGGAAAACTGGTTGCGATGATAGATCATACGATGCTAAAGCCCCAAGCAACCGAAGCCGACATCAAACGATTATGTGAAGAAGCGCGTTTCTACGCATTCGGCGCTGTATGTGTCAACCCCATCTATGTGAAGTTATGTATAAGGGAATTGGCAGGTTCCAATGTAAAAGTTTGCACAGTGGCGGGTTTCCCATTGGGAGCAAACGTGGAAGCCATCAAAGTTTCCGAAGCGCAAACCGCGATTAATCATGGGGCTAAAGAAGTGGACATGGTTATCAATATTGGGTTGCTCAAGGCAGGTGAATTTGATTTGGTAAAACGTGAAATTTCCAGCGTGGCGCACCATTGCCATACCGGACGTTCCATTTGCAAAGTCATAATCGAAGCCGCGCTATTAGAAGAAGCCGAGAAAATTAAAGCCTGTGAACTAGCAAAAGAAGCGGGCGCAGATTTTGTAAAAACCAGCACCGGTTTTGTACCGGGAGGCGGGGCGCGAGCAGTTGATGTCCGCCTGATGCGTAACGTGGTAGGTCCGAAGATGGGTGTAAAAGCTTCTGGTGGTATCCGCAATCTTGATGATGTGCTGAAACTCATTGCAGCGGGAGCAACTCGCCTTGGCACTAGCAGCAGCGTAAAAATCATGCAGGAATTGTTGCATCCCGGCGAACCTTCGGAAGAATAAAAAATTCGGGCTAACAAAAGGGCGCACCTTGCGATGCGCCTTTAGCATAATCTTCAGATAGCGGTTAGACAACCGCTTTTTTATTTCACTGGAAAGTGAATATAAATCGTGCTATTGGACTCGGTAGTACCGGACTTGCTACCACCCACTACGCTCTTAAGATCGGTCAGTTTACTACCGATAGCAGTTAACTGCTGCTGATTTTTGGCGTTATCGGAGGATGGCACACTTGCCGCTACTGCGAACGCTTGCTGAGCATCCACGAAGAAATAGCCTTTGTTGCTATCCGGCACGCTGGCTTTTACTTTGGTGAACTCAGCATAGCTCGCGCCTTTGGTAAAGCTCGCGCCACCTGTAGCAGAAGTGATAGTCGCCTCAGTCTGGTCAGAGGCGGTGCTGATAAAGACGTAATTACCCACCACGCCCATTTCCAGAGTAGTAGGTTTGCCGTTGTTTTTGGTAGTATCTTTAGGAGTCATAACGCCGGATTTATAGGTTACGCCCCCAAAAGTTTTCTGGTCAAACTTAACGGCTGCATCGGGCGATTTCTCAAGCGCTGCTGACAATTTATCCAGCGAAGCCTGTGCCGAAACCTTATCGGTCACTGCTGTCAAGAAACCAACGCCCACTTTCTGCACATTGGTAGAAGGCGTAGCATACACCGCAAATTCACCCGCAAACAGCGGCGCAATATCTTTTTGGATACTCAAGCCGGAGTTAGTTTCAAATTTGGTAATTGCATCGGTAATCTGTTTAGTTTGGTCGCCGGGCATTTGCGACAGCATACCGTTTATCTGGTCGTACGCGCTCTTTCCATCCTGTCCGCTGGCAAAGAAAAAGGTCTTTTCCGGCAACGCTTCAAGGATTTTGTTGGACACGGCGGATTTACTCAACAAAGCTTTAATCTCAGGGGTGAGCTTGCTTTCGTCATAAGCCTCGTACACATCCACCTTCAAACCTTCATCGGCAGCGGAGAATGCCATACCCATACCCTTCAGGTAATCCTTATTCATTGAAGACATGTTCTGGGACATATTGGGCATTGCCGACATAGCGCTTGCCGCACCGGCGGTATCTACGTATATAAAGCCGAGATTTGCGGCTAGCAATTTAGCTGCAACCGCTTTGTACTGAGCATTTGCGGAAAGGCTAGTTCCGGCGCTCTGGTCTATCGCATTTTTAGCAGCGGTAGCGCCAAGCGTCAGGAAAAGCTTATCATTACCGACCGCCACCGAAAGTTGGAGTACAAACAGGTTCAGATTGTAAATGGTGTAATCCTTATAAGTTTCGGTAGTCGGCTTGATATTAAAGCCAGAAGTATTACCGCCAAGCGCAGAGCCAAGCAATTTGTTTACAAAGGCATCCGCTTTAGCCTTATCTTTTATCTGCACTGCCACCATCAACGGAATATCAAACGAAGCCATATTCAAATTGGGGGTAGCAGTCGGGCTGTTACCGGGCTTTCCAGTCATACTACCAAAACTGCCGGCTAGTTTCCCAAGCTTCTGCATATCGGTAACGCCAATCGCTGCCTCGCTGCCAAGCCAAGGGCGTACATCTTTGGCAAAATCAATTTGCCCTGTAGTGGTGATGGATGTCAGATTTAAACTCTTGAGCGAATCCTGAATCTCAGGAATTGCCGAAATATAATCCAGCATCTTCTTTGCGCTTAGGGATTGTGCGCTATTCTGATCGGTGTTCAGACTGACAAAAAGCGAGGTAGCACCGGGGAAGTTGGCAGCCAACGCGCTAGTATAGCCAAGATTGGAATTTTGAGCCGGACTGGTTTGGTTATTATCGCCGCAAGCTGCCAGCAGCAGACCGAGGCTTAGTAACGCCACCAGAAACAAGCTAAAGCGAGATGCTTTCCGGTAAGACATATCTTATTTCTCCCATTTCATTACAATTCATTTCAATGCTCACAATCATGATATACGTTCGTGCAAGGCAAATCGTTTCTTTTTTCTTTTTATTTTGCAAAACATTAATTTTTGGTTAGCGAAAGAGCCAATGTACAATTGTAAGAGTGGTATAGTCAGGTTACAATGGAAAAACCGCTTAGATTATAGGAATGTTAAGTGATGATTCCCGATACAATTGTAAAGGTTTTTGCCTTTATTCTGTTCACTATCCTGATAGTGGTTTTTATTGCTATCTTTTTGATGCTCCTCATTCTACCTTTTGTAGGTACTGCGTGGCTAACATTCGGAGTGATACAACTCATCAAGGCTAAACCCTCACGCACACGAACTACTCTATTGATACTAGGGTTGCCAATTTTGAGCGGCACTTTAGCCGGAATACTCTGGGTATTCTTTAACTTTACCCGCATTATTATAACTGGACGTTAAATGCTTCCTGTTCTAAGCCGCCAATTTGATGGCTGCGGCGCGAAATAAAAGCGAAAGGTATTGCCTGTGAAATAGTTTTATGTTAAACTGACATTGCAATTATTACTTATGTTGAGTTACATTTTCCCGTATTAAGCTCACAGGTACGAACCCTGATGAAATCTGGATATAATAATCCTCGCCGGGGTCCCCAAAAAAATAAACCCAAAAATAAATATATGCTGGCGTTTTTCTCACTGGTTGCGCTGGTGGTTATTTTGGTACTCTGGAATTTCTCCTCTGCACCAACCCTACGCCCTTATCCGGTAGAAGCCGCTTACTTGCCTGAGCCAACCTACGGACCGGTGCGCTATGAAATTGCGCCTGTCACTCCGCAAGCTCGCACCCAGAACCCTGTACAAGCACAAGCTGATCCTAACCAGAATCCGATTATCAAGCCCACGCAAAACTCGCAACAAAACTACTTACCCCCGTTGCCGACCTATGGTGCGCCACCCACTATTGCGGCGGGAGTACCGATTAACCCTATACCTACTGTACCGGGTAGCAGCAATACCAGCGATTCTACCGCTTACCCTGTAATTTTTGACAAGCCAGTCTATAACCAACCAGTTGCGCCGATTAGCGTCAAAAACGGGCAACTGGTAGATGGCATCGGGGCGCGATTCTTTCTAGCAGGAGTCAACTACGAAGGGGCTACCGACCGCGCATGGGTGATGTGGAATAATGACCGCTTCGACCCCGCGCTTATCCAGAAAGACCTTGCGGCAGCAACAGCGGGCGGCTACAATACCGTGCGTATCTTTGTACAAACCCAATTGCGGGACGATATTCTCAAGGGTGATTTCTCCAAGCTGGATAAAGTGCTTGAATTGGCACGCTCTAATAACCTCTTTATTTTGCTAACCTTCGCCGACTATGACGAGATGGACTTGCGTAAACTGTCGAAAGTAAACGCGCTGGTAGCCGAACGCTACGTGAACCAACCTTATATGCTCGGCTACGACCTGAAAAATGAGCCGAATTTTGTGCATATCGCCGGGGCAATTTATCCCGACAGCGTGCAACCGCCCTTCCAGACCGACTTGCTAATCAAGACTTACGGCGAACGTATGAACCAAGCTGCCGCCGATGCCTATCGCCGCACCAGCGCGGGTTGGCACACCGTTGGGAGTGTACTCGATTCGCGGCTAGGTTACTATGTGGTTAACGCTTCCGTTTTATATGAAGAATATCTGAGTGATGCTTCCGATTGGGCATTAAAGAATGGCGCAACCACACTTGATTATATGAGTTCACCTGAAGCACAAGGCAAATGGAAAGTATTTATAGATGCCGCAAACGGCACGCTGCAAGCTTGGTATGATTCGCTGCTCAACCCCATTCGCCAATTCGATAAAAACAAGCCAGTAACTACTGGATTTAATAACGCTTTCTGGGCGCGGCTTCCCGCCGGAGACAGTATGAGCTTTGTCTCAATTCACCGCTATGCCCCTTCCGGTACGGATGGCTTGAAAACCACCTTTGCGGTTATGGATGCACTCAAACGAGCGTTTCCGGGTCGCCCGGTCTGCCTAGAAGAATTTGGCTATAGTAACTCGGATTATTCTGGACGTTCGACCTCCAGTTTGACCACCGCCGCCCATGAAACCGCACTGTGGCTTTATCTATACGGCAAAGGCTTTGCCGGAGGCTACAAATGGATGCTGCGGAATTTCAGTATTGGCGCAAATGTCTATGAAAATAACTTCGGGCTGTACGACGATAGTAATAATCCCAAACCGACCTTCTTTGCCGCACGCGCCATTTTGCGTATGACCGATGCGAACCGTGCGCCCAGTGGGGATTTTAACACTCTCGAAGATAGCAGCGGCGGCAATATTAATTACTTCTGGACTTCCGGTAATAGCTTCTTTGGAAATAGTGCCAGCTTTAAAAATAGCCGAGTGCAACTTGACCAGAAAGAACGCGCACCTTGGGCGATTTGGTGGCCCAGCAACGGATTGGGGCAAGTACATGTAATTGCCAGTTCCCCTGCCCGTGTTACGCTAGATTTACGCGCCTTCTTCCCTAGCTGGAATCCAAAACTCGCCCCGGTCTTGCAAGTAGAAGATGGGCAAGCCCCTTCAGTAGATCGCACCGCTGCCGGTTTGCTCTCCTTCAACGCCAGCGCCGGAACAGTATATACCATCAGTCTGCCGGTGCCACCCGCTACTTTTGCACGTACCGAATCGCTAGGAGGCTCGAACAGCCTCTATTTCAAAGAAACAGGACATAACCTCTCCAACGCCTTCAAGCGTTTCTGGGAGCAACGCAACGGCTCAACCTTGCTAGGCATGCCTATCAGTGAAGAATTTCAGGAAGGTGGTCTCACAGTACAATATTTTGAACGCGCACGTCTTGAGTATCACCCCGAATACAGCGGCACCAGCGCCGAAGTACAGTTAGGCTTACTGGGCAGGTTAGTTTCGGCGGGCAGACGCGAATCAGACGCGCCCTTCAAAACTAGTGCAGCTTTCCCCAATTCAGCCGATCGCATCTACTTTAAAGAAACCGGGCATAGCCTGTCCACTGGCTTCAAGGTTTTCTGGGAAAAATACGGCGGGCTAACTCAGTTTGGCTACCCCATCAGCGAGGAATTTACCGAAATCAACCCGGTTGACGGTAAAACTTACAATGTCCAGTATTTTGAACGAGGTAGGCTAGAATACCACCCCGAAGCTAAAGGCACACCCTTTGAAATACAGGTGGGCTTGTTGGGTATGCAAGTTCTCAAGGCGCGAGGCTGGATTCAGTAGTCTTTTACCTTTCCAAAACAATCACCTCAATACCCCTTCCTAGCCTTTTATAATAACCTAACGAGAGTGTTCTCCTAGCTTATTAGGCTGTTTAATTTTTAGAAGTAAAAGCCCATTTATAATAGAGTTGAGCGATGAAAATTTCGCAGGACTCTCCAAACAATAATATTTATTATTTGCAAAGGCACAAAAAAAGAGAAGCTGGATATGAGTCCGGCTTCTCTTACAACCAAGTCTGGCAGCCCGCGTTACTTCTTGAAACCTTGCTCTAATTCAATATCCAACGCGCTGGCGATGCGGTTAAACATATTAGAGGCTGCCACCGAAAAGACCAATTCTACAATCTCCTCATCGCCGAAATAGCCCCGCAACTTTTCAAAGGTAGCGGCGGAAAGCGTAGGCGTGCGGGTCAATTCTTCACTCATTTCAACGATTAGTTGTTCACGCTCATCGAAAGCCAAATCTCCAGAAATATCCCCCTCTCGCACAAAAGCTGCCGCTTGTGCAGATGTTAAACCCGCTTTCATAGCAGCGGCAGTGTGACGCACCACGCAATATTCGCACCCGTTAACGCGGCTGGCGGCGAGATAGGCGATTTGCTTATCCTTTGCCGGCACTTTGCTAGTCGCACCTATAAAAGCGGCAACATCAAAAGCCGAAGCGAGCATACCATTGCTATAGCCAAGCGCCATAAACATATTAGGGACAGAACCGCCACGCGCTTTTTCAATTACCTCATAAGTGCCGGTGAGTTCACCGCTTGTTTCACTTTTTTGGACTAATTTTATTCGGCTCATTTATTTCCCTTTCCGGCATATAATCAAATGTCTTGCGCTATTGTTACCACCCTCAACAGATTAGTCTGTCCCGTCACACCCACCGGAATACCGCCAGTTACCACTATCTTGTCACCGGGTTTGACCAATGCGCGTTCCACCAACGTTTTCTGCAAGCGATTGACCACTTCGGAGGTGATGGAATAATGCTCAGTCCTGATAGCTTCCGAACCCCACACCAACGCCAAGCGACGGTAGGTGCGCTCTTCGGCGGTAGCTACCAACAAAGGCACAGGGGGACGGCAACGTGCAATCATACGGGCAGTAGAACCGCTTGCAGTAGTTGCCAATATCAGGCTAACACCCAACTCGCGCGAAATATCCACTACCGATTGGCTGATAGCATCGGTAACACTGGTGGCATAGCCGTAATGGGTATGAACATGGAACGGGCTAAACAACCAATCACGCTCGATAGTTTCAGCGATACGGCTCATCACCCGCACCGCTTCGATTGGGTAAAGCCCGTTGGCAGTTTCACCGGAAAGCATGGTAGCATCAGAACCGTCAATAATTGCGTTAGCCACATCCGAAGCTTCAGCACGAGTAGGACGCGGATTACGGGTCATTGAGTCAAGCATCTGGGTGGCAGTAATTACGGTTTTGCCCACATTGTTGCACTTGCGAATAATTTGCTTTTGCAGCACCGGTATCTGCTCGGTTGGCAATTCCACCCCTAAATCACCACGCGCTACCATAATACCGTCTGACGCTTCCAAAATCGCATCGAAGTTAGCAATTGCCTCATGCTTTTCGATTTTTGCGATAATCAGCGGCAATTGTAACGAGTCATCCGTCCCGGCGTATTCCTGCATCAAGTGGCGTAACTGGATAACATCTTCGGGCTGACGCACAAAGCTCAGCGCCACATAATCCACGCCCTGCTCAATCCCGAAACGCAGGTCATTCTTATCTTTGTCAGTTATCGTCGGTACACCCAGCGTAACGCCCGGCACATTGATACCCTTGTGGCTACCCAGCAAACCACCCTCAATCACCACACAATGCACCTCATCCGAAGTTGTGTGGATGACCTGTAGATGGAAAAGCCCATCTTCAATCAAAAGCGAATCGCCCGGTTTCACATCCAACGGTATCCCCGCGTAATCAACCCCGATTAAATCGGGAGAGGTTGCCACATAATCAGGGCGAGTAGTAAGAACTATTTCCTTTCCTTGCTCCAGTTGGATTTTCTCTACCACTTTGCCGGTACGGATGCGAGGTCCTTGCAAATCCTGCAAAATAGCCACATTGCGCCCGGTTTCGTTTGATAAGCGACGTACCAGCGCGATAGTTTCCGCCGCCTTGGCATGTTCAGCATGTGAAAAATTCAGCCTTACCACATCCAAACCCTCTTCAATAAGGCGGCGCAGCACCGATTCGTCCCATGAGGCAGGTCCAATGGTTCCCACGATTTTTGTTCGTCGTGTCATATTGCTCCTTAGATTTATCTTTCTCTCGGTAATCACTATGGCACAATTATACACCAAACCCAGAGAGTCAAAATGAGGTAAGTTTGAGGCAAGCTGATTGCGGAGGTGAAACTCTAGAGAGAACCGTACAGTCTAGTTCTCGTCATTGATTGATTGGCTAAACAAATGTTTGCCTTGTATTTGCTAAACTGCTAAAATGAGGCTAATTATTTGAAGAAAACCCTCTTAAGAACGCTGAAAAACCAATGGAGCAATTACAGGAAAACCAAGAAGTTCCTTTAAAGGACGAAATTGGAGTGGCTGAACGCCCATCCGTTACAAGCTCCAATAGTTTCGGGCTTACTGACAAAATCCCCATTTTCAACTATCTGGTAATAGCGGAGCGAGTCGGATGGTATCGCACCATTATGCGCGTTTTCCTAGCGCGACATCGAGATTTATATAAGTACCAGTTAACCACACTGGAAGTATGGGAAGCAGTACGGCAGGAGTACGACCCCACCTACTCAATGGAGAAGTGCCAGAACGACCTAAAAATGCTGGAAGAATGGGGTAATCTGATTACCACGTATGATGCCAGCCGCCACACCTCAATTCAAAGTTTCCGCTCTCCCGCCTTGTTATATCAGGCTACGCCTCTGGCGATTGCTCTGGAGACTTTTCTGGAGCAACAACGCCGTTCCACCAGTACGCTAGGTTCTCTACGACAAGGCGACCTGACCCGGCTGTGGGAAATCGTGGAGCGACTGGACGGCTGGTTGAAAGAGGGTAATACCCGCCCAGCAGAACTGGCGGAAGAATGGCGACGCGCCTTTGAGTTATTCAGCGCTATGGCTATGGAAGCAGCCCAATACCTATCGAACCTAACGGTCGTAGCGCGTCGCCCCCGCGCCAGCCTCGAAGCCTACCAAAGCTATAAGCGGGCGGTGGTAGAATATGTAACCAATTTCGGGCAGGCATTGGCTTACTACAGCGTTTCTTTTCGAGAACGACTAAGTGAATGGTATAACAGCGGACGTGCCACCACTTTGATTGAAGTGATTGCTGCCAATCTCGAACCGCCCACCCTTGAACTAGAACACCGCCATACCCCAGAGCAACTAGCGCGAGAAGCAGGAAATCAGGTGGCTGCGCTGGCTGGGTGGTTTGCTATTGGCTCAAACGCCGATTCTTTCCGGCGTGCTGCTGCTGAAGTAGAAAAGGTGGTGCGACGTGCCGAGCAATTGGCGGCGGCTTCTCGCCCTAACGCGAACTATGCTACAGATTTGGACAGATTGGCGCGTCTGATGTTAGGCGCAACCAACCCGGAAGAGGCGCGTCAGTTGGAGCTGGTAGCATTCGCCCACGGGCTTCCGGCGCATATCAGCGAGAGTCTGGCGGGACCAACCGGAAGCAGTGGTATGCACTCTGCATGGGAAGAACAGCCAAGCGTTACCCCTACTTTACGCGCTATCGGGCGGGCGCGACTAGACAAAACGGTGGAACTGGCTATAAGCGACAACCGCGAAGCTCAATTGGCGTTAATCCAGCGGCGGTTGCGAGAGCGGGCAGAGGAATTGGCGCAATTTAAAATCCTGTTTCAGGAGGGCGCGTTGGAAATCGGGGAAGTGTGGCTGAATAGTCCGACAGAACGAGCGGCATTGCTGGCGGTAGTGCGGGGCTGTTTGCGGGATAGCCGTTTCCAGTATCGCGCCCCCGATGGCTCACTGATAGCGTTGCTCAATCCGCGTGAGACTCGCTATGGTCTGTTACGCGCCCCCGATGGCGGATTGCTGATGCCGCGTTATCGGCTGGTGCGGAAAGAGGAATAGCCGATGAGCCTTGAGAACGGGACAGCTAATCGCAAAGAGACAGCAGCTAAAACCCGCGCTTCCCGCTTGCGTCAGAATGCCCAATCTGAAGCCCTTACCCTGGCGCATGTAACTTTGATGGAGCATGAAGTTATTACCAGAGGGCAGCAGCCTGATTTGTTCCGGTTGGTCAACAATCAGTACGCCGCTCTGCAAAACTGGCATGACCAACACACCGGTTGGCGTATCCGACGCAGTTCCACAGTAATTCGGTTGGTGCGAGTGCCTGCCGCTCTCACCCCCGGCTACCAGTTTAAAATATTGGATGACTCCCGCGATTTCGCCTGTTTTTGCTGGACGCTATGGTATGCTGAAACGCGCCAAGTAGCAGGACGCGGCAATGAGCAACAATTCCTGATGTCGCAACTGGCTGAACGTATCGAGGAACAATCCCGCACCGGAGAGTTAGCGCCCCACGCCGCCCCGCTCGATTTCAAGCGACTCGCCGACAGATACAGCCTTTCGCGAGTGCTTCGGGCTTTGCAGGAATTGGGGGGCTTGCAATTGTGGGATGGCGGCGCGGAGGATTGGGTGAATCAGACGGGCGACTCGGATGCGCTGTGGGAATTTACTGATGTAACACGCTCTCTATTGCTGTCGTTGGAACCGAGTCGGGTGCAACTGGTGTGGGAAATGTTGGACGGCGACCCGCTTACCCTGAAACCAGCCTTGCTGGCTGATGCTCAGAAGCTTGCCCCATTGCAACGAGCATGGCGCACCTTGCTACTGGGTCCCGCTTTGTATAAATATGATGATTCGGCTGCTTTTGCCGCGCTGTTGGCACAAGTGGAGTCGCTACGTCACGAACTAGCAGAAACTTTCGGGTGGCAATTGGACTTGCGCCGGGAATATGCCGCAGCGCTAAGGGCAAGCGGTACAGCACTAGGTCCCATCACTTTGCTAAACTTGCAGGAGGCGGCAGAAGCGGCGGGGCATTTGGATAAAGCCGCGCAAAAACTGGCGTTAGCAGCCGCGCAAAGGGCAGCCCTCGCTTTTGCCAGAGCGCGTAATATTGAAATTGCGGCGCAAGGGCGTGTCACCAGTTTGCGCCGGGAACTGGCTTCCGCTCAGGCTGAACGTGAAACGGCGCAAGCCCGCTATGACGCGCTAACAGCCGAAGAAGGGCAGGTACTAGGT
>Ga0194047_10001779_pt1 | contig 12838 bp, 11 predicted proteins | sample JunL225m_MetaG_2_FD_160070 | JGI IMG/M metagenome (GOLD analysis project Ga0194047, IMG submission 160070) | Anoxic zone freshwater microbial communities from boreal shield lake in IISD Experimental Lakes Area, Ontario, Canada - Jun2016-L221-5m | ecosystem: Environmental > Aquatic > Freshwater...
AAAAGAAATTTTACAATTAAACAATTAACCAATGAATAATCTATTTATCTTTGACAAAATTAGTCTAAACAATGGGGTACATTACAAAAAATTATTAAAGTCGAATGAAATTCCGAATCTTTCTCATCCTATCCCTTTGGTGGCCAATGGTTGGCATCAGCCAATGTGGCACCGTAATCAGCAGTTTTCCTTACGATGAAGGATTCGAAACCTCAGCCGCTTGGACAACCGGTGGTACCAGCAGCGATTGGACCAGAGGGACTCCTGCACATCCCACCATCAATACTGCCGGTGGCGGAAGCAAAAGTTGGATGGTAGGTGGGCTCACAGGCTCGTCATACAACAATGGCGAATTGGCATGGCTCCGAAGCCCTTGTTTCGATTTCACCACCCTCAATTATCCTTGGATTTCGTTTAAAATATTTTGGGAGTCGGAATGGATGCATGATGGCATGGTGCTTCAGTATTCGCTCAATGGTGGCACCTCGTGGACCAATGTAGGAGCTTATAACGACCCGGTGGATTGCCTCAATGCTAATTGGTATAATTACGACAATGTTACCTATCTTACTTCAGCCAGTCCTAAACATGGATGGGCTGGCCGCATTGGTACTACTTCGGGCAACTGTCAAGGGCTGCATGGTAGCGGAGCTTGGGTTACGGCTAAGCATTGTATGACTAATTTGGCAGGTCAACCATCGGTTCGTTTTCGGTTTTTGTTCGGAGCCGGCACCACCTGCAATTCGTTCGATGGCATCGCCATTGACGATATTCACATAGGCAATGCACCTGCCAACGTAGCATCGTTTACCTCGGCATGCACAGGCCCCAATACCATTAGTTTCACCAGTGTACCCACTTTGTGTCCAACCAATTATGTCTGGAATTTTGGCGACCCTGCTTCAGGCATCGCTAATACATCCACCTTGGCCAACCCAAGCCATGTGTTTACCAATGCTGGTTCGCATACGGTGATGCTCACCATCATCGGACCGTGCAATGCATCGGGTTCGGTAAGCATTCCGGTTACCACCTTGTCGCTAACCACCACAGTAAGTAATACCAATTGTGGAAATACCTCAGGAGGTTCGGCCACAGCCGATGTGGGCAGCACACCGGGCAATGTGTCGTATAGCTGGAATCCGGGAGGAGCTACCACGGCCACAGTCAATGGTTTATCGGCCGGAACATATACCGTTACAGCAAGCCTAAGCAATGGATGTGCAGCCACAGCTACTGCCATCATTACTCAATCAGGAGCACCAATTGCCAATTTTACTGAGAATCCGCCTTTAACCTCAGCACCTGGAGTTCCTGTTCAGTTCAATGACATTTCGAGCTTAAGCACAGGCAACATCATCAATTGGTCGTGGAATTTTGGCGATGGTTCGCCAATCGTTCAGGGCAGCGATCCTGCCATTTACCAAAATCCAATACATAATTATACCAATTCGGGTAATTATCAGGTGGTTTTGGCCGTAGAAAGCAACAACGGTTGTTGGGACACCATCATTTATGAATACACCGTAATGCCCGAAATACAAATACCTAATATTTTCACACCAGGGCAATCGGGTGGGAACGAAGTGAACCAATATTTCTACATCAAGAATTTAGAATTTGTGCCAAATGCATCGCTAATAATTTATAATCGCTGGGGCGAAAAGGTTTTTGAACAAAAAGATTATTCCTCGTTCGAGAAAACCAATATTGGTTGGAATGGTGGAAAATGTTCTGACGGGGTTTATTATTACGTTATTTCGGCACCTATGTTTAAGGAACCGAAATATGGCTTTGTACAGCTATTAAGAAACTAAAACAGCCAATAAGCTATATTCTGGAAATACCACTTTCGTAGTATAATTAATATTATGTTAAATAGTATTATTCTGATAACTAACATCTATTGGTACTATTCCTAAACTTTATAGATACTAACCCTTCACCCTGCAAGTTCAGATGAATGAAATTTCCACTCTACCCCGAACGCTATTGAAATACTTAATTCTAATTCCTAAAATCTAATTTCAGAATCGCGTATTTGAAATTTATAAGAAACAATTTATATATACCTCCATCTCGCTAAATCCCCTTTTCCTAAAATTCCCCAGATTCTACAATTCTTGCCAAAAACCCTAATTTGTCCAAATTATCATTTCCCTAAAATTCCAACAACTAACAACCAACAACTATCAACAAGATTTTAAGGAGTACTTAACGAAACCGGAATTACCTTCCCGTTCATCACCTTGTGTGCATTCACCGAAAACTTCGAAATAAACTCTGCCATTTCCAAGGCTGTCAACGGTGCTCTGTATCCCGGAAAAGCTTCTTCTAACATATCGGTTTGCACCGCACCCAAAGCCAAGCAGTTAAAAGCCACGTTCATGTCCTTAAATTCCTCAGCCAAGCATTCGGTCATACATGCCAAAGCAGCCTTGGAGCTACTATAAGCCGACAAGCCAGCAAACTTCACCGAACCTTGATAACCACCCACGCTACTTATGTTGATTACATGCCCCCGAGTTTTGGTCACCATCATGGGCAAAATCTCTTGAATAAGTCGTACCACCCCGAATACATTCACATTAAAAACAGTTTCCATATCGCTCGAAGTGATTTCCATAAATGATTTATTTACAATAGCCCCAGCATTGTTCACCAATATATTTACCGTTTTCATGTATTTATTCACTTCCGCCATTAAACCTTCCATGTTTTTTTCATTCAAATCGAAACCAAGAGGTATTACTTTCGAGTTTGGGTACATGGCTTGGCACTCGTTTTTAAGTTGGTTCAGTTTTTGCACATTTCGCGAAATAGCAATAATGGTGTTTTCGGGGCTTGCGCTGTATATTTTCACCAATTCGTAGCCTATGCCTCTGCTGGCACCTGTAACTATTATGTTCATTTTGTATAAATTTAGAATCGTTCGACACTTCATTCTCGTTCATTTAGTCCTTGGCTCGATAACCATGGGCTCACTTGCTCAAAAATGAATCAATTATCGAACAAAGGACAACAATAATTATTAATTTTGCAAACATATATGACTAAATCTCCAGTATCGAAAATCATTTTATTCCTTTCGTTCTTCATCAGCTTTGCTGCCAATGCTCAGTATTACGACAGCACCCATATTGCTCAGAAAGAAAAAGAGCGAAAAGCCGAGGAAGCCGAAGATAGTTTCTGGAAAAAGACCTTTTTTGGTGGAGGTCTCGGACTTTCGTTTGGCAATCCCACTTATGTAGACGTATCTCCTATTCTTGGTTACCGCATCAACGAGAAGGTGCATGCAGGTGTTGGTGTTAACTATCAATATTACGAATACGATTATGGGTCTTACCGATTCACTACCAATATTTATGGTGGAAGTGTATTTGGCCGATATTATATCAAGAAGGATTTCTTTACCCATGGCGAGATTGAATACCTCAACCTTGCGGCCTATAACAATATTGAGAAACGCATTGGAGTAACATCGGTATTGGTGGGTGGCGGTTATATTCAGCGCTTTTCTCAGTATTCGGGAATTGTGGCTATGGTGCTTTACAACCTTACCCAAAACGATTATAGCCCTTATGCTAGCCCCCTCATCATCCGGCTTGGAGTCAACATTGGACTATAGCTCTACTTCTATCTAGTTTTTTAGTTGAAAATCGGGAGGCTATATTGCCCTGCATCCTCCCGAAACGAGTTTATACTAAGCATGCGCCATCTTTTGGCCGCTTCAGCATTCAGTTTGTCCAACAGCGGGTAATCATCCGTTAGCACCACCGCATCATTCAGGTCGAGTTTACTTTCTGGCAAATACGGAACATTGGTTTTTAGGCTATCGAGCGAAGCATAAAACAAAAGGTTACTCATGTCGGGGTTTTTATCGGTGGCTTCGGCCCTTACTTTAAATCCTGCTGCCCCAAAGGTTTTGTATACCGACCTCATGGCCTTGCCAATACTACCTTCGTAATAACCCAACCCATTAACGAACACAGTTCCGTTTTTGTTTAGCATGAGTTTTAGTTCGTCCATGGCTTCGCGAGTAAAAACATGGTTAGGTGGCTCTTCTCCTTTAAACATATCCAGCACTATCACATCGTACTTCTTATCGCAAGTACGAATATAATGGCGGGCATCGTCCACTGTAATGTTCACTTTTTCGTTTAAGTGAAAATAATGTCGAGCCACATACGCGATGCGTTCGTCCAGCTCGCAAACATCCACTGAAAACCCTTGGTCGAACAACTGCTTGGCAATACTTCCACCGCCTAGGCCCATCAATAATACTTTTGTTGTTTTCGGAAACGAATCGAGGTAATTCGAAATATGGTATACATAAGGAAAATAGCGCTGATCTTTATGGTTAGCCATAGCCAATGAGTCGTCCATGGTTTGCGAAATGCGATTTACAAACAACCACCTTGCATAGCCTTCCTGTTTCACATTGTTCTCGTAGCGCGGATAATCTAATACCAACAATTGCCCCAATAGCCCCTCTTGGTTGTAAACTACCTTTACCTCTGACGAAAAACGTGGCTCAGATGCCGAGCAAGCCCAAGCAACAAGCAAAAAAAAACCAATGGTTTGGGTAAGTTTCTTACGCATTAATAGTACGATGCAGGGAATAATGCCGAGTAAAATGCCTGTAGCAATAGCCGGAATGGTGAGCCCATAACTTGGAATGATGTAGAACCCAAACAGAAAAGTAGCTATAATGCCTCCAACCGTAGAGATGGCATAAATAGCACCAGCCGCCCTCCCCGATTCTTTGATGTCTGTTGTTATTGCACCAATAATCAATGGTGAAACCATACCCATCATAAACACTGGAGGAAATAAAATGCAACCCGATGAAAGAATTACCGAAGGCAGCAAACTATGCATACCTATGGCCCAGAGTATTAATTTGGAAGTGAACGGCATCAACACCGTGAACAAGGCCGCCAACAACAATACCGTAAATAAGGTGAATTTACTCTTGTTTCGATACGAAAGGATGCCACCTGCGAAATATCCTGAAGCTAATCCCCCAAGGGTGATGGCCAATACCGTAGCCCAAACGTAAAGCGATGATCCAAAATACGGAGCCAACATCTTAGCGCCAAGCAATTCGGTAGCCATTACCGAACCTCCTTCAATAAAAGAGAGTAAAAAATAGAACCTTTTGTTCTGGAGCACTTGCATTTACTAGGAATGTAAAAGAATCAACAATACAGAAGCGCTTGCACTATTGCAAACCTTCGAAAAGTTCGTTCATTTCTTTGGAGGTTATTTTTTTGTAATCACTAGGTACCTCAAAAAGAGCGTCATCCAGTGGCTCTTTCACTACCTTGGTGGCTACAAACTTCATTTCTAAGCCGAATTTCTTCAACTGGTATTCCATCAACACCCCACTAATGTTCGAAAAAGGATTCGAGAAATTAGGATTGGTGATGTTGAGTTCTTTGGTGTAATAAATGGCGAAATCAGGGTCATCACTATCTCGTTTATGTACCATTGCCTTGGTACAAGTGTATCCTGCAATTATTTTAGTTTCTTTGGTTGGTTTAATTTCGAATTTATAAGAGTTGATATCCTTTTGTATTTCATCCATTGATTGTGAAAGCCAAAACTTCTTGTTCAACAGTTTCACCATTTGAATCAAGGTGTGGTTATCAGGATTCGATACAAATGAGGTAGTGAACAACCCCATACCAGCACTCATTTCCACACACGATTTGTTGTTCTTGAAATGTATAATCATCTTGCTAGGTGCCATGCTTGCCATCGAGTTCGATTGATCTACTACCGATGCTGCATATTCAATGCTCCCTTCCGATATAAATTTCCCTTCATCATGCTTACAGCTTTCCACATAAATTAAGGAAAGCCCAACAAAGAGAATAATTGATAATCGTTTTTTCATGCTTATTTCAAGAATATTTTAAACAATCTAGTCAATTAAGTGCTGTACCTTTTTAAAATAAAGGGTGCAAGTTAGTTAATAAAATGAAAAAGCCAAAAGTTTTTTTGCTGAACAGCGCTAGTAACCTAGCGTTTTCATCATCGACTTATAGCTTTGTTCTTTCGAAAACAAATAGGTTATCAGTTTATCTTCTTCATCACGGTCGATAATCACATGTTTTGGAGCAGGTATCAAACAATGCTGAATACCACCATATCCCCCAAGCGATTCTTGATAAGCACCTGTATGGAAAAAACCTAAGTAAAGTGGCTCTTTCTGTTTTTCATCAATCCGTGGCATATATACCTGGTTCAGGTGCGATTCGGCATTATAATAATCATCGCTATCGCATGTCAACCCTCCTAAATTCACCCTTTGATATTCTTTATTCCAATTGTTGATGGCAAGCAATATGAATTTTTGCTTTATACCCCATGTATCGGGCAATGTAGTGATAAACGAGCTATCAATCATATACCAAAGCTCATTATCGTTCTGTTTTTTTATATCCACAATCGAGTAAAGCGCAGCTCCACTTTCGCCCACGGTGAAACTACCGAATTCGGTGAATATATCTGGCTCGGGCACTCCCCTTTCTTCGCAAATGTTCTTTATTTTCTGTATTAATTCATCTGCCATATACGAATAGTCGTAATTAAAGCTTAGTGATGTACGAATTGGAAAACCACCTCCAATATCAAGCGAATCTATGGAAGGGCAAATCTTCTTTAGGTCGCAATACACGTTAATTGCTTTCGATAGTTCCGACCAATAATAAGTAGTATCTCTTATACCCGTATTAATAAAAAAGTGAAGCATTTTCAATTTACACTTGGTACTCTTCTTTATTATACTGTTATAGTAGTTCACAATATCAGCTTGGCGTATTCCTAATCGAGAAGTATAAAACTCGAACTTTGGTTCCTCATCGGTAGCAACCCTTATCCCTACTTTAAACTTGTTTTTACATAATTTTTCCAATTGACTCAATTCGTTGATATTGTCGAGAATTGGAACGGAGTTCACAAATCCATTATTGATTAAGTCGCTGATGTATTTCAAATACATGGGGCGCTTATAGCCATTATGAATAATAAAAGTATTTTTCGAAATCTTACCAGAAGCGTGCAAAGCCCTTATCAATGGGATGTCGAAGGCCGAAGATGTTTCTAAATGGATGTCATTTTTAAGGGCTTCGTCAAGCACAAATGAAAAATGAGAACTCTTGGTACAATAACAATATGTATATTTGCCCTTGTAATCGGCTTTAGCCATTGCCACGTTAAATAGTTTTTTGGCTTTTTGTATTGAAGCGCTAATCTTTGGCAGATAGCTTATCTTAAGTGGAGTGCCGTACTTCTTAATGATATCCATCAAAGGAATATCGTAAAAGTATAGTTCATTGTCTACTACTTCAAACCCTTCTTGCGGAAAATCGAAGGTTTGATTAATTAAGTCGCTGTATTTACTGTCCATAGTTAGCCGATGTAGTTAATAGTTAATTTGAAAATGTTATGATGAATTAATTTTGTACAAAGTAACTAACTTACATTGACATTTTTTGCATAAACCAATTAATTTAATTTAACAAATTATTAAGAAACTTAGAACAAATAGACAATCAACAAAAATTAAAAAGTAATAATTTTGACAACAAAACAACATAATCAAATGAAAACGGTAAAGTTTATTGAAGTAAAATCGGAGATTGGCGCTGGAACCCGAGGGGCTAGCATGGGCGTGGATGCCATAAAGGTAGCTGCTCTCGATTATGGAAGCAATATGTTTAAACAATTCGAATCATCGGAAATTAAAACCGAGAATCAACTATTGTTCGAGCCTCCAAAACCAGTTTATGCTAAAAGAATAGGTGGCATACTAGCCATCTGTGAACGAATTGCAGCTCAAGTATCGCAAACGCTTAAGAAAAACAACTTCCCCATTGTGCTTGCTGGCGACCACAGTACTGCTGCTGGCACCATTGCGGGGATTAAGATGGCTTACCCTAAACAAAAGTTAGGAGTTATCTGGATAGACGCACATGCCGACATACATAGCCCTTATACCACTCCTACTGGCAATTTGCACGGTATGCCACTTGCTTCGGCTTTGGGAGAAGACAACATTGCCAATAAAATGAATAAACCCGACAAAGAAACGATTGATTTATGGGCTCGATTGAAACGAATTGGAGGCATATCGCCAAAAATTACTTACAATGATATTGTTTATATTGGAGTTCGAGATGTGGAGCCAGAAGAAAGCTACTTGTTGAAAAAACACAAGATTAAAACCTTCAACACAGCCGAAGTTAAACGCAACGGTGTGGAGAAAATTGCCCGCGATGCCCTCGCTCATTTAAATAACTGTAATTTAATTTACGTTTCGTTCGATGTGGATAGTATGGACTCTTCCATATCAAAAGGCACAGGAACTCCTGTTCGTAATGGAATTACCGAAAAAGAAGCAGGTAGTCTCTGCGTTCGTTTGGTGCAAAACGAAAAGGTGTGTTGTTTCGAAATATGCGAAGTAAATCCAACGCTTGATAAAGAAAACTTAATGGCTGAAAACACTTTTGAGATATTGCAAAAGGTAGTTAGTCAGCTTACCTACTAAAAAATGTAGTGTTTTAACTTGGTTGGATACGGAAATGAAACTTCGTTTTGAGTATTCTACCAATCCATTGTCCTGCATTTTTAAAATGAACTTATGATTGAACAAATACTTTCAGTGAAAACCATTGAGGCTATCAAAACCCTTTATGGAGGAACTGTTGATAAGATAAATTTCGAAAAAACAAACCCCGATTTCACTGGCGATTTCACGCTTGTGGTATTCAATTTCCTAAAGCTTTCGAAGAAAAAGCCTGAAATAACAGCCGAAGAAATAGGGAGTTACCTCAAATCGAATGTAACTGAAGTGGCCGATTACAATGTAATCAAAGGATTTCTGAACATTGTTATCTCTGATGCGTATTGGTTGACATACCTCTCTTCTATCAACGGAAAGTCGTTAATCAATGCCCAAGTACCTGCTGACGCCCCTGTGGTGATGGTCGAATACTCATCGCCAAACACTAACAAGCCTTTACATCTAGGCCATGTGCGCAACAATTTATTGGGTTATTCGGTTGCTGAAATACTAAAGGCGGCTGGCAATAAGGTTATTAAAACTAATATTGTCAACGACAGAGGCATACATATCTGCAAATCGATGATTGCGTGGCAACGTTGGGGAAATGGTGAAACTCCAGAATCCTCTGGTATGAAAGGCGATCACTTGGTGGGTAAATACTATGTGGAATTTGACAAACAGTACAAGCTCGAATTGAAGAAACTCACAGAGAGTGGACTAACAGCAGAAGAAGCCGAAAAGCAAGCTCCTTTGATGAAAGCTACTCAGGAAATGCTTCGTAAATGGGAAACGGCTGACAAGGAGGTGCGCGACTTATGGACCCTAATGAATGGTTGGGTTTACAAAGGATTTGACCAAACCTATAAGATGCTGGGAGTGGATTTCGATAAGGTGTATTACGAAAGCAATACCTATCTATTAGGAAAAGACCTGATTGAAGATGGATTGTCGAAAGGGGTGTTAAAAAGACGCGATGATAACTCGGTTTATATTGATTTAACTGCTGATGGCCTTGATGAGAAAACGTTGCTTCGTGCTGATGGTACCTCGCTTTACATGACTCAAGACTTGGGAACGGCTGCACAACGTTTCAAAGAATCTAATTTCTCCAAACTGATTTTTACTGTTGGCAATGAGCAGGACTACCATTTCAAAGTACTTCTGCTTATACTGAACAAACTTGGATATAGCTGGGCAAAAGGATTGTATCACCTATCCTATGGAATGGTCGAATTGCCCGAAGGTAAAATGAAATCGCGCGAAGGGACGGTGGTTGATGCTGATGACTTGATGCAAGAAATGATTAATACTGCAGCTGCTACTACTAAAGAACTCGGCAAAGTGGAACACCTTTCGGAAGAAGAAGCCAATGAACTCTATAAAATCATAGGTATGGGAGCTTTGAAATACTTTATGCTAAAGGTTGATCCTAAAAAGAAAATGCTCTTCAATCCTGCTGAGTCAATCGACTTTAATGGGAATACAGCCCCTTTTATCATGTTTAACTATGTTCGGGTTCGCGCAATTTTGCGCAAAGCGAAGGAGTTGAATGGCTTTGAAACTTCGCAACCACTCGACTTGAATATTGCATTGTTGCCCAAAGAAAAGGAACTGATAATAAAACTATACCACTTCACTCCTACTCTTCTGCAGGCAGCAAACGAATTTAGCCCAGCGTTGATAGCCAATTACGTGTATGATTTATCAAAAGAGTATAGCCAGTATTATCATGATACTCCGATGTTGAAAGAAGAACACCAGGCAACCATGAATTTCCGATTGCACTTATCTAATACAATAGGAATGGCCATTAAATCGTCCATGCAATTGCTGGGTATAAATGTTCCCGAAAGAATGTAGTGAGTTTTCGATTCAATTGGTATGAACTTAAAAGAACAACTTCTTAAAGAACATTCGCGAAATATTACGGATTACATCACCCGGTTCATTGGTAATAGTCCTGCAAAGTTCAAACAGATTATTGAAATTATTTATAATGCCGAGCCTCCCTTACCGCAACGTGCTGCTTGGTTGCTCGCTACTGTGAATGCTCTACACCCCGAATTGCTTACGCCTTATCTTGCCAAGTTTATCAATACCATAAAAGAGTTTGAGGTAGATGCCGTGAGGCGAAACATGATGGTAGTGCTTGCTTCGCAAACCATTCCTGAAGATTTGCAAGCTAAATTAATTGACACTTGTTTCGAATTGATTGACTTACCACAAGAAAAAGTAGTGGTGAAAGTACATGCCATGCAAGCCATTGCTAACATTGCGAAAATACATCCTGAACTTACTGGCGAATTGAACCTCGTTATTGAAGAACAATTGCCTCATAGCTCTGCTGCTTTCAAAGCAAGAGCTCGAATGATCATGAAAGAGTTAAATAAGCTTTAGCGATTAGTAAGGCAGGTTTATAAGTACCCACCCATTTCTGTTTTTACCTTATGCCTATGGCCTTGGCAATCTTTGTGGCCACGAGCACAAGAACTAACGGTAGCAATGATGAATACCACTGCTATCGTTAGAATTGTGGTTCGGTTTAATATGTTTTTAAAATGCTGCAATTTTCTCAGACATATATTGTCCCGATTTCAGCTTGCCAACAATTTTCGAGAATGCATCGATGGTGTAATTCACATCTTCCATGGTATGCACTGCTGTTGGTATAATTCTTAAGATGATGATTCCTTTAGGTACTACAGGATACACCACCATAGAACAGAAAATATTGAAGTTTTCGCGCAAATCCAAGATAAGGTTGGTTGCTTCAGGTATCGAACCGTTCATAAATACAGGAGTAACTGGCGAATTGGTTTTACCTATTTCGAAACCTGCTTTGCGCAATCCGTCTTGTAATGCATGTGTTATCACCCATAATTGATCTCTATATTCAGGGTGTTTGCGCATCAATTCCAAACGTTTCAAAGCTCCAATGACTAATGCAATTGGTAATGCTTTGGCGAAAATTTGCGAGCGCATGTTGTATCGTAAGTACTCTACAATGTGTTCTTCGCTGGAAATAAATCCTCCGATTAATGCAAACGATTTAGCGAAGGTAGCGAAGTAAATATCAATTCCATCTTGACAACCTTGTTCTTGTCCTGTTCCTCCTCCGGTAGCTCCCATGGTGCCGATACCGTGTGCATCGTCAACAAAAAGGCGGAACTTGTATTTTTTCTTTAGTTCTACAATCTCTTTTAGTCGTCCTTGTCGGCCGCTCATTCCGAACACACCTTCGGTAATCACTAATATGGAACCATTTTGTGCTTCTGCTAATTTGGTAGCACGTATCAATTGTTTTTCGCAATCTTCTATATCGTTGTGTTTATACACATATCGTTTGCCCATGTGAAGACGAACTCCATCAAGAATACAAGCATGCGCTTCGGCATCATAAACAATTACATCGTGGCGGTCGACTAAGCAATCGATGGCCGATACCATGGCTTGATATCCAAAGTTACAAAGTATGGTGTCTTCTTTTTTAACAAAATCGGACAATTCAGATTCTAGTTGTTCGTGAAAATTGGAGTTTCCGCTCATCATTCGCGCGCCCATTGGCAGGGCAAAACCATAAGCAGCGGCTGCTTCGGCATCAGTTTTACGTACTTCGGGATGATTGGCAAGGCCAAGATAATTGTTCAAACTCCAGTTGAGGCGTTGTTTGCCACGAAATCCCATGCGAGGAGCTACATCACCTTCGAGTTTTGGGAAGGTAAAATATCCGTGCGATTCTTTTGCGTGCATTCCAATAGGACCACGGTTTTCCTTAATCTTTTCAAATAAATCTTTCATTGTATAGTGTATTAATTTTTTTACTAATCGAGGTTGCAAATATAGCTTAAAAAGGGTATTGATAAGGATGATTTATCAACTAAATATGAACTTAGTTGGGCTTTTTTACTTTGCCTTTGGTTCGAAAGGCTTTATGCGGTTGCTCGTTGGGCTATAAAATGAATACTGGGTGGATTTTTATTTTAAGCACTAGTTGTGGTGGTGAGGACACCACCTAATTATCGGCACAGGCGAAATACGCCTGTGCCAGCGGTGGGTAAATTGCATTTGCAACTTGGTAAATTGCATTTGCAATCTGGTAAATTGCATTCGCAATCTGGTAAATTGCATTTGCAACTTGGTAAATTGCATTTGCAATCTGGTAAATTGCATTTGCAATCTGGTAAATTGCAAACGACTTTAGGCTCACCCAAATTACAATTGTTACTTAATTATCAATAACATACATCCAAACCGCCTTTGCGA